>ENA-ORRI01001306-ORRI01001306.1-human-gut-metagenome-genome-assembly--contig:-NODE-1306-length-10194-cov-4.4101_pt1 | contig 10194 bp, 9 predicted proteins | sample MGYA00242172_ERZ509128 | MGnify/ENA primary metagenome ERZ509128 (study PRJEB26280, sample SAMEA2338623) | human gut metagenome | biome: human gut; feature: human-associated habitat; material: faeces... | reverse complement strand
TAGTTGATATTTAACGGTGAAGTGCACTAACCGTTAAACTTATATAACTAAACTTCTGCTAGGATGTCTGAAGAAATTTGCGCAAAACTATTGACAGTACCGATTTATACTAAAAGCAAGCGGTAGGCAAGGAAGTTTGCAGCGTTTATGTCAAATATATTCCATATATATAAAATTTAAAGCACCGCACGAGCTATCTTTTTAGTGCATAATATAAGGTGAGAGATAAGGAGTGGTACTTTTTGTTTGAAGAAAAATATAAAACTATTGGCTTAAATATTATGTATTATCGCAGGGCATTGGGCCTGACGCAGAGCGAGCTGGCGGAGAAGGCCAAAATGTTAAGAGCGCGCGTTTCAGACATTGAATGCGGCAAGGGACCGTTTAATATGGAGTCTATATTTTTGCTGGCGCAGGCTTTGGGAGTTGACCCGGTGAGGCTTATGCAGGAAAAAGAATGAGACGCAGCATAAATAAATAATGATGTAAGTACATTACCAAGCTTCCAAAAAACAAAATATGAAAATCAAACTATATGTAAAGTTATGAAACAATTGTGCAAAGATATGAAATTAAGAATGTGCGATAATATAGTGGTAAGAGGAGTGATGGCTAAATGTTTGCATTAAGATATAAGAAAATAGGTGCTAAAATCGTTTTTTACAGAAAACTGAAGAGTATGACACAGGAAAAGCTTGCAGAAGAGGTTGGCATTACGCCGCAATATTTATCGCGGATTGAAAATGGCGGCTATACAAAAAGCGTATCACTTTCAACCCTAATGAAGATCGCCGAGAAGCTTGGGATTACGATGAGTGAGCTGATGGACGGGGTTGAAGAAAGCATTTAATGATAATAAATGTGTCAATTGAGGCCGCAAGTAATAGATAAAAAGGCTTAAGAGGATTTTTTCAAAGTTCCGGCTTTACCGGTTGTTTTATAGTTGCATTGATAATCAGCAGATTTAGCCTTATGCAGCTAAATACAAATTAAGGGGATGGTTTCTGTGAATTGGAAGGTTTATTTAAAAGTCAATCGTTGGCTATGAGTTTTGCTGAAGAATGTGCCTGCGTGGATTGGGCGTTTGAAGGTAACGAATGTTGGCGGTTGGCTTTTTTATTTAACTTGATAAAAGGATGTGTATTATGGATAATTTGATTTTAAAAACCGTAAATTTTTTGTTTGTACCAGAAGCTGCACTAGCTGTGGTTTTTCTGATAGTATTTATCATTTTATGCATTTATGGCTATTTGAAAGTAAAAAAATGCAAATTATTTATTACAGAATTAGAACAGAATATGGAAGCTGAATTTGATAAATGTAAGGATAAATATAATCCTCATACGTTTATTAGCGGAAAATTAGCTGCTATTTCCGGGATAGAAAATGAGGTTATGCAGATACCGAATATTTTTGTAAGTATTGGTATCTTAGCAACCTTCTTAGGCTTGGGTGTAGCCATTCAAAGTGCAGCAGCTTTACTGAAAAGTAACACGGTGGAACTTGCAAAACTTAATGATGTGTTAGGCATTATTGCTTTTAAATTTCAGACTTCCGTTTGGGGCATAATGTTCTCTCTTTTGTTTCAAAAAATAATCGTTAATACCTACTTTGAGTTTAAAGAAAATATTGTTAGTGCTATGCACGAAAAGTTATATGAGAAAGTCAAGGCTGGTATACATAAAACTCTTGATGAACAGAACGGATTGCTGGAACAACAAATTGAGCTACAAAAAGAAACTCAGCAACTAAATCAAAATAATATGGATAGCTTGCAAAATTTAACAAAAGAGCATATGGATAGTTTTGCCGCTATGATGCAAGCTAATATGACTGGTTTTGCTAATATTATGCAGCAAAGTTTTGATAAGTTTAATCAGACTATGCAGGATAATTTCAGCAATTATAATACTTCGATGAATGACAGTATGCAAAAATTTTTGAACTTAACAGAAGACTATAGAGCCATTTCTGAACAGTTTATCAAAAATGTAAATAATTTTGCTAACGAAACAAATGCTCAAAATAAGTTAAGAAGTCAGCAGCTTGTAGAATTCAAGGATAATTTGGAAACACAAAAAAATTATCTTGATAGCCAGATGGAAAGATTTATCCAAAATTTGCAGGATACGCAGGAAAAGGCTAATGAGAGTAATAGAGATGCTGTATTGAGCTTTAACGAAAGCGTAAAAGCTATGGAGCAACGTTTTATTTATAATGAGAACGAGTATGCTAAGCAGACACAGGATAGACTTGGAGAAGCTTTAGATAAGCATTTGCGTATGATTTCTGATGAAACCATAGGTCAGTGTAGAGCAGTCAGCAAAACTGTAGATACCTTAGACAACACAATTAATAAGGCTGTTAATATGCTAGATGCAACCTTGAATGTAACAGGTGAAAAAATGAGTTCCCTGCAAAATGTTGTTATTGACTTCAAGAAAACGCAAAAGCAACTCATTGAAGATTCAGAGTCGATAAGTGAAAATAATACTAAGCTTGTAGCGTCAATTAATGAAACGCAATTGAAGAATGAGAAATTGTTGCAGGATACGTTGGAAGAAGTAAAGCAGTTGCTGCAAACCCAGCAAGCCAGTAATAAAGATTTGTTCCAGGGTATAGTTGAAAAGCAGAATGAAGATGCTGCTGCTAACATTAACACTATTATCAGAGAACTGAATAATAATAAGCAAAGTTATGATAGTAAAATAGTTTCACTATTAAATTTGCTCTCAGGCAAGCAACAAGAATTCAATGATAACCTGGCAAGTGTAGATGTTAATGTTAGCAAGTGCTCAGAAAACCTGCTTGAACTTAGTAATTATATAAAGAATGCTTCAGCGGAAACCAGTGAGCTTAGAGAACAATTTGTCAGCAGAATTATCAAGGCAATTAACAATGCCCAAAAGACAAAAGCTCTAAACAATATTAACAATCTGCTTGTGAAGCAAAATGAACTCTTAGAAGGCTGGGCTGAGAATCTGGGAGTAAAGCAGGAGGAGGCTTCCGGTAATTTAGATAAGAAAAACAATGGAGGAGTTGGAAGAATTATTCCTAGAAATTTATGGAGCGGTATTAAATAATGAAACAGCAAAGTAATCCTTGGATTTCAATTTCTGATTTATTGTCAAGTGTTGTACTGATATTGTTATTGCTATTTATTATGGCTTCCATTGTGCCTAAATTTAGCATGGACTCACAACGCTTGGAAATGATGAACCAGATTAATCTTGCATTAAAAGAATACGAAAAGGAAGGTCTTGTAAAAGTGCATCGTGAATCCGGTGTTCTGGAATTCACTTCGGTAACTTTTGATCAGGGTAGTGCTCAGCTAAATAGCAATACAGAGCATCTGGTTGAGGAAATGTCTAAAAAATTGCAAGTTTATCTGAAAGAAAAACCTAATCTGGAGATTTTAATAGAGGGGCATACTGATCCTAGTGCTGTACATAATGTCGTTAATATTGGCGGCTATTATGATAGTAATATACAGCTTTCTGCATTGCGAGCTATTAATGTACGCAATACATTGCTCAGACATGTGGGTGCTGAATATTCCGGTCGTATTGGTGTTGCCGGTTACGGTGAGACTAGATTGAAGAATAAGGATAATCCCATGGCTTCAGAAAATAGACGCGTAGAAATACGTTTGCTTTGGAGCAATACAGATAATAAGTAGTTATGGAGGTTTGGCAATGACTATTAGTGGCATCATTTACCCAAAATGTTTAAAAAATGAAAAAGATATCAAAATTACTAAAGTAGGCTTAGAAGCAGAGGCAGCGGAGCTTGAAGATGCTGAAGCAGTTGAGGTAGATGTCCTTAAAGGTGCTGAAGCAACAGAGGTAAATGGCCTTAAAGATACTGAAGCAGTTAGTAATGCTGCAATTGATGAGAATCAGTATATAGCTATTGGGAGGTGATGGACTGTGAATTTAGTGGATGTAGAAGATGCTGTTCTGTATCCAAGCATCAGAGATACTGAGAGCGAAAAGGATGTAGAAATAATATATACAGACATGGTAGCTAATGGTACGCAGGAAAGTACCTATTTTCCTTATAGCTTTCGCTTACATCGTGTTGTAATTGATCTTTTAGGTAATCAATATATGCGAAGTATAGAAGAATATAGTGAAGACGAAGGTTATATTATAGGCGAACAATTATGTGAGCAAAAGAATTTGAAGCGCTTAGCAAAAGAATATCTTCCAGTAAAAAAATTCCTGGACTTTTTAAAAGAGAAAAAGTTTTGGAGTGAGAATTTGAGGATTTTTGCTATTTACTTATATGAAAGTGAGGAAAGCGCGGAAAATAAACAAGATTTTTTACTTCTGACGGATAAATGTATATATATTCGTTATGATAATGGTATGCAATGGGAGCGTTATGGCTACTATGAAAAGCAATTTTACAGCGATGTATTAGCAGCTAATCAGCCGTGTGATGTATTTAAACAATTTTTACGCGATATCAGAAGGTTAAACACTTCGATGATTTCTGCTATTACCAGTCAGCATCCTGTATGCTTGGAAAATTTTCTTTATCGTAGCAGGTATCTTGAGTTTTTAACGAAGTATGCCGTAGCTGATAATAGCATTTCGCTGTTTGCTTACAATAAGCTGGAATATATGGCGCGAGTTTTTGGAATTGCAAGCCGTGATTTTTTACAGTGGCTTAGTTCAGCTACAAAAGTAAAGGAAATAACTGATACCAAACTCAAAAAGCTTATTAATGATTTCCGCAAAGATATCAGCAGTAATGTGCAGGCTAATGTCTTGCTTGCGTATATGGATGCTTTAGAGCTGGTTTTGGATAAAGATGAAAAGTTTAAAAAGGTTTTTGCTCAGAAAACCTATTGTGGTAAGGAATTTTATGAGCAGTACATTGAGTATCTGAAACTGAAAACAGAGCTTGTAGAGAAGCAAGAACAGGTTTGGCTTCAAGCGTCTGAAGATGGCAATGATTATAAATTGGAAGATTTCACTAAACAACTTCAATATAATCACAATATTGAAGAACAGATTTTAAGAATAGGAGCTGAGATTAATGATGTCGAGTACTGAAAATGAAGTTAGAAGAATTATGAAGGTGCAATTGCGCTTTAAAGCAAAATCGGGCGAAGAGAATGTTTATGAGCAGGAAGGATTGCAGAGCAAGCCGTTAGAGAAGATAATGATACCGTTTTCTTTAAATGCCTTTAATGAGCCGGAAGAATTTCAATTTGTGGTTTGGGAAAGCCAGGTTAGCCAGGAAACCATTAGTGATTACGATTATTTTAAGTATATAGTGAGCAATGATGTAGATGACGAGACTAAAGCAAAAGAATATGAAATGCAGAAACGCAACAGTATTTTTGCTGCTTTGCCGGAAGAGTATTTTGAGCTCCAAGAGAATGATTTTCCCAAAATGAACTATTGTGATATTACTGAACAGGAAATGTTTGGCTATGATAGTATTCCTGCTAATACGTTGCTGTCGGAAAATGTTGGCTTATGGGCTGATAGTGGACTGCGTAAGCTGGAAATTAATATTAACGGGTTGGATGAACAGCTTCACGGAGCAGGAGCAAAGAGAAAGGTTGGCAGCGACGAAAAGATTAAGGCTGCCTTCTATTGGGATAAAATTGAAGGCGAAGATATTCCCAAACACTTTGAAGAAAAAATCCGCTATAACGAAGCAACACATGCTTACTATGTTTTCTTGAATACTAATAAATATGGTGCCTTGATGCAAAACCAGAATACTGTTTACTGCAAATTCCAGGGACGGTTTACGCTACATGTTAGCCGTAGAGACTATAAATATGTATATTCCTATCCTGTAGAAATTTGCTTTTATAAGACAGGCCTGAATGAAAAAGGAAAAAATAAACTTATTGATAATAATCCGGTATCTATAGACTTTGGTACGAGTTCTACCTGTGCTGCGGTTAAGGCAGATGGCCGAGCAAAATTATTTACTTTGTCTGGCAATGGTAAGCTGGAAAGAGATGCAGACAATAAGGCTGTTGATAATAAATACGAGAATCCGACCAATGTATTAATTTATAATTGGGATGAATTATATAAGCAGTGGTCGCAAGATAATCATAACATGCCATATTTTGTGACCAAAAGCGATAGCGTTGATGTGGATTGTGCAGATTATGATTCCGGTTACACTGTACAGGATGTTTTCCAGGAAGTGGACGAAGAGGATGGACGCAGAAAGATGCGTGCTATTTTAACGCAGCTGAAGATGATTCCGTATCTTTTGCAAAGAGACGTTGAAAAAAAGGTTTATCCCTACAAGGGAGAGACTGTTATAAAAATTACAGATAGTATCGACGAAGAGTCTGACAGCAAGTTTAATCCGATAGCTTTTTATGGTTATTTATTAGGCCGTGCTATCAATAATCCTAGTGGCCATAGAATATATACAAAGTATAATATTACCTGTCCTGTTAAATTTGATAACGAGGTAAAAGAAAAGATTCGCACATCGTTAGAATATGGTCTTATGCGCGCTTTGCCAAAAAATATTCGCAAGGGCGTTAATCAAAAGGGCAAAAGCATTGTTAGCGTAAAAATGGAAAATTCTGAACCGGTGGCTTGTATCGGTGCCTTTGTTGGTAAGCAGTTGAAGCTTGCTGCTAATACTGCTGAGAAGTTTGCAGTCTACGATCTTGGCGGCGGCACAATGGATTTTGTGTATGGCGTATTCCGTGAAGCCGGGGAAGAAGACAATGTAGAGCAAGATGCTGTTATTGAAATTTTAGGCTTGGGTGGCGATAGCTCTATTGGTGGTGAAAAGCTTATTCATAAGCTTGCTTATAAAATCTATAAAGATAACAGAGAAAAAATTGAAGAGAATAAAATTCCTTTTGCATTGCCTGATGGAGAGCTAAAACCCGATGGATTTGATGGCCTGATTAGAGAAAATTATGGTGCTGATGATATTGCTGATGCTAACGTCAATATCTTAAAAGAAAAAATTGCCGGTAGATTATTTAAGTATAGCGATGATATTGACAACAATATGCAGAATGTGCTTGGCGAAATTGCTCCGGATGCATCTAGCGCTATTGTAACTTTAAAAAATGTAGATAACGAAGAAGTTTCTGATTTAGAGCTTGAAGTAACAGGCATAGATGACTTTTTGGAGGACAAAATAAAAGAAACTGTAGTCAATTTTGCCCAGGAGATGGATGCAGCATTTACTAAAGAGTTCGGTAAAGACTATCGTAGGGAAGATGTGCATATTTTCCTGGCTGGCAATGCATCGAAACAAAGATACGTTTTGGAAACTATGCAGCAGGAAGAATTCTTTAATGGTGCTGATATCCAGAGAATCGGTAAAGGTACTGATGAAGAAGAAAATGATGATGGTTTGAGTGCAGAGTATAAGATTAACGAAAAGACTGCTGTTGCCTTTGGTCAGTTGGATTTAAGCAAGTATTATGTTGATGACAGCCGAATCAGAATTAACGCTGACTTACCGCCATTTCAGTTCCATGTTGGCTATAGGGATTCCAAAAATGATGAATTTGTCTGCGTTATTGCCAAAAATGCTACTTCACAGGATTGGGTGATGGCTAATCCTATTGATACGGACAATGAATGTACGCAATTAGAGTATACAGGCAGCTCCGTTGAGCATAGAGATAGCTTTAAACCTTTGCAGCATGACATCGATGATTACGATGAGGATGATGGCAAGAGCAGATTGTATTTGAGAATTAATTCTGAAGATACGCTTGAATACAGATTGGGTACGAAAAAAGAAGGGCCACAGAATGACGAGGCTGTTGATGAAAGCAAGCTTATTAAGCTTAAATGAATTGGAAATTAAAGTTTTATACTATGCTTACATCAGAAATGGAGGTAATTTTGGTATGGATGATAGTAAAGTAAAGCAAAAAGAGGAGTTTAATAAAAAATTGCTGGATAAAGAGGATGTAGAACAGCTTATTAAAGATGCAGTAAATACGGCATTAGAAGAAAACTTTAGCATGTATTTTGCAAAGGCTGCTAAGCTTTCTCTTGCGGAAGATTTGCTTTATTTGAGAAATGCTGTTGATCAACTTGTAGCTCCGCTTAAAACTAATGTTGATGATTTGAAAAAAACATTGGAAGAAAATCATCTCCGTGATGTTAATGAATTACGTATTAAACAAAAGCAATTAGATGACAAAGAGGCAGAACTTTATATTGCCAAGGAAGAGGCTACTAATTTACAGAATCAGTTAGCTATGCAGGAGACTGAAATGGGTAGGAAAAAAGAAAAAATTAAAAATCTTGAGTTGCAAGTTGATGAACTTAAGCAAAAGTTAGCAGATAAAAAAGCCGAAGCAGAGAAGTTGTCAGCGCAGTTGAGCACAAGCGAAGAAAAAGCTGAAGGACTGGAGAAGAAATTGTCCGATAGCGAAGAAAAAGCAGAGAAGCTGTCAACTGACTTGAGAACAAGCGAAGCAAAAGGCAAAGAGCTGGAGGTAAAACTGTCTGATAGTAAAGCCGAAGCAGAGAAGTTGTCAGCGCAGTTGAGCACAAGCGAAGAAAAAGCTGAAGGACTGGAGAAGAAATTGTCCGATAGCGAAGAAAAAGCAGAGAAGCTGTCAACTGACTTGAGAACAAGCGAAGCAAAAGGCAAAGAGCTGGAGGTAAAACTGTCTGATAGTAAAGCCGAAGCAGAGAAGTTGTCAGCGCAGTTGAGCACAAGCGAAGAAAAAGCTGAAGGACTGGAGAAGAAATTGTCCGATAGTGAAGAAAAAGCAGAGAAGCTGTCAACTGACTTGAGTGCAAGCGAAGAAAAAGCTGAAGGACTGGAGCAAGAACTGTCCGATAGTAAAGCCGAAGCAGAGAAGTTGTCAAATGAACTGAGCATAAGCGAAGAAAAAGCTCAAGTACTGGAACAGGAACTGGCAAAAGTCGATGCTCTGTTACAACCTTATCATGAAATTTATAAGGCTTTTGTGGCTTGCCCTGTATTTAAGAACTTACTTTCGCAGCGTGGTATAAACGATGAAGAAAAGTCTTCAATGCTGAAATTGGCAGAGGTTTTAGGCGAAAGCTATGCTATTGCCGGAGATATGTATGAGCAAATCAAGAGTGCCAAGAAAGAAAATAAAGAACCTTTGACGCATGAAGAGGGAATTGTTTATAGCCTTTTAAATAAATATTATCGTGAACATAATAATATCGAAGTAGATATTTTCACGTTGCCTGGCGAGCAGAATTTTGAACAAGACTTTGTAAAAACTGATTTTAATAAGAATGAACAAGAGGATTTAACAGATCCGTCAGGTGCTAAAAACAGAAAGTTTGCTGCTAAAGTTTATGTTCCGCGTTTCAACAGAGACAACGGCAATATGATGAAGAAAGCTATAGTTGAAGCCTCTAATATATAATGCTTTATTTAAATCATGAAGAGGAAAAGACAAAAGTTTTAGGTCCTGGTGTCAGGTATGTAGTCTGGGTACAGGGGTGTAAACGCCGCTGCCCAGGCTGCATTAACCCCTTAGGACAGCCTTTGTCTGAAAATGGTTATTGGAAAAGTGTAGCTGCTTTAGAACAGGATATCCTTCACGTTGAAGGTCTTACGGGCATAACGATTAGTGGCGGAGAACCTTTTTTGCAAGCTGAAGCTTTAGCAAAGCTGGTTAAACTAATCAAAGAAAATAGTAAGCTTGATATTATGATTTATAGTGGTTACACATTAAAGCAGCTGCGTGAGATGCAAAACGCAGATGTTGATTATATATTAGGTCATATTGATTTACTGGTCGATGGAGAATATGTGGAAGAATTGAATCATAATACCATATATCGTGGTTCAGATAATCAGGTTATACATTTCTTGTCTTCTAAATATATTTCCTTTAGAGAAAAAATCAATAATACACATAATCGTTCTGTAGAATTCGTTTATAAAAATGACGATTTGTTTTTGGTAGGAATTCCGGAAAAAGGATTCGATGAAAAGTTTTGGCAAAACTTGCAAAAGGTTTACCTAAATAAATCAAGGGAGGATATAAAATGAGTGGTAAAAAGGGCTCTGAAGTAGCTAGTGTTTTAAAAATGGGCGAAACTGCGCGTAAAGATACTGATAAAAAGTATGACATTAAAATCAATGATTTAGAAAAAAAGACGCAGAGCACTTATGAAAAAGCACAAAACCTGGAGCATACTATTTTAGAGAAAAAGATTCAGGGTACCA
>ENA-ORRI01001297-ORRI01001297.1-human-gut-metagenome-genome-assembly--contig:-NODE-1297-length-10216-cov-3.93918_pt1 | contig 10216 bp, 10 predicted proteins | sample MGYA00242172_ERZ509128 | MGnify/ENA primary metagenome ERZ509128 (study PRJEB26280, sample SAMEA2338623) | human gut metagenome | biome: human gut; feature: human-associated habitat; material: faeces... | reverse complement strand
TCACCAACTACGACCAGCTGCCGCTGTTCCTCAATGCGAACACGGTGGCGCAGATGCTGGGCGTGTCCATCTCCAGCGCCTATGAGCTCATGCACGAGACGGGCTTCCCCGCGCTGCGGATCGGCAACCGCATCGTGGTGCCCAAAGAAAAATTCCGTCGGTGGGTAGATGCGCAGACAGGAGGTGATGTCTGATGTACCAGCGCTGGCCCAAGCGGGAGGCAACCAAATATTACTACCTCGTCCCCAATGAGGTTTTTAATCTTGGACTCAGCTCTCACGAGATCGCCGTCTACAATTACCTTCTGCGCTGCGAGGATCGCAGGACCTACCAATGCCATCCCAGCTACCGCACCATCGGTCGGGCGGTGCAGCTGAGCGAGAACACCGTGCGGAAGTATGTGGCTGGTCTGGAGGAAAAGGGCCTCATCCGTACCGAACCCAGCACCATCATCACGAAGGACGGCCGCGTGCGCAACGGCAGTCTCATCTACAACATCCGCCCCATTCAGGAGGCGTTGGAGCAGAACTACCAGCGGCAATTCCGGCAGGCGGAGGAGAGTGTAGAGCGGGCAAAGGTGCAAAAGCGTCTGGCCGAACTGGAACAGCGGAACAGCTTAAAGAAGGAGGAAAGCGCATGATGCAGCAGCTTGCAAACTTTATTGTAGACCATGACCCGATGATGGTTCTCCAGCGCACGCACGACACAGTACGCTACATCCGGTGGGCGTGGAACAAGGAACATGCCGACCCCATTGATGAAGAGGAGCTTCGCCTGTTCCTCTGCGATGAACATCGCGGCGATCTGACCGAGGAGCAGAAGGTTTTCGCCCGCCGATGCCGCGACGAGATGCGGAGCGTCTATGAGGAAATGTGCGTGCGCTTACTGCAACATGAGATCATGCTGGAGCGTGGCATGGTGCCGGACAGCAGCACCTACCGCAGCGTGTTCTGCACGGAAGGAGGTGATGCGCCATGGATGCTTGACCAAGCGGGATGACTGCCTTTTCCGCAAAGCGCCGCAGAGCGGCTGAAGTGCGCGTCAGCGCCGAAAATTCTCGCTTCGAGAATGACAAGTTTCGCCTTCGTGGTACGGAACGGGGCGATTGCCCCGTTCCGACCCCTTCGGCAGGCGGGCTAAGCCCACACCCCTATCAACACAAAGAAAAATGAATTTAAAGGAGATAAAGATTATGACGAAGAACACCTATAATCCCTATGAAATTATGATGGACAAGTACGATAAGGAAGAGATGCTCAGCGATGTACGGGAAGCCATGCTCTATCAACTCGGCGTGGATGTCTCCTGTGAAGAGTTGGATCACTTTTTCACCGGCAAGGGCAAAGCCGCACTATCTGGCTGTGCGGAGTGGCAGCAGTGCTTTGCAGTCGAAAAGATGCTGGAGTTCTATTATGTGCATGCGCGGGACGAGACTCTGGCTAAGCAGATCGAGACGATGACTATGCTGGCAAGCAGAGGTAACGAGCACCATGGCTAAGAATCAATTTATCCGCGCCCGCGTTGCCGGGTGGGAAAAGGACTGCATCCGCCGTAAGGCGGATGCAGCTCATATGACCGAAAGTGAGTTCGTACGCCGGGCGGCTATGGATCGTGAGGTCATGGTCATTGAAGGTATGGATGAGTTCCTGCGGGAGCTGCGCTATCAGGGAAATAACCTAAATCAGCTCACGGTCATGGCTCGGCAGGGGCGTATCACGCAGGTGAACTATGAACCCTTTACGGAGGTGTACCGGAACGCATGGCAAACATTAAATTCATTGCTGTCTCACGCAGTCTGAGCGGTATCCTGGACTATGTTACAAACCGTGAGAAAACGGTGGAGCGTCTCATATCCGGTGTCAACTGCATGGCTCAAACAGCTCAGGATGAATTCGAAGCGGTAAAGAAACAGTTCCGCAAAACAGATGGCCGTAGCTATTATCACATCGTCCAAGCCTTCGCCCCGGACGATCCGCTGGATTTTGATACAGCGCATGAGATCGGGTTGAAGTTTGCGGAATACTTCAAGGGCTACCAGTGCGTGGTGGTCACGCATATGAATACGGCGCACATCCACAATCACATCATCATGAACTCGGTAAACTTTGAAAACGGCCAGAAGTTTCATCAGAGCGCCCGAGAGATGCAGCAGGCCAAGGAATACAGCAACCAGCTCTGCCAGGAGTATGGCTTGTCCTTCACCGAGAGCAAGGCAGATCCGTTCCGTATTCCTGCTTGGAAGAAACGGCTGTGCCGTACCATTAAGGAAGCTATGGAGAACTGTGCTACCCGTGAGGCGTTCATCGCATTCATGGCAGAGTACGGCTACAAGGTGCGATGGGAGCCGAATCAAAAATACATCACCTACACTACACCGGAGAATGTCCGATGCAGAGACAATAAGCTCTTCGACCAGACGCTCCTGCGCAGCAGCATGGATGCCTACTTCGATATGGGCGGCTGTGAGTATCTGGAAAGCCGCATCGATGCCACCGAGTACGGTGAACTCCTGCCTACGGTGGACGATGCCGTCTGCGGTTTGATCTCCATTCTGGATGCGATGAACACCGGCGACAATGACCGCTTCCATCTGGAAACGCTGCATCACAGCAAGCAGGAGATCCGGCGTATTCTGGAACGCGGCGGCAAGATCGACCGCACGGTGGAATACGCCGTAGATGACGAAGATGAAGAGTACGAGCAGTACCACGGGTTTTCTATGCGGATGTAATGGCAAACCATTTCAAAGTTCTGATAGCTATTTCCGCAAAAGTGTGGTAGTTGTTTGTGTTGCAAAAAGAAAATGAATCCAAAGGAAGTGAAATACATGGCAAAGCGAAGACCGGCCGGTGACGGCATGGTGCGAAAGCGTGATGACGGACGCTGGGAAGGCCGAATCGTCATCGGCCACAAAGAAAACGGCGAGCCGCTGTTCCGCCACGTCTATGCCAAGACCCAAAAAGCGCTGCTGGACAAGCTCCACCAGAACATCGAGTGCTACCGCGATGTGGAACTGACCGAGGACAGCCGCATGACCTTGGGCGAGTGGCTGGATCGCTGGCTCGCGGAGTACAAGGCGGGCACGGTGCGGCCCGGTACCCTCGAGGGCTACCGCCGCTACATCGAATACTACATCAAGCCGCAACTGGGCGACAAGCAGATCTCCCTCCTCTCCCAGCAGGACATCCAGCGGATGTACCGCCACCTAAAAACGGAGGGTCGCATCCACGAACATCCCGAGATGGATCATCAGCTCTCCGACTCCATGGTCCGCCACATCCATTCCACACTCCACGCCGCGCTGAAAGACGCGGTGCAGGCGCATGTCATTCCCAGAAATCCCACCGAAGGGACAACGGCTCCCAAACCCAACTACAAGCCCAAGCGTATCCTCACCCGCGCGGAGCTGGACGCCTTCCTCGCAGTGGTGGAGCAGGACGAGGTGTGGCGTGACTTCTTCCAAACGGAGCTGATGACCGGCCTGCGCCGCGGCGAGATCTGCGGTCTGCAATGGAGCGACTTCGACGAGGAGAGCGGCACGCTGAAGGTGTGCCGCACCCTCCACGGCCAGCGGAAGGGTGAGTACACCGTCGGCGAGACAAAAACGGGAAAGGGAATGCGTACTATCATCCTGCCGAAGACGGTGGCGGACATCCTGCGGCGGCGCAAGGCGGATACCATCAGTCAATGGATATTCCCCGACCCAGTGAAGCCGGAGGATCCTGTCAACCCCGGCTCGGCCTACCTCCACATGAAGACGCTGCTCCGGCGGGCGGGACTGCCCAGCATCCGCTTCCACGATCTGCGTCATACCTTCGCAACCCACGCCCTCACCAGCGGCGTAGATGCCAAAACCCTGTCGGGGATTCTGGGCCACACCAACGCCTCCTTCACGCTGGATACCTACACCCATGTCACCTCAGATATGCAAAAGCAGGCTTGCGGCATCGTAGGCGGCTTCATGGAAGATATCTTCGGAAAGGAGTTGAAACCGTGGCAAGAAAGCGAAAAGCCGGAGACGGAACGGTAAGGCAGCGCAAGGACGGTCGGTGGGAAGGCCGCATTGTTATTGGCTATGATGATAACGGCTACCCCAAGACGAAAAATGTTCTTGCCAAAACGAAGAAGGAGTGCGTTGAGAAGCTCCAAAAGCTCAAGGAGGAATGCGGCGGGCTGAAGCCCGAAAAAGTACGGTCTGAGATGCCCTTCGGGGACTGGTTGACATACTGGTACGAGAATCACTCCAAGCCTAAGATCCGCCCCACCACGCAGGAGACCTATGAGAGCCGCATCCGACTGCACATCATCCCGGAGATTGGGGACATCCCGCTGAATAAGCTGACACAGAACGACCTGCAGCAGTTCTACGGTCGGCTCAAGAAAAGCGGCCGGAAGCGGTTCACCGACAAGTACGGCGAAGGGCTGTCCGACCGAATGGTGCGTATGTGTCACGCCACCTGCCGCTCCGCATTGGAGAAGGCGGTGCAGGATGGGCTGATCCGTGTGAACCCGGCCATCGGCTGCAAGCTGCCGCCGAAGAAGGCACGGGAGATGCAGGTACTGACGAGGGAGGAACTGCAGCGGTTTCTCATTCAGGCGAAGTTCGAGGGCTACTACGAGGTCTTCCTTCTGGACTTGGCAACCGGCCTGCGCCGAGGCGAGCTCATGGCGCTGCAATGGGACGACCTGAACTTCAAAACCGGCGTGCTGAATGTGAACAAGCAGGTCTACGATGTGCGCGGCCAGCTCCAAATCAGCACGCCTAAGACGAAGAACTCCGTCCGCAAGATCGTCCTGCCGCCCGCCGTGGTGGCGGTACTGCAGGAGTATAAGAAAACAGTGGACTCCCGCTGGATGTTCCCGTCCCCGGTGAAGGAGGACTGCCCCATCACCCCCGGCGTAGTACGGCGCAGGTTGCAGTTCATTCTGGAGCACGCAGGATGCAAGCATGTGAGATTCCATGACCTGCGCCACACCTTCGCCACGCTGGCGTTGGAGAACGGCATGGATGTGAAAACGCTCTCCGCTATGCTGGGCCATGTGTCGGCGGCCACCACGCTGGACATCTACACCCACATTACCGATGACATGCGGCTCACGGCCGCCGCCAACATCGACCGTGGCATCGGCAAAGTAGCACCACAGGAGGATGCTTCAGAGCCGGGGTGGGAAACTGCCCCGGCCCAGGCGGAAAAGCGGAGAATGACCGACTTCAAGCCCTATGTGGGACGCAAGCGCAGATCCGGCACCGGCTGCGTCAGTGAGATCAACGACCATCTCTTCGAAGGGCGCTATTCCCCCAAATGGCCCGACGGCAAAAAGCACGCGCGCAATGTCTATGCCCACACCCGCGAGGAGTGCGAGGAGAAGCTGAAGACGCTGATCATTGAGATGAAAGCGGAGATCGCGGAGGCGCAGCGGCTGAAGGATCTGGGTGAGGGCGATGGGCGGCCGTTGGAGGGGAAGGGCAAACGGGGGAAAAGAGACTGAGTTGAAAAGAATCACCGACAAGGATATTGAGTGATTAGTATCCTTGTCGGTGATATTATCGATCGAGTATTGAGTTGTCTAAAAGGAAACTGCAACATCAACATATGACATCACAACTACATAATACCTTCAAAAATTCGTTTGATATCTCCACGAAGTGATGCCCAATGATCGTCCAGAATCGCATAATAATTCTTGTCTTTTTTTAAAAAATTGGTGGCGGTCAGCGTGGAGTCGTAGCGCGATGCCATCGAAAAACTTGTGATGCCCGCATTAATTATGGTTGTAAATAACTGGTCAAGGATAGCATCGTACTTATCTTTTTGATTAAACACAGCGGCAGGGATAAAATATGAAACGTTTTCGAGATTAGTAAAAATATCATACAATCTGGAATCTGTTGCATTGTCCGAACGAGCAGCAGCAAAGATTGTATCTAAATGCTGGTTCTGAATATTCCCTTGGTGGTATCTGGACGCAAATGCAGCGAAAGCGATGCAAATAGTTCTTGCGTTGTGGGCGAAGGAAATGCGGTCATTTGCGCTGGGCACAGAAGCATTATCTCTATCAAATTTTTTCTGGTAGATATTGCGGAAATAATAATCAATGTACAATAACTCTCTACAGAGTTTTGCAATTTGCTGTTGATTACCATTGAATATCTTTTCGTAGTATTGTGGCAAATATAGAGAAGATGGCTTGGATCGACTTACACATGGAATCTGGAAAATTGCAGCCAAACCCAGTTTTCCAACTTCGACCAGGGAAGAATTGAGAAACGCTTCTTTGTAAGCTCTGGGAACCGTTTCGCCACGCTTAGTCTGATAGAAAATACCAACATCACGCATGGCTTGAGAAAAACGGATTTGCTCGGGCGAATTTGCTTTCAGATCAACAGGCTTGATGGGTTTCTGTGTGTTGGTTGCTTTTGCGATAGCAAGGCTAAAAGTGTTCTTTTCATCCTCTGTATCACCGTCAGTTCTAATTATTTTGCAGGGCAGAAACAGGTCGCGGTCTTCGTCAATATAGCGACTCTTATGTAACATATAGGTAGTTTGACCGCCATTGATGATAGAAAAGTCGTGCAATTTTACCTCACGCCCATCAATTTCAAAGTCGCCACAAACAATGGTAATACCATTGTTTTTGAGCCAGAACGATTCTGGTGCGTACCTAATCGTTTCTTCAATACCACGATCGATGTCACGTCCTGAAATGTGATAGCGTAGATTTTTTGCCAGTAACTGGATGTTGTGTTGGGCATAAAGGGCCTTGATGGAAAACGCTGATACATTCACTATGGCGGCATTATCGCCATAGAGCAAGAAATTATCAGTAGAATCAATCTTAATTTTACCCTGCTCCACAGTAGGACGCCGGGACTCTGATTCATCGATCTCTTCCTCAACATCTTTGCCAAAGAAGAATGAAACTTCAAAACGACTGGAGTCTGTGAACTGTTCGCGGAATTTTTTCTCTATCCGAGATCTGTTAATACCCGCTTGAGGCGCGCTGGTGTAAAATACAAAATGAACTTTTGATTCATCGCCCAATTCGGCGTTCAGCGTGAGAAAGCGGCGTTGCACTTTTGCATTGACTTGTTCGTAATGCCCTTGACTCATATCCTTAAAAAAGGAAGCCATTTTTGTCATTGCATTCATTACGTCATCCGCAGAAATACTCGTATAAAATTTTGATTGGGCAATGACCATATCGGATTCCTCAGAATTCGGATCTGTCAGTAGGACATCAACTCCACCGTCGTATTGACCATCAACGATCATCTCATCAAAATCATTTTCATATAGTACTAAAGCGGGATTTTTAAATAAATGAGATTTGACGCATAAAGCAGAAAAGACATAGTCATCGCTCTTGGTACGCAAAGAAGGGTATGAGCCCTTCAGCGCGTGGATTTTCGATTGAATCTTCTCGTATGAACTGCTATTCGCTGGCATAAAATCCCTCCGTTACCGTGATCAAAATATATATAATAATCGTATCATACAGTGTCGAAATTTACAAGATCCGACCCAAATAACTCGAAAGAGTTGTTTTTGACTAATGGCAAAGCTCAACTACCTCACCTCCTGTGCCGCAATAGACAAAGAATAAGAAAAATCCCTCTGAAATCAACGATTTCAGAGGGATTTTGGTCCGAGTAGTGCGGCTCGAACGCACGGTCTCCTGGTCCCAAACCAGGCGCGATACCAACTTCGCTATACCCGGATATTTAATTTCTGCCATTATATCACGGTGGGGGAGAAAATCAAAGATTTTTCTGTCTGTGGTCATTCCTGTGGTCAAAGCCGCTTTTGTGCCGTTTTCTGCAATCGGGAAAAATCCAGCAAACGCCCGTGTCGCAAGGCTTTGCGGCGTTTCACCTTGCCCTGTCCCGGATAGCGCCACGGCACTCCCAAACCACCCGCGCTACCAGCTGCGCTACACCCGGATATGGAATTTCGCAATTTGCATAAAATAAAGTTTAACATATTCTTTAGAAATGCGCAACGGTTTTCTGCGTTGCAGTTTTCGGGTGCGTGTGGTATGCTCTAAACATCAAATCAGGACTTGTTATGACAGGAGCATCAACCTATGAGAATGCGAAAAAAGCCCAACCTCGTCCCGCGCATGGAGCGCTGCGCGGCCACGCTGATCACTGACCCCGAGGCGCTGCGCGGTCACTGGCTGGAGCACTTCCCTGGCCATCAGGCGCTGCAGCTGGAGCTCGGCTGCGGCAAGGGCCGCTTCACGGCGGACACCGCGGCACAAAATCCGGACATCTTCCTCGCCGCGATCGAAAAAGTTCCGGACGCCATGGTCGTCGGCATGGAGCGCGTGACCGAGCGCGGGCTCGAAAACGTGCGCTTTCTCGACCGGGACGCAGCCAACCTGCTCGACATGTTCGCCCCCGGCGAGGTCTCACGCATCTACATCAACTTCCCCGACCCATGGAAAAAATCCCGCCAGCACAAGCGACGCCTGACCTATGCGGGCTTTCTGGCGCTGTATGCAAACGTGCTGCCGCTCGGCGGCGAGATCTGGTTCAAGACCGACAACGACCCGCTGTTCGCCTTCTCACTCGAGCAGTTCGCGCAGGAGGGCTGGGAGCTGCGCGAGGTCACGCACGATCTGCACGCCGACGGCCCTGTCGGCGTCATGACCGACTATGAGGCGAAATTCTACGATCAGGGCATCACGATCAACCGCTGCGTAGCGGTGAAAACGGAGGACACGAAATGCGACTTGTATCCTGGAACGTCAACGGGCTGCGCGCCTGTGTGACCAAGGGCTTTGCGGACACGTTCCGCGCGCTGGATGCGGATATTTTCTGCCTGCAGGAGACAAAGCTCCAGCCCGGGCAGATCGCGCTCGACCTGCCAGGCTACCATCAGTACTGGTGCAGCGCCGAGAAAAAGGGCTACTCCGGCACCGCCGTGTTCACGAAGGCCGAGCCGCTCGACGTGCAGTATAATCTCGGCCTGCCGCAGCACGATCTGGAGGGCCGCGTGATCACGGCCGAATACCCGGAATTCTACCTCGTATGCGTCTACACGCCAAACGCCCAGGACGGTCTGCGCCGGCTGGAATACCGGATGAGCTGGGACGATGCGTTCCGCGAATTCGTCTGCTCGCTCGACCGGCACAAGCCGGTCGTCATCTGCGGGGACATGAACGTCGCCGCAGCGGAGATCGACCTGAAAAACCCGAAGCGCAACGTCGGCAACCCCGGCTTCAGCCCCGAGGAGCGCGCGAAGTTTCAGGAGCTGCTGCACGCCGGCTTCACGGACACGTTCCGCGCCCTGCATCCGGACGAGACGGACGCCTACTCGTGGTGGAGCTACCGCTTCCACGCGCGGGAGAACAATGCCGGCTGGCGCATCGACTACTTCCTGTGCTCGGACCGCGCGGCGGAAAAGATCGAGACGGCCAGCATCCTTTCCGACATTTACGGCAGCGACCACTGCCCCGTGGAGCTCGAGATCGCATGGTGAAGATCGGAAACGTCGAGATCTGCGGCCCGCTCACGCTCGCGCCCATGGCGGGCGTGACCGATGCGCCGTTTCGCGCGCTGTGCCGCGCGCAGGGCGCCGCCCTCACCTGCACGGAAATGGTGAGCGCCAAGGCGCTGGTCTATCACGATGAAAAAACGAAGCAGCTGCTCTGGTCGCCGCCAGACGAGCACCCCGCCGCCGTGCAGATCTTCGGCCACGAGCCGGAGGTCATGGCCGAGGCCGCGCCCATGGCGCTGGCATACTCCGGTGCGGACATTCTGGATATCAATATGGGCTGCCCGGTGGGCAAGGTCATCCGCAGCGGCGACGGTTCGGCGCTCATGCGCGATCCCGAGCTCGCCGGGCGCATCATCGAGGCGGTCGTCAAGGCCGTCGATGTGCCCGTGACCGTGAAATTCCGCAAGGGCTGGGACGGCGGAAACGTCAACGCCGTGGCCTTTGCGCAGATGTGCCAGCAGGCGGGCGCGGCCGCCATCGCCGTGCACGGGCGCACGCGCGTGCAGATGTATGCCGGCCGCGCCGACTGGGACATCATCCGCGACGTCAAGCGCGCCGTGACGATCCCCGTCATCGCCAACGGCGACATTTTTTCCGGCGCAGACGCGGCGCACATCCTGCGCTACACCGGCGCCGATCTGGCAATGGTCGGCCGCGGCAGCTTCGGCGACCCGTGGCTGTTCGCGCGCGGCAACGCCGCCATCGCCGGCGAG
>ENA-ORRI01001285-ORRI01001285.1-human-gut-metagenome-genome-assembly--contig:-NODE-1285-length-10271-cov-2.56666_pt1 | contig 10271 bp, 5 predicted proteins | sample MGYA00242172_ERZ509128 | MGnify/ENA primary metagenome ERZ509128 (study PRJEB26280, sample SAMEA2338623) | human gut metagenome | biome: human gut; feature: human-associated habitat; material: faeces... | reverse complement strand
CTACACCGCATGGGACCCCACCAGCCCCGCCTTTATCAAGAGGCACGGGAACGGAGCCACGCTCTGCATCCCTACCGCCTACTGTTCTTATACGGGAGACGCTCTGGATAAGAAGACTCCGCTGCTGCGCTCCCGCCAGGCATTGGGCAATGCCGTCAAGAAGCTGATGAAGAGTTTCGGCCTTCCGGATGAACACGTGACCATTACGCTGGGGCCTGAACAGGAATACTTCCTCATTGACAAGAACTTCTACCTGAACCGCCCGGACCTGGTCCAGACGGGGCGCACCCTTTTCGGCGCCCCTCCCGCCAAGCACCAGCAGCTGGAAGACCATTATTTCGGCTCCATCAAGCCCCGTATCCTTAATTTCATGAGCGACGTGGAACAGGAACTCTGGAGACTGGGAATCCCGGCCAAGACCCGCCACAACGAAGTGGCGCCCGCGCAGTTTGAACTGGCTCCTTTGTTTGAGGACGTGAACCTGGCGATCGACCACAACATGCTGGTGATGGAAGTTCTGCGCCAGCAGGCCAGCAAGCACGGCCTGGTATGCCTGCTTCATGAAAAGCCCTTCGCAGGCGTCAACGGTTCCGGCAAGCATAACAACTGGTCCATTTCCTACGGGAACAAAAACCTGCTGGACCCCGGTTCGGACCCGCAGCAGAACGCCATTTTCCTGACCGTCCTGACCGCCATCATTGAGGCCGTTGACAAGCACAGCGACCTGCTGCGCAATTCCGTGGCCAGCGCCGGGAACGACCACCGCCTGGGAGCAAACGAAGCGCCCCCCGCCATTATCTCCATCTTCCTGGGCGCCCAGCTCAATGAAGTGATTGAGAATATGATCAACGGCTCTTCCGGCTGCGGCAAGCGCAACGATACGCTCAAGATCGGCGTAGACACGCTTCCCGTTCTTCCCCGGGATGCGACGGACCGCAACCGCACCAGCCCGTTTGCCTTCACCGGCAACAAGTTTGAATTCCGTGCTCCTGGCTCCGCCCAATCCTGCGCGGGCCCCATGATGACCCTGAACACCATTGTGGCGGAATCCCTTGATTCCCTGGCGGAAGAACTTTCCTCCTTCGCTCCGGAAACATTCCTGCCGCAGCTCCAGGAAACGCTCAAGCGCAGGATTTCCGAACACAAGAGAATCATCTTCAACGGGGACAATTATTCGGAAGAATGGGTGAAAGAAGCGGAACGCCGCGGCCTCCCCAACCTGAAAAATACGATGACAGCCCTTCACACCCTGGTGAATGAAAAGAATGTGGCCCTGTTTGAAAAGTACGGCGTCTTTTCCAGGCGGGAGCTGGAATCCAGGTTTGAGATTTTCCTGGAAGAATACCACAGACGCATCCGCATTGAAGGGCGCCTGTCCTGGGAAATGGCGGCCACCATCATCCTCCCCGCCCTGCGCAACGAATACGGGCAAACCGTTGCCGCGCTCTCCAGGGCGCTGGAAGCCAAGCGGACCAACGGTACCGCCGCCCTGCAGAAGCTGGCGGACAAGCTGGGCGACGCCCTGGATTCCATCGTATCCGACCTGGATACCCTGGAGACGGCGCTTACGAGCTGCCATGAGGACATCCTTGCCGCGATGTCACGATTGAGAACCAGCGTCGATGCCGCAGAAACCCTGGTGAACGACCGGTCCTGGCCTCTCCCCAAGTACCGGGAAATGCTGTTCATCTATTAGTGGGTGCACCGACGAGCTCCGGAGTTGTGCCGCCCCCCTCGCGGGTCAAGCCTCTGCCCGCAGGGAAGGCACGGCTCCGGAGCCTTGGCGCGCCTTGTTCCGGCCTCCTTCCTCTTCCGTTTTCCACCGTTCCCCACGCTCTAAAAATCCGCGTCATTGACCGTAAAAAAACTTTCCTCCGGAGCCCGGCGGGCACTTAATTCCCCCGGCGGAAATCCGCGGTCCAGGACTACAGGATTCTTCCATCGCCATTATGCCTAAAGACACCTCCATCAAAAAGATTCTCGTGATCGGGTCCGGCCCGATCGTCATCGGCCAGGGCTGCGAATTCGACTACTCCGGCACCCAGGCCTGCAAAGCCCTCCGGGAAGAGGGTTATGAAGTAGTGCTGGTCAACTCCAATCCCGCCACCATCATGACGGACCCGGAGACAGCTCCGCGCACTTATATTGAACCGATTACTCCGGAGTTCGTGGAGAAAATCATCATCCGGGAAAAACCGGATGCCCTCCTCCCGACCCTGGGCGGGCAGACAGCCCTGAACTGCGCCATGGAACTGCACCGCAGCGGTGTGCTGGAAAGGGAAAAGGTGCGTATGATCGGCGCCAACGCAGACGCCATTGACCGCGGGGAGGACCGCAACCTATTCAAGGAAGCCATGCTCCGCATTGGCCTGGACGTGCCGCGTTCCGGCATTGCGCATACCATGGAGGAAGCGCGCCGGGTGGCCGGGGATATTGGCACCTTTCCCCTGATTGTCCGCCCCGCCTTTACGCTGGGCGGCATGGGAGGCGGCGTAGCGTACAACAAAACGGAATTTGAAGAGATATGCGCCCGGGGGCTGGATCTTTCTCCCGTTTCCGAAATTCTGATTGAAGAGTCCCTGATCGGCTGGAAAGAGTTTGAAATGGAGGTAATGAGGGACCGCGCGGACAATTGCGTCGTCATTTGCTCCATTGAGAACATCGACCCCATGGGCGTGCATACCGGGGATTCCATCACCGTAGCCCCCATCCAGACACTCACGGACCGAGAATACCAGGCAATGAGGGACGCTTCTTTTGCCGTCATCCGGGAGATCGGGGTGGAAACGGGCGGTTCCAACATCCAGTTCGCCATTAATCCGGCCAACGGCCGCATGATTGTCATTGAAATGAACCCCCGCGTTTCCCGCTCTTCCGCGCTGGCTTCCAAGGCCACAGGGTTCCCCATTGCCAAACTGGCCGCCAAACTGGCCGTGGGCTATACGCTGGACGAATTGCGGAATGACATCACGCGGGAAACGCCCGCCTGCTTTGAGCCCACCATCGACTATGTGGTTACCAAGGTTCCCCGCTTCACGTTTGAAAAGTTCAAGCAGGCGGACGAACACCTGACCACGTCCATGAAATCCGTAGGGGAGGCCATGGCCATCGGTCGTACTTTCAAGGAATCCCTGCAAAAGGCCTTGCGTTCCCTGGAAACGGGACGCTGGGGCTGGGGATTTGACGCGAAGGCCCCGCAGGCGCCTTCCGCAGAAGAAATCACGCGGAAACTGGCTGTTCCCACGGCAGAACGCATTTTCTGGATTCAAACGGCGTTCAGCAACGGATTTTCCCTGGATGAAGTGCAGCAGCTTACCCAGATTGATCCCTGGTTCCTGGCACAAATGCAGGACCTGGCCAAGGCGGGAGACAGCCTGGACAAGCTGGATCTGCGGGAAGCCAAGAAGCTGGGCTTTTCCGACAGGCAGATCGCCCTGGCCCGGGGAACCACGGAAGAAAACATCCGGAAGGAACGCCAGGAACAGGGCATTGTGCCCGGATACCGGCTGGTGGATACCTGCGCCGCGGAGTTCGAAGCCTACACCCCCTACTTTTATTCCACCTATGGAGATGAAAATGAAGCCCGCGAAACAGGCAGGAAAAAAATCCTCATCCTGGGCGGCGGCCCAAACCGCATTGGCCAGGGGATTGAGTTCGACTACTGCTGCGTGCACGCCTCCATGGCTCTGCGGGAAATGGGCTACGAAACCATCATCGTGAACTCCAACCCGGAAACCGTCTCCACGGACTATGATTCCTCCGACAAGCTTTTCTTCGAACCCCTGACGCTGGAAGACGTGCTCCATATCTGCGAGCAGGAGAAGCCGGACGGCGTCATCGTCCAGTTCGGAGGACAGACGCCACTGAACCTGGCCAATGCGCTGGAAGACCACGGCGTGCCTATTATCGGCACCAGGGCCATTGACCTGGCGGAAGACCGCGAACATTTTTCCGCCCTGTTGAAAGAACTGGGGCTGAAACAGGCGGAGGCAGGAACAGCTACCAATGTGGAGGACGCCGCCGCCATTGCCGCGCGCATCGGTTACCCGGTACTGCTGCGCCCCTCCTTCGTGCTGGGCGGACGCGGCATGATCATCGTATATGAGGAAAAAGAACTGCGCCGGTACATTAATGAAGCCGTGGAAGCTTCCGAGGAACGCCCCGTTCTGATTGACCGCTTCCTGGAAAATGCCGTGGAGATTGACGTGGATGTCATCGCGGACAGGGAACGCGCCGTCATCGGAGCCATCATGCAGCATGTGGAACCGGCAGGCATCCATTCAGGGGATTCTGCCAGCATGATTCCCGCCATGGGAATTTCCATGAAAATGCACAAGGAAATCACGCGGGCTTCCAAGGAGCTGGCAAGCAAACTGAACGTCTGCGGGCTGATGAACATCCAGTTTGCCGTAAAAGATGAACAGCTTTACGTCATTGAGGTGAATCCGCGCGCCTCCCGCACCGTTCCGTTCGTCTCCAAATCCATCGGCAAGCCCCTCGCCAAGCTGGCCGCACAGGTCATGGCCGGCAAAACGCTGGCGGAACTGGGCTTTACCCGGGAAATCACTCCGGAATACTATTGCGTGAAGGAAGCCGTTTTCCCATGGGGCCGCTTCCCGGGCATCGACGTGGTGCTGGGGCCGGAAATGAAATCCACCGGAGAGGTGATGGGCATTGATCCGGACCCGGATATCGCTTTCGCAAAATCCCAGGTCAGTGCATTCAATCCCCTGCCGACGGAAGGCAAAGTCTTCATCTCCGTGAATGACCGGGACAAGGAACGGGTGCTTCACATGGCCCGGCAGCTGGCGGACATGGGATTCACGCTGTGCGCCACGCGCGGCACGATGATTCACCTGCTCCAGCACGACATTGAATGCGAACGCGCCTACAAAGTCAACGAGGTGCGCCGCCCCAACATCGTGGACCATATTAAAAACGGGGATATTGATTTCATCATCAACACCCCCGGTTCCCACGACGCGCGGGCGGACGACATCATCATCCGTTCCTCCGCCATTGCCGCCAAAACCTCCTATTGCACCAACCTGGCTTCCGCGCAGGCCTGCGTGAATGCCATTGAGGCGCTGAAGAACAAAAATCTTCAGGTGTGCACTATTCAGGAGTACCACGCCCAAAACCTTTAATCCCGCACCACCTAAGCATACTTACATCACCATGAGAGCCATTCTCGCACTGGAAGACGGAAGCGTCTTCATCGGTTCGCACTTCGGGGCCACGGGCACGGAAGTGGGGGAAGCCTGCTTCAACACGTCCATGACCGGCTATCAGGAAGTATTGACGGATCCGTCCTATAGCGGCCAGATCGTCACCATGACTTATCCTCTGATCGGCAATTACGGCGTCAACCCGGAAGACGGGGAATCAGGTAAAGCGCAGGTCAGCGGCTTTGTGGTGGCGGAACTGGCGAAAGTCCACTCCAACTGGCGTGCCACGGAATCCCTGGGCCCGTGGCTGGAAAAACAGGGCGTCATCGGCATTGAAGGGGTGGATACCCGCAAAATCGCCAAGCATCTGCGCTCCGCCGGAGCCATGCGCGCCTGCCTCACCACGGAGCTGACGCCGGAGGAAGCCGTGGAAGCAGCCAGAAACGCCCCCTCCATGGAAGGCTGCAATATCGTGGATAAAATCGGTTCCCACCCCATGACACCGGAGGAAGTGGACGCGCTGGTTACGGGAAAAACTCTGCCCCCTGCGGAATACGACATCGTCGCCTTTGACTTCGGCATTAAATACAACATCCTGCGCCAGTTGAGGGAAAACGGCTTCCGCGTAACCGTAGTTCCCGCCCACACGACGGCGGAGGAAGTGCTTGCCATGAACCCGGACGGCGTCTTTCTTTCCAATGGTCCGGGAGATCCCGCTACGCTGACGGACATTCACCGGGAAGTAGCTGCATTGATTGGGAAAGTGCCCATGTTCGGCATCTGCCTGGGCCACCAGATTATTTCCCACGCGCTGGGAGCGAAAACCTTCAAGTTGAAGTTCGGGCACCGTGGAGCGAACCATCCGGTCAAAGATTTGAAAACGGGTAAAATCAGCATTACGTCCCAGAACCACGGTTTTGCCGTGGATCCGGACACCGTGCCGGACGACGTGGAAATAACGCTGGTCAATCTGAATGACAATACCGTGGAAGGCATCGCCCACAGGACGCTTCCCGTATTCAGCGTACAATACCACCCGGAAGCGGCTCCCGGCCCCAGGGACCCCCAGTATCTGTTCCGGAATTTCAGGAAAATGATTGCGGCCAGCAAGCGGAAACATGCCCGCTGACGGCTCCACCCCCTTCCTACGGACCAGAGCATTTTCCTCGCCTCGCTGGGAAAAATGCGTTATTTATGCCCGGAGCCCATGAATTGCGGCTCCGGGAGAGGTTTCTTTTATTTCATCAACCTCTCCCGCCAGCAAACAACCTGACACACCATATGAGCAAAATCGCATTAATCTCCGGCATTACGGGACAGGACGGTTCCTTTCTCGCAGAGTTCCTGATTGACAAAGGGTATGAAGTACACGGCATCCTGCGCCGGTCCTCCTCCTTCAACACGGGCCGCATCGAACACCTTTACCTGGACGAATGGGTGCGGGACATGAAGAAAAACCGCCTGATTAACCTCCACTACGGGGACATGACGGATTCCAGTTCACTCATCCGCATCATCCAGACCGTGCAGCCGGATGAAATCTACAATCTGGCAGCCCAGAGCCATGTGAAAGTCAGCTTTGACGTACCGGAATACACGGCGGAAACGGATGCCGTGGGAACCCTCCGCATGCTGGAAGCCGTCCGCATTCTGGGCATGGAAAAGAAATGCCGCATCTACCAGGCTTCCACGTCCGAGCTTTTCGGGCTGGTGCAGGAAGTCCCCCAGAAGGAAACCACGCCGTTTTATCCCCGTTCACCCTACGGCGTAGCCAAGCAATACGGATTCTGGATTACCAAGAATTACCGGGAATCTTACAATATGTTTGCCGTTAACGGCATCCTGTTCAACCACGAAAGCGAACGCCGCGGAGAAAACTTCGTTACCCGCAAAATCACGCTGGCGGCGGCACGCATTGCCCAGGGCATGCAGGACAAGCTTTACCTGGGCAACCTGAACGCCCTGCGCGACTGGGGTTACGCCAAGGATTACGTGGAATGCATGTGGCTGATTCTCCAGCATGACACACCGGAGGATTTCGTCATCGCCACAGGGGAAATGCACACGGTCAGGGAATTCTGCACGCTGGCCTTCCGTGAGGCCGGAATAGAGCTGGAATGGGAGGGAGAAGGCGTGGAAGAACGCGGACGCGACAGGAAGACGGGCAATATTCTGGTGGAAGTGGACCCCAAATATTTCCGCCCTGCCGAAGTTGAACAACTGTTGGGAGACCCAACCAAGGCCAAAACCCTTCTTGGCTGGAACCCCACCTCCACTCCGTTTGAGGAACTCGTGCGCATCATGGTGCGCCACGACATGAAATACGTAAAAACTCCCGTTCATTTCTGAGATGAAAAAAAACAGCAGAATCTTTGTGGCCGGACACCGCGGCCTCGTCGGTTCCGCCATCTGGAAATCCCTGGAAGACAAAGGCTATTCCCACCTGATTGGCCGGACGCACAAAGAACTGGATCTGGAAGACCCTGCGGCCGTCCGGGAGTTTTTTGACCGGGAAAAGCCGGAATACGTCTTTCTGGCAGCGGCGTTTGTGGGCGGCATCATCGCCAACTCCCGCTACCGGGCGGACTTCATCTTCCGCAACCTTCAGATTCAGCAGAACGTCATCGGGGAAAGCTTCCGGCATGGCGTATCCAAGCTCCTCTTCCTGGGGAGCACCTGCATCTACCCGCGCGAAGCTCCCCAGCCCATGAAGGAAAACGCCCTGCTCACCTCCCCGCTGGAATACACCAACGAACCCTATGCCATTGCCAAAATAGCAGGACTGAAAATGTGCGAAAGCTTCAACCTGCAATACGGAACCAACTACATCGCCGTCATGCCTACAAATCTGTACGGCCCTAATGACAATTTCCACCTGGAAAACAGCCACGTGCTGCCCGCCATGGTACGCAAGATACACCTGGCCAAGTGCCTGATGGAAGGAGACTGGAACGCCGTGCGGAAAGATCTGAACGCGCGCCCAGTGGAACAGGTGGACGGCACGGCTGAAGAAAAGGAAATCCTGGCCGTGCTGGCCAAATACGGCATTACCCCCGGTTCCGTGGAACTGTGGGGTACGGGAACTCCCCTGCGCGAATTCCTGTGGAGCGAAGACATGGCGGACGCCTGCGTCCATGTGATGGAGCAAGTGGATTTCAGCCAGCTGCAAGAAGGAGGAAGGGAAGTGCGGAACTGCCACATCAATATCGGAACCGGGAAAGAAATCTCCATCGGCGGACTGGCTCGCCTGATTGCCGCTACGGCAGGATACCGGGGAAATCTGGCGTTCAACGCAGACAAGCCGGACGGCACCATGCGCAAGCTGACGGACGTCTCCAAGCTGCACTCCCTAGGCTGGAAATACCGGGTGGAGCTGGAAGAGGGAGTGGAACGCATTTACCGGTGGTATCTGAGCCGGATGGAAGCCGACGGCAACTGACTTTTCGGCCAGCTCCCCTCACTCCAATGACCAGCCCCCCGGACAACCAGGATACGCCCCCCGCCAAAGCCAGCCTGTGGGCGCTGAGCCCCCTGCTGGTTTTCTTCCTGCTTTACCTGGTCATCTCCATAGCCGTACAGGATTTTTACGCCGTGCCGGTCACGGTAGCCTTTATGGCGGCAGCTGTCTGGGCCGTTTTCATCACCCGCGGAAAAAGCATGGCGGAACGGGTGGATCTGTTTTCCTCCGGAGTAGCCAACCGGAACATCCTGATGATGGTCTGGATTTTCGTGCTGGCAGGAGCCTTCGCCCAGTCTGCCAGGGATATGGGAGCCATTGACGCCACCGTGCAGCTTACGCTGCGGCTTCTTCCGGACAATCTGCTGTTTGCCAGCGTGTTCATCGCCTCCTGTTTCATCTCCCTCTCCGTAGGAACATCCGTAGGCACCATTGTCGCTCTGGCTCCCGTAGCCACAGGGCTGGCACAGGCCACGCAGGTCAGCGCCGGCATGATGACGGCCATTGTGGTGGGGGGAGCATTCTTCGGAGACAATCTTTCCTTCATTTCAGACACCACGATCGCCGCCACCCGTACGCAGGGCTGCGCCATGCGGGACAAATTCCGGGCCAACATAAAGGTGGCGCTCCCCGCCGCCCTGCTGGCCCTGGCCTGCTACATCCTGCTCGGATGGAACGTGCAGTCCCCCTCCACAGCGGATATCTCCATTGAATGGATGAAGGTATTCCCCTATCTGCTCGTACTGGTGACGGCCCTGGCCGGAATCCACGTCATGGCTGTTCTGACCATGGGGCTCCTTGCAACGGGACTGATTGGCATCGGCATGGGGTATTTCTCCTTCATGGCCTGGTTTCAAGCCATGGGCAGCGGCATGACCGGCATGGGAGAACTGATCATCGTCACTCTGCTGGCCGGCGGCGTGCTGTCCATCATCCGTTTCAACGGAGGTATCGCGTATATTATCGGAAAAATTACGGCCCATATCCACAGCAGGCGCGGCGCGGAATTCAGCATTGCCGGGCTGGTTTCCCTGGCCAACCTCTGCACGGCCAACAATACGATCGCCATCATCACGGCTGGCCCCATCGCCAAGGAAATAAGCGACAAATTCCATATCCCACCCAAACGCAGCGCCAGCATTCTGGACACCTTTTCCTGCCTGGTTCAGGGAGTCATCCCCTACGGTGCTCAAATGCTCATGGCCGCCGGAATCTCCCAGGTTTCTCCCCTGCTGGTCATGAAATACCTGTATTATCCCCTGATTCTGGGCATCTGCTCCACCCTTGCCATTGCGCTGGCACCGGGAGGGACGGAAAGACGGGGGAAACGCTGAAAAGCCCATACGGAGAAAGGACGGCAAGGGCGCCTTTTTTGTTACCGACATGTTATCCCTGTTATCTTCATGTTACTCAACATATGGGATTCTTGTGCTATCATACATGCATGAGCCTTCATATAGAACCCACGGAAGACGCAGTGGAAACCCTGCGCAAGGAAAGGCGGAAAAATTATATTGCCGCATTAGCGACATCCATTCTCTCCGTCGTTTTGGCAGGAGCCATTCTCTACTCCCTGACCATCATCATCGCCCCTCCGGAAGAACCCAAAGTCGTCGGCTACATCACGCCGGACGATGCGCCGCCGT
>ENA-ORRI01001281-ORRI01001281.1-human-gut-metagenome-genome-assembly--contig:-NODE-1281-length-10305-cov-2.35112_pt1 | contig 10305 bp, 8 predicted proteins | sample MGYA00242172_ERZ509128 | MGnify/ENA primary metagenome ERZ509128 (study PRJEB26280, sample SAMEA2338623) | human gut metagenome | biome: human gut; feature: human-associated habitat; material: faeces... | reverse complement strand
TTGCCATAAAAACATGCATCAAACACTTTTTCATTTTTCTTTCTACTTTAAGTTTAACATATTATTCCACAAAAGCTTTTATTTCCATATAAAGAATCGGATTATTTATAGCATTCGATGCCATATACATCTCACGCATCACTTCCCCCCTACTGTCAGCACGAAATATGAAATCAAGTGAAGCTGAATCATTAGAAGGTACAATAACTTTTTCCGATTCCTTTGGCCATTTCAAACAAGAACAACTTTTGAATATTTTCGATATGCACAATGGGCGATGACCATCATTAAAAACAACTATACTAAATGGAAAATCCTCATCCACCTTACATCCCACAAGTTCTATAATATCTTTATCAACCCTTATTGAAGGTTCGTCTTTCATATCAAAATCCGGATTGAGAATTTTCTTTGCTGTTATATACTCGTTTTTATACAGATTCAATTTATAGGGGTCTTCACATGTCAACATGGACTGCGCTGCTTTACATGCTACAACCGTATCTCTTTCTGACAAAGCTCCTACTATCTGCAAATAATAAGAATATGGATATTTCAACGAATCGCCAACCAACTCCAATCCCTCTGACAAGCATATTCCTTCATCTAAATGCTTTTTACATTCCAATACACAACCAAGCCAAGGCAATAGTTTTGATTTATCTCTTTCAAAATTATTAGGATAATGAAAAACTGTCGGCCGTTCATCTTTGGCCGCTTGACGAATATACAAAAAACTTTCCTTTGCCATACCTGGAATCAAATCCGTAAGACGTCCATCATGAGTAAAAACGCATGTAACAGGCAAAGAAACAGGTGCAAGCCACTTCAACCACCATTCATTCTGAGATTGCCTTACATCCACTATATTATAAATTACATGTCTTGAAGCCCATTCATCTGAATTCAAATAGGTTTCAAGTCTTCGTGTAAAACGTTCACTATCATCTACCAACGAGACGCAGTAAACCTTTTCCCCATCTATTGTCATCTCGTCTAACGAATCTAAAGACAAATTATGAAACACTACAGATGAGCCATTCCCATTAAAACACCCGACCAACAAGGTACATGCACAAAACACATGCCACAAAACACTCCTCATAAATCCAATATTTCTCATGTACATATTCTCATTTACGTATATATTCATTTTATATCATTCTCTTTTTATTCTCTTCATCATCTTATGACACATTTTCATCATAAGCCCTCGAAAAAGGAATACGTCCACGGCAAAGATAGATATTTTTCATCATTAGATACTCATTTTTGAGTTTGCATTTTAAGATGAAGACCTCCACGTAACACACTATATAACAACAATTTGAAAAATCTCACCACAAGAAAAAGTTTGCATACTATATTTTAACGGTAATTTTTCATATTGAAAATAGCCGTGAAGTACGTCATTCTCACTTATTTTACATTCTGTCATCCATACCTTACAAGGTTGTCTTATTTGTCCCCACGAGCGAAGCCGACAGTGAAAAAACGATTCTCACGCATCGGGATTTTATCATTCTGGCATCTGAACGGGGCAAAACGAGAAATAAAGACAGAGACTATCCGCTGACTTCCGCCATGACGAGTGTGTCCGTTTCGGCTTTAGCGGGAATACACTGACATTTTGCATCCGATTCTCGTTCGGAAAAAAGGGTCAGATAATTCGTAAAAGACGAAAAAAGGGAAAAAACCGGCCTGCGAACGTCTTGCTTTTTCACGCCTGAAGCCCGTTTTTTCCACCACCGACTGACATTTCCAAACTTTTCTCAGCCGAATAATTTTCCAATCTCAGTCGAACGATTTTTCATTCGGCTGAGATTGAAACTCATTTTTTTAAGAACAGCCCCTTCGGAATGCTCCATATAAGCATTCCGGAGAGGCTGTTTTTTACATTTTCTTTCTGGATTCTTTTTTCAGACAGGCCGAAAACCGGGTCGGAAATGACATTTTGCACGCCTTACTCCCGCTTTTTAGGATTTCGTGTCAACTTCCACCCCAAAGTAAGCATATAGTAGCCTTTCACGATATTATAATAAGTCTCTGTCTTCCCCTGCACGTTCACGTCCATATAAACGGAACGCATCTGGCGCAACAAATCCACGCCTTCCACCTTCACCATCAGGCGGTCTTTCAGGAAAGAACGCGAAAGGGAGGCGTTCCATATCAGATAGTCCGTATTCATGGCGGCTTCGTCATAGCCCCTGCGGCTGTACATGTTCAAACGGGTGGACAAGTGGATTTTCCACGGCATCGTGTATTCTCCCAAAAGGCCGTAACGGAAATCGAAAGCATCCACGGTGTTGAAGTCCGCCCGGCTGCCGTCGGCATGGCGGTAAGTGGCATCGCATCCCACATTCAGGGTCAGACTTCCGCGCTGGTAACCGGTGGAAAGGTAGGCCTTCGTCTCGTGGTTATGCACCTTGCTCAACACGCTCTCCGTCATCCCCTCCACGGACGAGAGGTCCACGCTACGGTGAAAGTCATAGTTCAAATTCGCTCCCACATTCCAATATTCGGCCATACCTTCTTTCTGAAATGCCAGACTTCCATTGATGCCCCGATTACCGTCCACGTTCTGCGGACGGTAGGTGTACACTCCGGTTTCGGAATTGTAGCTGAACCCCTGGGCCACGTCGTTCACCCCAAGCCAGGCATTCACGTTCACTTGTGTAAACCACTTTTTCTCCGGGCTGCGGTGCAAGAATCCCGTGCGGAAGTTATACCGCCAACTGTTTTGCAGGTACGGATTCACCACACGTACGTGCAAGGGATCGGAAGCATCGCGGACAGACAAACGGTTCACAAGGTCGGGCGTGCCCAAAGCCATGTCGGCATTGACCATGAACGTCCTGAAATATCTTGTACCTCCAAACCAATAGACCAAATAAGTGAAATCGGGCTGGACACGGAACACGCGACGTTGCAGGCCGGCATCTATCTCCTCCCGGCGGTAGCGCATGTCTTCCTTCGACTGTGTGAAAGGCAGATGGAAATTGAACCAGACGTATTTGCCCTCCGTCCGCCGGGAATAGAAAGTGCGCAGCCCTAAAGTATGCACCCGGGAAAGGTCATGCCGGTAGTAACTGTTCGGCACGTCCAACGCTGCGGACAATTCGCGTGCGGAAGGCAATTCGCCCAAATGCCGGACCGCCCCCACCTCCCAACCGGCCAGACTGTCCAGACGATAGCGTGGCGAGGAATCGGAACGATAATCCTGCTTATATATATAATAAGTAAGGAAATGCCAGTCGTTCGGAAAGTTGAAAGTGTATTCCGCCGAGGGTTGGTAATAATAATTACGCCGACGTCCGCGGTCGTAACGGTTGCGGCGGCTTCGGACTCGGACGAAGCATAATCCAGCAGGTAATGCTCGAAACGGTCGTTCTCCGTCCGGCTGAGAGAGCCGGTGAATCGCAACCGGAGGTTGTCACCCCACGGCAACTTGGCGTCCCACATCATGTCATGCCCCACATTGTACTTCCATTCCTCAAAAAGCGACCGGGTGGAAGAGCGGTTCAGCCAGCGCATCCGTGCGCTTCCGGACGAAGGAAGGAGAAAAACGGAATCGAGCACCTCGTCGATGCCTCCCACGGCCGAAGGGTCGGCATCGAAAGCCGCATCACGGGCATGACCGTGCGTGTCCGTACGGTCGTAACCCACGTAGGAATGCACGGTGAGCAAATGGTCCTTTGTTTTCCACGTCAACCAGTTATTGGCATTCACCCCCATATAATCCACGTCTTGAAGGGAAGAAGAACGGGTGTAACGGTTACCTTGCGGCAAGTAAGCCTCCGTAGCCGATTTCCGGTTTACATCCCTGTCGCTCCATTCGGCATTGGCCGTGAGGCTATTCTCAATGCCTTTCGCCTTATTCTGCCAGAAAAACTCCCCACCGACCTGCCGGGTGACAAACTCACCGTTGGTCAGGCTTTCCTCCGGCCATTCGCCGTTTTCGCCCGGCCGATCATTATAAACGTTGGTGTTGTTCATCCCGCCAAAAAGGGTGACACGCGAGCGATCGGAATAACGCAGGCCGAAAGCCCGTCCGGCATAGCGGCTGTCCGTACCGCCTCCCGCCGCCACATTGGCCATGCAGCCAGTGTTATATTCGCGTTTGAGGCTCACATCCATCACGTAGGCTTTTTTCTCCGTGTCGTAACCGAGGAACTCACTGCGGTCGGTCGTCTTGTCATACACTTTCACTTGCTGCACCGTGAAGGCAGGCAGGTTGTCGATCATCTTACGGTTGTCGCCCTTGAAAAAGTCCGTACCGTTCAGCGTCAGGTAATCCACCTTGCGGCCATTGACGTAAATCTCGCCGTTCGGCTTCAATTCCGCTCCGGGCAACTGGCGGACCAGTTCATTGAGCATCGCCCCTTCGGACAAGTTGAAGGCATCTGCATTGTAGACCACCGTATCGCCCCGGTAAGCCACCCGGATTTTGGTAGCCTTTACCACCACTTCTCCCAAACTGCGGTCTGCAAACGACGAACGCTGACGACGGCGCATCTCATGATGCCGGGCATCAACGTAGGAATTGCGTGCCACGTAACGCACCGTGCAGTCCACGTATTCCGGATAGTAATCGGGATGCTCGGCTTTGATGATGTAACGCGCCCTCCGGGGAGGTACATTGAACCTGTAATAGGTGTCTTCCTGCGGTGTGCCGGGATCTAAACACTGCACGTGCATGGTATCCACCACAGTGCTGTCTTCGCGCATCAATGTGACGAACGTGCCGTGAAGGGCGGCATAGGTGAAACCGTCCTTCACATGCCCCCAAAGGGCAATGGCGCGTGATTTAACCGTGTCCTCCTTCGCTACCTCCTGCCGAGCCTGAGCCACAGCCCCGGACGATAAACCCAACAACAGCCCCCACACCCATATCGCTTTTAAAAGTCCTTCCATTCGGCTTCCTTGTTTTTCCATTTATCAAAATAAGGCTTTCCGCAAGCCTCCCATCTTGCCTTCTCAAAAGTAACGATTTAAATGATGAACGAAGATAATTCTTTTAACTTTCTCTTTTTACCCCCCCATTTTTAAAGTCTATCAACCAATCTTTTCCCAAAAACATTCTCCTCTTGTATGATAGGGAAACGCCTACCGCAAAATAGGAAAAATCCTTTTCACGTTCCATGAAAAAGCCGGATATTTGCAATGTAGAAAAGATGAAGTACGAACCGTTAAACAAAAAAGACATGAAAAAGTTATTAGGACTGATTACTGCTCTATGCTTCGGACTGGCCAGCCTTAATGCCATGTCTTACGAAGAAGCCCGCGACCGGGCCAGATTCCTGACGGACAAGATGGCGTATGAACTGAACCTTAACGACCAACAATACAACGACGCCTACGAAATCAATCTGGATTACCTGATGAACATCAGGACGGCAAGCGACGCTTCGAGCGTGTATCTGGAATACAGAAACGCCGATTTGCGCTTTATCCTCTACGATTGGCAGTATGCTTTGTTTCAGGCTGCCACTTACTTTTTTCGTCCTGTGATATGGAGAGCTACGGGGTGGTTCTTACCGGTGTATACCATTTACAGCCCGAGCCGCTTCTATTACAGTCCACCAAGGGTATACCGGGTGTACAGGGGCGGACACTACCGTTACCGGCACGAGCATCGGCAGAGCTTCTACGCTCACCGGCGCCCGGTATGGAACGGAGGATTGAGAGGGGAACACAGAGGCCCGTTACCGGGGCGTCCTGCCCTGCCACCTCACCGTCCCGGGCCACACAAAGGCAACGGTGGTTCTGGTTTTCATTTCGAATCGCCCGGCAGACCGCCACGACCAGGACAACGCCCGAACGGGCACCATGGTAATGGTTTCCGTTTTACTCCCGTACAAAGACCTGGAATTCAAGTTACAAGAAAGGACAACGACAATAAACGACCGCCCGTCGTACGGCCACATTCGGACAACAGAAAACGGGAAGAACCGGTGACGAACCTGAGGACGAAGAGCCACTACAATAGACGGAGTTCCACCCGGACAACAGTAAACCGTCCATCGGTGCACCCGGAAATCCCAACGGCAAAATCGCCAATGTCTCCGCGAGTGCAAAGTACACAACGGATACAAAGGAGTCCTACACGTTCGTCTTTCTCTAAACCGACACCCTCGGTCAAAAGAAGTCCGGCAGCCCCACACAGCAAACGCGACCCTAAGAGATAGCAACCTGTGTTTCATTCTGGACAAAGAAACATAAATCAAGGAAAAAACTATGAATTGAATCTAAATAAGGAAACCTCAACTATGAAAAGTCAGTGTTTTCACTGACTAAAAGAACGGCCTCTCCGTGAAGGAGAGACCGTTTCTGCTTTTATATAACCCGACAAGCCAACACCTTGTCCGACAAATCAAATAAGAATAATTTGCAATATTTTGGGGATTTTACAGTAATTCTCCTGTGATTAATCGCTATCTTTGGATAAGATAGGATGCGGCTCAGAGCTGCCCGATAAGTTTAACGATTAATTAATAATGAATGATGAAAAGAGCCTGTCTCATGGCAGCCCTAATGGCTGCAACCGCTTTCATAACCATCGGTTGCCAGAATGATACCGAAAGCAGAATAGCAGGAATATACGAACATCCGGCCCTGCCCGGACAAACCTTTGAATTTCATGCCGACCACACATTTATGAATACGACTGGAGCCGGCACCATGGACTGTATCATAAAACATCCCGGAACTTGGAAAGTAGACGGCGACAGCCTGATTATCGCCAACGACATTCAAAACACGACTTACGAATTCGGCGACAGCATAACGGAGGAAAACAAGACCTTAGTAAAAGAATTGTTCGAACGCATGGCCCAAAAACGACCAGAGAGAACGGCGTTTAAGATTATAGACGTGGACGAAAAAATGCTGAGCTTAGAAAAGAACGGGCAAATCACGACTTATGTCCGTACGGATAGCCTGAACCGATAAATGTTTACCAGAACAAGAACCGGAACACATTATATCTTCTTCAACTTCCAACGGCCCCCACGCAAGTAGGCATAACAAAGCAACAGGATGCAAAAACCGTATACGTGCTCGGATGTCCAACACCAAGCCACATCGAAACGCAAATGCTGGATGGTAACGTATATATATAAGGTATAAAACGACAATGTCACCATCTCCAGGATAAAAGCCTTGCGGGTATTACCCGTACCGGAAACGGCCTGGAAATAAATATTTCCCGGAGCAATCAGCAAAGGAGTCGTACAATAGACCCATAGCGAAGGAATAGCGGCAGCAATCAAATCCGGTATATTGGTGTAAACACCCAATATCACTTTCGGAAAAAGAGCAAAACATCCTACCATCGGCAACACTATCATAAAAGTCAGACGGACGTGCTGACGAATGGTGGACATCACCATGTCTTCTCTTCCCGAGCCTATCAGATTGCTGACCAGGGCACTGCACGTAGAAGCAAAAGCAGCCACAACCATAAAGGGTATTCCGGAGATATTGCGTACGACATTGGTTACGGCCAAAGCACGCTCTCCGAGGTGTTCCACGAAAAGAAAGAACAAGAACCAGGTGGAAAGAGAGATAAAATTCTGTATCATCGTCCAAAAAGACACGTCAAGCATCCTGCGAAGTTTACACCAACTGTAACGCACAGGATGAACCAAACCGTATTTGACCAAATCCACACGACGATAGGTATAAAGAATGAAAAATACGACTGAAACCAACTCCGCCAACGACGAACCGATGGCGGCCCCGGCAATCCCCAATGCCGGAAAGCCGAACTTTCCGAACACCAATATATAATTGAACACCACATTGGACAAGACCATTATCACAGAGTTCAGTGTCAGCGTCTTAGTCTGAGTCGTACCAACAAAAAACGCCCGGAACATTACAGCTATGAAGGAAAAGAAAAAACCGAAAATACGCCAGTCTATATAACTGAGAGCAGCCTCACAGATATGAGGCGACGACACAATAACCGGCAACAAAAACGGAGAAATGATTTTGGTGAGCAGGAAAGCGAACAAAGCCAACCCCAACATGAAATAAATACCCTGATAAAAGATTTCGCCGATTTCGTCGTAATGCTTCTCCCCATTACGACGGGCAATCAGAATCTGGGCCCCGACGCCGAAACCAAAACCCATCATGAAAACAGCCAGATAGTAGATGCCGGCAATGGCAGCTGCTCCCAGTTCCACTTCTCCCACCCGGCCGAGAAAAGCTGTATCCGTCATTCCTATCATCTGTTCCATCAACAGGCTGATCAGAATAGGATAAGCAATACGCATGATATCTTTCCCGGAATAGACTTTTTCTGTTAAAGCGTTCTTGGTTCCCATTTCTTATAAGTGTTCGATTTAGACGGGCAAAATTATAAAAAACACCGGATATGCCCAACGTCTACAGCATGTTTTAAATTGGTTTGGACATTTGAACTCATTTCACGGCAAGCCCTTTTTTAAGACTTGCCCATAAATCCATAACTAAAAAACATACAAATGGCATCAGTTAAAGTAAAATTCAGACCCTCGATTATCGAAGGAAAAACAGGAACTCTTTATTTGCAAGTTATCCACCGTCGTATCGTACGCTCACAAAAGACTAAGTATAAAGTCTATCCCGACGAATGGAACGCACGTACCGCACGCATCACACCATCTCCTTCCAGACCGGACAGGCATTCCATATTATCCCGCTACCGACATGAAATCAAACAGGATTTGTTCCGTCTGAATGAGTGCATTGCCAACCTGACGCGCAAAGGGCAGCCATACAGTACTGACGAGCTTCTCCGATTCTATCGTAAGCGATGTGAAAACGACACTTTGACCGGTTTCATGACCTCGCTCATCCGTCATCTGAAAGAACAAGGAAGAATACGCACGGGAGAAACTTATCAATGCACACTGAACAGCTTCATGCGTTTCAAAAACGGAGAAGAAATCATACTGGACGAGATGAACCAGGAAACAATAGAAGCCTATGAGGCATACTTAAAAAAAGGACGATTAAGTCTGAATACCATATCTTTTTATATGCGTATCTTAAGAGCTGTTTACAACCGGGCAGTGGAGAAAGAACTGACCACACAACGCTTTCCCTTTCGCCACGTATACACCGGAATAGAGAAAACCATAAAACGAGCTATTCCCCAACCTATCATCCGGCAGAGTTCGGTAGACTACGCCCGCGACATGTTCCTTTTCAGTTTCTACACGCGAGGCATGTCTTTTGTAGACATGGCATATCTGAAAAAAAAGGATTTGCACAACGGCATACTGACCTATCGCAGAAAAAAGACCGGACAGCAACTTTCCATCAAATGGGAACAATGCATGCAGGAGATTATAGAAAAATACCCTCCTAACCCGACAGAATACCTACTCCCTATCATTACATCAACCAATGAAAACGAACGCCTACAATACCGTAACTCTCTCACACTGGTAAACAGGAAACTCAAGATTCTGTCCGTATTCGTACACAGCCCCCACCCCTTGTCCATGTACGTTGCAAGGCATTCGTGGGCGAGCATCGCTAAAAGTAAAAACATACCTTTATCCATCATCAGCGAAGGAATGGGACATGATTCCGAAACCACCACACAGATTTATCTGGCTTCTTTGGACACGACTGTCATAGACAAAGCCAATTATTTAATATTAAACGACTTGTAACCATTCTACCTCATATAGAAGGTGAAGTGGTTATACTTTAAGACCAAAATATGACAATGATACACTTCACCCATCTCTCCCGGTTTCCCCGGGAGAGATGAATCTAAAATTGTCTCATAAATATACCCCATTAGTCCTAAATTTCTCCCAACCCTTCGTTGAAATAAAAAAAATCACTTAACTTTATCCCATCTTAAAAGAAAAAATCATGAGTGACGGAAATTTCAATCGCAGCCTATTGCCTCACACCCCTTACCACAGCGGTTTACAAGCAGGAAAAGCCATGGCTCGTATGCAAGCCATAGAAACCTTCAAATGTTACTTGGCAACACTGCATCCTGATTTTACAGAGGAAGAACGAAAAGAACAAACGGAAATCTTCAAGAAAATGCTATCGGCTAGATTGTAGCCGAAAGAACTGTCCTATTCCCTTTCCACACAACACCAATCTCCTTATATATAATAGAGTTTATATAAAATAAAGAACCGGATTATTGAAAGAGTGCCCTAAAACTTTATTCTATATATCGTTTAATAATAGTAACTTACATAGGGCTATGAAAGCATGGAAAGAATAAAATCAAAAACTCAAAGCACTTTTTTCATTGAAAATTTGGACGAATGAAAATAATCA
>ENA-ORRI01001279-ORRI01001279.1-human-gut-metagenome-genome-assembly--contig:-NODE-1279-length-10322-cov-2.61703_pt1 | contig 10322 bp, 3 predicted proteins | sample MGYA00242172_ERZ509128 | MGnify/ENA primary metagenome ERZ509128 (study PRJEB26280, sample SAMEA2338623) | human gut metagenome | biome: human gut; feature: human-associated habitat; material: faeces... | reverse complement strand
TTACTGGCAGGAACAGCTTTCACCGGACATGCCGATGAGGCTAGATTACTCCGTTTTCCCGCTACCAATGGCTCCGACATTGTCTTTTCTTACGCCGGAGATCTGTACAAAGCACCTTTGAATGGAGGAGAAGCACAAAAGCTGACTTCCCATATCGGTTATGAAATGTTCGCACGTTTTTCTCCGGATGGAAAATCAATTGCTTTCACCGGTCAATATGACGGTAACACTGAAGTATATCTGATTCCAACTGACGGAGGCGAACCCCAACGACTTACCTACACAGCAACAAACAACCGGGATGACTTAGGAGATCGAATGGGTCCCAATAACATAGTAATGACTTGGACGCCGGATGGAAAAAACATAGTCTACCGCAATCGTATCAGTGACGGTTTTGATGGCAAACTATGGAGCATATCGAAAAACGGAGGAATGCCCGAAGTGATTCCATTACCCGAAGGAGGTTTTTGCAGCTATTCCCCCGATGGAAAAAAGCTGGCTTACAACCGGGTTATGCGAGAATTCCGTAATTGGAAATATTATCGCGGTGGCATGGCAGATGACATTTGGATTTATGATCCGGCTGCTAAGAAAGTAGAGAATATCACCAATAATATTGCACAAGATATTATCCCTATGTGGATAGGAGAGGAAATCTACTTTATTTCCGATCGGGATCGCACCATGAATATCTTTGTTTATAATATCCGGACCAAACAAACTGAAAAAGTAACTAACTATACGGATTATGATGTAAAATTCCCCAGCAGTAACGGACAAATTATTGTCTATGAACATGGAGGATACCTCTATAAACTGGATCCTAAAACGCGCAAATCAGAAAAAATCTCCATCACGCTGACTTCAGACAATATCTATGCCCGAAAAGAAATGAAACGGGTAGCAGATAACCTGACTGCCGCCAGCCTTTCACCGGATGGCCACCGTCTGGTAGTAACTGCTCGCGGAGAAGTATTCGATATCCCTGCCGAAAAAGGGGTAACCCGTGATATCACCCGCACCCCGGGAGCCAATGAACGGGAAGGAGAATGGAGTCCGAACGGTAAACAAATAGCCTATATCAGTGACCGTACCGGTGAAACTGAAATCTGGCTACAATCTGTCGAAGGGGGTGATCCCATCCAACTGACCCAAAACAATGATACTTATATCCGCCAACTGATGTGGAGCCCGGACAGCAAGAAAATACTTTATACCGACCGTAAAAACCGTATCGTAGAAGTTGATATTGCCTCAAAAGCGAAACGGACTGTCATGCAGAATCCGGAAGGAGAGTTCTATGAAGTGAACTATTCACCAGACAGCCAATGGATTACCTATACTAAATCCGGAGCTAATAACATGAGTGTCATTTATGTATACCATCTGACTTCAGGTAAGGAATATCCGGTGACCGAAAAATGGTACAGTTCTTCTTCACCTGTCTTCAGCACGGATGGAAAATACCTCATATTCAGTTCCGAAAGAGATTTTAATCCCATCTACAGCCAGACAGAATGGAATCATGCCTATAATCGTATGGGAGGAGTCTATATGGCCATGCTCGCCAATGACACACCGTCACCTTTATTACCTTCGGATGAAATGGTCAGCATAGAACAACAGACTACCGATGCGGCCAATAAAAAACCGGAAGCCACAAATAATACAGTTAAAATAGATCCGGAAGGCTTGCCCGGAAGACTGATTAAATTACCTTTACAAGCAGGTAACTACGATAATTTCTATTCAGACGGTAAAAAAGTGTGGTATGCCAGTGGTAGAAGTACCAAAGTATATGATTTGGCTAAACAAAAAGAAGAAATCGTAGCCGAAGGAGCATATATGGATGTAGCTGCCAATCATAAGAAAGCATTGTTCTTTAAAGGAAATAATCTGTATATCTGTGATTTTCCATGCACTAAAGCCTCATTGGAAGAGAATATTAACTTAAGCGATATGGTTGCTCCCATTGATTACAGTCAAGAATGGGCTCAGATATTCGATGAAACATGGCGGGCTTTCCGTGACGGATTCTATCTGGAAAATATGCATGGAGTAGACTGGAATGCGATTAAAGAAAAATATGCTGTATTAGTTCCTCATGCAAAAACCCGTCTGGACTTGAACTATATCATCGGTGAGATGATTGCCGAGCTGGCTTGCGGACACGCTTATGTGAATCCGGGTGAAATAAAAGGTCCCGAACGTATTCCAATGGGATTACTGGGAGCTGAACTGAGTCGTGACAAGAGTGGCTTCTACCGTATTGACAAAATCCTACCGGGTGCAATTTACAGTCAGAAACTGCGTTCTCCCCTTACAGAACCGGGTATCGGAGTAAAAGAAGGAGATTATATCACAGCTATTGATGGCATCTCAACAGCTACTGTTGATAACATTTACAGTCTGCTGGCAGGCAAAGCCAATGTATTGACTGAACTAAGCATAAACCGTACCGCATCAAGTAAAGGAGTACGTAAAGTGGTCATTAAACCATTAGACAATGAATACCCATTGTATCATTATAACTGGGTACAGAATAATATCAAAAAAGTGGAAGAAGCAACTAATGGTCGTGTAGGTTACGTCTATATTCCCGATATGGGACCGGACGGTCTGAATGAATTCGCCCGCTACTTCTATCCCCAACTCGATAAAGAAGCCTTGATTATTGATGACCGTGCCAATGGAGGTGGTAATGTATCTCCAATGATTATCGAACGTTTGCTTCGTGAACCCTATCGCCTGACCATGCGTCGTGGATCAACCAAAATCGGTACCATTCCTGATGCAACACTAGTGGGTCCGAAAGTATTGCTAATCAATAAATACTCGGCTTCGGACGGTGACTTGTTCCCATGGAGTTTTAAGGCAAATAAAATCGGTAAAGTTATCGGTACTCGTACATGGGGTGGCATTATCGGTATCAGTGGCCCGTTGCCTTATATGGATGGTACGGATGTACGTGTTCCGTTCTTTACCAATTATGATGCAAAGACCGGTCAATGGATAGTGGAGAACCATGGAGTAGATCCCGATATTCTGATTGATAATGACCCGGTAAAAGAACAGTTAGGTGAAGACCAGCAGTTGAATAAAGCCATTGAGGTAATTCTACAAGAGTTAAAGGATCGCAAACCATTACCTCCCGTTCCGGCTCCGAGAACTTATAAGGATTTGGGAGTGGAATAAAAAATCATTCTTTTTAATAAAGCCCGTAGCCATCATTAAGCTACGGGCTTATCTATGATTTTTTAATATAATGGATTTTGTATCAATAAATCATTTTTCTGCATTTCATCCAAATAAATAGGGAGTAAATAAGACTTATCATTCCATTTCCTCTCCTGCACATCAATAATGGAATAATTAGGCTCTGTAACTCCATAAGGATAGCGAATATCTATTCCTTGAACATTCTTAATCACTTCAGGTGCAATCATCCAACGGCGGATATCAAAATAACGATGTTGTTCATAAGCTAATTCTATTTTACGTTCATTACGATAATGTTCTTTCAAGACATCTCCCATTTCAGAATCTGGTATGTCAGGCATTCCCGCTCTTGTACGAATCATATTGATATACTTACGGGCTTCAGCATCTTCACCTAATTCTATGCATGCTTCAGCATAATTCAACAAAACTTCAGCATAACGTATCTGACGCCAAGGATAAGGTTGTTTATCATACTGATGATTAACTGAAGGATCTAAAAACTTACGCATATAATATCCTGTATAAGAACCATTCCAATCTTCAATAGGGCCTTGGCGAGTGTCTAAACCTGGTGTATAACTTCCATCTGACTGCTGATAATAAGCAGTTTGTACTATTCCTTCAGGATCACTACCTACTGTATCATCCGGACGTTGACGCCAATAAGAACCATTATACATAATAGAAGCATAGAAGCGAAGATCTCGATTTTGATAAGGGTAAGCTGCTTGTTGTGGATTATCCCAACTAAATTTGCTGCCATCTGCCATTTCATAAGAATCAACTAATTGTCCAGTAGGAGTATTTCCGCCCCAACCATGAAAACCATTGGGACTATTGAACAAACCAACACGAGGCAATTGAAAATCACTGCTATTATGATTTACATAATCATAATATTGTACCATAATATCTTCATCCGAATTATGACATAAGAAAATATCAGCATAGTTTTGAGTAGCTTCCTCTCTATTTTTCCATCCTCCATTTTCACCATACAGATGATATATACCTAAATCCATAACAGCTTTAGCAGCCTTTTTGGCCCGTTGCCAACGTTCCGTACGATCACCTCCCACATACCCTATAAGTTCAGGATGCTCATAACCGGATGCCCATAAAGACTGAGAAACAAATAAGTCACTAGCCGCATAAAGCAGGACACGGGCTTTCAAAGCCATAGCAGCACCTTTTGTTGCACGGGCTTTATCTCCGTTCAAAGGCAAAATAGAAGCTGCTTCATCTAAATCTTTCACAATAAAATCTACCGTTTCTTCAAACGTATTACGAGCTACGAGTAAATCATCAGAAGGAGTAAAAGATTTCTCAATCAAAGGGACACCACCCCATTGGCTCAACAACCAATAATAAAAATGGCGGTTTTGGGAATGTTTGTCCGTAAAATTTTATTATATATTGGCAGCTCTGCATTTTCAAAAAAGATATTACAGGCACGGATATTTTTATAAAGATTGGTCCAAGTTATATTATGGAAGGTTATAATCCAAAAATTAGGAGCAAGAATACCTTGATAACTAGGACTCAATTCACTCATCACTACTGGCTGGCTCTCCCATGCCCAAACCTCCATTGACTCATCGCACAAAGAAGAAAGCATTACGGTATGAAATCCCCATTTCTGTCCCTCGTAAATATTATTAACAAAAGAAGTTATTAATGATTCATCCGTCCAGACAACTGCATCTGAATAACGGTCTACTGGATCCACATCCAAAAAATCATCATTGCATGCTGTTAGCATAAGACATAGCAATACAAATAATCCATATAAACGTTTCATATTTTTCATTTTATTTAAAAAGTAAGGTTTACTCCAAAATTTATCACTTTATTCAACGGATAATTATATCCCGATCCGCTTGTGTTTTCGGGATCATAATCCTTCATATCAGGACTAATTGTCAGCAGGTTATAAGCATTAATATAAACACGTAAATGTTCCACACCTATTTTCTTACTCCATATAGATGGTACAGTATATCCCAATTCTATATTCTTCAAACGTATATAATCAGTTTTATGCAACCAGAATGTATTCTGCTGATTTATAAAATATTCATTACTTCGATTATAAGTACGAGGAAAATCGGCATCTGGGTTTTCCTCTGTCCAACGATTATCATAAAAACTTTTTAAGAAATTGGCAAAATCCCCCGACTCTGTCGTTTGATAAAAAACTCCTCCCATAGCACCTTGTAGTAAAAATGAAAGGTCAAAATCCTTATATCCTAAATCTACATTCAATCCACCTGTAAATCGTGGAGTACGACTCTTATCATTACGAACACGATCATTGCCATCTATCACATTGTCCCCATTTACATCTTTGAAAATAATATCCCCCGGACGTGCACCGGCCCAATGAGGATACGCATCTACAGCTACCTGATCTTTAAATATGCCGATAGCTTCATAATAAAGTCCCGAATCGATAGGTTTGCCTGTGGACTTCTGCCATTCTGGAGTACCAGGTGCCTCATCCCAAAAAAGAATTTTATTTTTAGCATAAACCCCATTCAAGTTTATACCCAACCGAAAATCTTTGAAATTTCTACGATAATCAATATTGAAATCTACCCCTTGATTTTGTACTTTCCCTAAGTTTTCATCAGGAAGTACCAATCCGGAAGTGCCCGGAACAGAAGCATTTCGTTTCCATAAAATATCACTGCGTTTATTATGAAAATAAATGCCAAATCTCCATTCAAAAATTGTAAATCAAGACCTATATTCTTTTGTGTAGCTGTTTCCCAAGTCACATTTTGATTAGGAGCTACTCCTTCTTTCAATGCTTGGTTCATCGTTGTACCATTATTAGTCAAATACATCAAATCATTGAAAGTATAGGAAGCCAAATACTGATAAGGATCAATCAAATCATTTCCTGTCTGTCCCCATGATGCCCGTACTTTGGCAAAACTAATAAAGGGCAATTTCTTTTTGAAAAAATCTTCTTCAGATATTACATATCCTAATGAAATACCTGGAAAGAATCCGAATTTATTAGAACGATCAAAAATATAGGAACCTTGATAACGCCAAACAAACTCTGCCAAATATTTAGACTTATAAGCATAGTTCACACGACCAAAATAATTTAAACGGGCTTCCTCATACCCTGTACCTGTATTATTCATTTCATCCTGACCACCAGCAAAAAGCTGGTCAATAGCGGCAGAAAGAAAATAACGACGATAAGCTTCAAATGAATCCCCCTTATCCGTGATACGTTCTACACCTGCTAGAATATTTACATCATGATCTTGAGCAAATGTATGGCTATAACTAGCGATACCACTCAATAATACCCCCAAATTATCTTCCATTGATTCTGTCAGACGAGGATCACTAAACCCTTTCTTTCCTTCCACCAATAGGGGCTGGCCATTTTCATCCATCGAAGTCCCATCCCATGAATACAAATACCAAGGTTTTTGCCATATTTTACGAAAACGGAACGTCTTATCAAGTGACGCAGTAGCCTTCAAAGTCAATCCCTCCACATAAGGCACCTTGATATTAACTCCGAAATCCCCATTTAACACATAACGCTTATCACGTTCATAACCAGTTTGATTGGTACATATAACTACCGGATTATCACCAAATTCAATGTCGGGTCCCGGACGGCCGTCAGGCCAATAAGCCGGTGAATTAGGTTTAGATCGCATCAGCATACGGAAAATATTCTCTGCAGAACGGGTTGGATATTTCCGATCTTCCATTCTTCCTGTTACATTGACATAAGTATCAACATATTTATTAATTTTCATATCAAGATTCATCTTCAAGTCATACTGATGGTAATTTGACCCACTATGACGATAAAATGCATCTTGTCCTTTGGCTGATACGCTAACAAAATATTTCACATTCTCTGTACCACCATCAATAGTAGCATTGGCATAAGTTTGTGGAGACCATGATTTCAATGTTTCATTAAACCAGTCCGTATCCGGATGTCCCCAAGGATCGGAACCATCAGCATATAATCTAAGATCATCTACCGTATAGCGGCCCTTATTACCGGCATACTTATCTATTTCATTCATCAAAGTAGCATATTCCACAGCATTGGTCATTTCCGGTATTACAGTAGGAGCAGCTATTCCATAATTATAAGTAAAACCTACTCTCGGCTTGCCTGCTTTTCCTCGTTTTGTTGTAATCAAAATAACTCCATTGGCAGCTTGAGCACCATAAATAGCTGCTGAAGCATCTTTTAATACAGACATCGTTTCAATAGTACTTGGATCAATACGCTCCAAAGAACGTCCGGGTACTCCATCAACAACTACTAACGGATCAGCTTTTCCAAAGGTATTAACCCCACGAACAGTAATAGTAGCACCATCATATCCTGGTTCTGAAGTGTTGGAAACAGCGACCACGCCCGGTAAACGTCCGGCTAATCCTTGTGATACATTCGTCACTGGAGTTTTTGCCAGCTTCTCACCACCTACACTCGTTACAGAGCCGGATAATGTAGCTTTCTTTTGGGCCCCATACCCCACAATCACCACCTCATCTAATAATTCAGTATCTTCCTTCAAAAATATATCCAGATATGTTTTTCCATTTATCGGAACTTCCTGAACTAAATATCCCACATAAGAAATACGCAATACAACTCCTTTAGGAACAGAAAGCGTAAAGTTACCATCCAAATCAGTTACAGTACCATTTGAAGTACCTATTTCCAAAATAGAAACCCCCATAAGAGGTTCTTTTAATTTAGAGTCCATCACCCTACCTTTTACAGTCTGGTTTTGCGCCCAAGCTGTATTGGATATACTCAATACCAAAAACAGCAATAAAACAAAACGAAATGTTTTCATACTATTATATTTAGAATTAAACAAAGGTTATTATTATTTACTTGTACGAATGGATACAGTAGCCGGAACCAATCCGGGAGAAGTCACTTTCAACATTATCTTACCTTCTTTCCGTGTACTTTTTACTACCACTATAGCACGCCCTTTCCATGCTTTCCGCTGATAACCGATATAGCTATCCGTGTCTTTCAAATCAGCATTTCCCACAGCCACTATAGTACCTGCCCCTTTCACTTCAAAAGTTAATTGATTATCAGCATTCGGCTCCAGAATGCCTTCCTTATCTAATATTTCTACTGTGATAAAACTCAAATCCTGACCATTTGCCTTTATTTTTGTACGATCGGCCGTTAATTGAATTTTCACAGGTTTTCCGGCAGTCTGTAAGATCGTTTTCTCTATTTCTATCTCGGATTCCACACCTACCGCCTTCAATATTCCTGGCTCGTATGAAACAAGAAAGACTGCTTTGAATTGCTGTTCCTTCCCTGTGAATTTCTCGCCTATCAGCTTATCATTCAAATACAGACGTACTTTGGGATATCGGGAATAAATCTCCACCTCTATTTCTTTTCCTTCATGTCCCGGCCAATTCCAGCTTTCCCAAGTAGGCCAGACAGACCATAAGGTTTCCTTCACCTTACCATAATAATTATCCGGCTCTTTTACAGCCAAGTAAAGTTTCTTATCAGGATTATACAACAAGTCACGATAATGTGATATAGGTTTCCTCCAACCTGTCAAATCAATATCTCCACAATAGGCCCCATGCCAAGGATAATGGTTACGTTGATAGTGTTCACCTTCCGATTCACCTGCATAATAAAATCGCCCGATACCCGATTCACCTAAATAATCAATAGCTGTCCAAACAAAATCACCAATAATATAATCATGATCATTTACCAACGACCAATTGGCAAAAGCATCTCGTGGATAAGATTCGGTTTGCATAATGACACGGGAAGGTACACGCTGATGATCAACCGGCGCTCGATGCAGCAAATAATTATAGCCCACTATTTCATGTACGGCAGCCAATGGATCATATATTTCCCAGTCATTATCCCAAGCAGCTAAAGCAGAAGTTACCGGACGACTGGGATCAAACTTATGTACATAGTCGGCCAACTTCCGAGCTGTAGTGACCACTTCCAATTTTTTACGCTCAATTACTTCATTGCCAATACTCCAACAAAAAATAGAAGGATGATTGCGGTCACGAAGAACCATGGATTCGATATCCCGTTGCCACCATTGATCAAAAAGAATAGAATAGTCATATTGATTCTTACTGTCACGCCAACCGTCAAAGGTTTCATCTATAACCAATAATCCGAGACGATCACAGGCATGGAGGAACTCTTCTGAAGGAATATTATGCGAAGTACGTACCGCATTAAATCCCGCAGCCTTCATTAATTCTACTTTCCGTTCTTCGGCACAATCATAAGCCGCTGCCCCCAGACAACCGTTGTCATGATGTAAACATCCACCATTTAAAATAATTCTCTTGCCATTCAAGAATAATCCTTGTTCAGCCGAATAAGTAACCGTCCGAATACCAAAAGATTCCGTTGTACTATCTATTACATCACTCGCTTCAGTCACTAGAAAGTGTGCATTATATAAATGAGGGGTCTCAGGACTCCACAAAGCAGGATACAACACAAAAATTTTTTGTGTTATTTCCTTTATTCCATTGGCAGGCAAATCCACTTTTATTTCTCCTTTTCCGGCTTCATCATTTCCTTTAGTCAACTTTGTTGTCAAGGTAATCTGTCTGTCAGAAGAAGTTTCATTTCTCAAAATAGTTTTTATTTGTACAACAGCTCTCTCCTCACTTACCTCAGGAGTAGTTATAGCTATCCCCCAATGCTCTATATGAACAGCATTCATCGCTGTCAGCCACACATGCCGATAGATACCTGTACCGGTGTACCAGCGACAATTTTTCTGCTGCGAATTATCCACTCGTACAGCAATAATATTCTTATCATCATAACGTAGATAAGGAGTCAGATCATAATAAAAGGATGAATATCCATAAGGACGGATTCCTACGGATTTTCCATTAATAAAGACCTCTGAATTCATATAAACTCCTTCAAAGTAAATACCCACTTTCTTGCCTTTATGCTTAGAAGGTATTTCAAATGACTTACGATACCATCCCGTCCCTGCCGGAAAATAACCTCCATCATTCCCCATCGGATTTTCCGGATCAAGGGTTCCTTC
>ENA-ORRI01001275-ORRI01001275.1-human-gut-metagenome-genome-assembly--contig:-NODE-1275-length-10360-cov-3.33421_pt1 | contig 10360 bp, 3 predicted proteins | sample MGYA00242172_ERZ509128 | MGnify/ENA primary metagenome ERZ509128 (study PRJEB26280, sample SAMEA2338623) | human gut metagenome | biome: human gut; feature: human-associated habitat; material: faeces... | reverse complement strand
CATTCGCGCCAGGACCACCACGTGATGTCCGAGGTTACTTCCGCATTCAGGTCATCGAAAGGCAGATACCATACTTGTGATGAGTTCCATGCTTCATCACCACGACACACGTCGATGGTGTAGCCTACACGGGCGTAAGAACCTTCCATACGGATATGGTTATAGGCGGCAATAACGCTCTCTTCCAAATCATCGGCATTGAAGCCGAATGTGTTTGAGGTTTGCTGGTTGGGATTCAACAGCTCCAAATTATCATTGCAAGAAGCCAATGTGCCTAATCCCAAAATGAGAGCCAATGCATATTTATTGAGTTTCATATTGTTATGTTTTTAGTGATTAGAAAGTGAAATGAACACCACACATGAAGGTACGTGCGGTAGGATAAGAACAGAAGTTATATCCCGGTGTGAAGGTACCTCCTGCATAGTCTACATTATAACCTTTGTACCCGGTGAATGTGTGTAAGTTCTGTGCTGACACATAGAGACGTACGTCGGATATGTATTTGCCAAACCATTCGTTGGGGAAGTTGTAGCCCAATTCTATATTGGCAATTTTCCAATAAGCTGCGTTCTGAATTTTGCGGTCGCTGAAGAGATCATTCCAGGCCAAGCTGGCACTGTTGGTAACATAGGTACGTGGCACGTTGGAAAGATAGGTACTGCCGTCTTCACTGAAACGGTTCGCGTCAAGCATGGCTACATCTTTGTTGCCCCAGCCGTAGCAGGAGTTCAGAGAGTTGTGGATATCATCGCTTACGTGATAGTTGAGTGCACCGAACGTAGCGATGCTCAGATCGAAACGTTTGTATTCAAAGCGGGCGTTCAAACCGAAGTTGATCTTAGGCATACCGCTTCCCAGTACTACTTGGTCATAGGCATCCACCTTTCCATCGGGCTTTCCGTCGGGACCGCTTACGTCCTTATAGAGGCAGTCACCAATCTGGGCACCTTCTTGTGTGGCATGGTTGTCCAGGTCGGCTTGTGGGCGGGCGATGCCGTCATAAACCCATCCGTAGAACTTACCGATTTCTTCACCTACGTTGGTGATGTAGGCACCGGATATATATGAATCGGTACCGAAGCCCAATGAGGTTACGCGGTTACGGATGGTGCTCAAGTTGGCTGACACTTCATATTTGAAGTCGTGGTCGCGGTTGCGGTAGGTAGTCGTAAATTCAAAACCTGAGTTATTCATCGAGGCGGCGTTCATCGTTACAGTGGTGTTGGATACACCGGCTTGCTCAGGAACTGGAACGGCATACAGCAGGTCTTCACTGGTATTCTTGTACCATTCAGCGGTGAATTCCAAACGGTTGTTGAAGAAGGCGAGGTCGATACCTACGTTGTAGCTTTTCTTCTTTTCCCAAGAAAGGTTATTGTCTACGAAAGTAGAAATGGCAGAACCGGTGATGGGTGTGTTACCAAAGCTATAAGTCATGTTGTTACGTGCCATTACAGCCTGATACATGTATTCACCGATGTTTTCGTTACCGAGTTCACCATAGCTGGCGCGTACCTTGAACATGTTGACAATGTTTCTGTTGAAGGGGAAAAAAGTTTCCTTGTCAAAACGCCATCCTAAAGATACGGAGGGGAAAGTACCCCAACGGATATTCTTGGACAAGCGGGAACTGCCGTCGCGGCGCACGGTTGCCGAGAACAGGTAACGGTCATCGTAGTTGTAGTTGATACGCCCGATGTAAGAGAGGATGGTGTGTTTGTATTCGAAGCTTTCGGCATAAGTGTTGGCGGCATTCTGAAGTTGCAGGAAGTAAGGCTCGGTGAAGTTGACGCCCCAGCCTGTCAACAGGTCGGTGTTTTCTTCTTCGTAAGTCTGGCCGGCTACCAGGTTAAAATGGTGTTTGCCGACGGTAGCATCATAAGTCAGCACGTTTTCAATCAAAGCATCGGCATAAGAACGGCTAGCCTTGGTGAGGCGTTCGTTGCTCTTGGCCAGATAGACACGATTGCTCTGTACCCATGCGGGAATCCAGGTGAAGTCCTTGCAATGGGTTTTGCTGTAAGAGAGATTGACTTTATAGTTGAGCTTGTGATTCTTGCTGTCAACGCCAATCATCTTCAGGAGATCCACATCGGCAGAAGCTGTTCCTACGAAGCGGTCCACGCGGGTGTTGCGCTTCAGCAGATTGTTGACCAGCAAGGGGTTGGAAGCCGAAATGTCACCATGTACAGTATCGTAGTAAACACCATAGCCGTAAGAGTCATAGTTGAAGTTATTGGCGATACCTACCAGATTGTCAAGTACCCAAGTAGAGTTGTCATAGGCTTTGATGGTGGGCTGCATCAGCAAAGTACCACGCAGCACATTGGTTACGTCGCCATACAGACCTTGAACGTATTCGGAAGCGTTTGACAACCCCATGTTGTCTTGATCGGAGTGAGAGTAGACAAGGCTGGTATGGAACTTGATGAATTTGGTGTCCATCGTGTTGTTGACACGTGCCGTGTAACGTTCATAGTTAGGGCCGGCGCCTTCCAGTGTTCCTTTCTGGTTGTAGTAGTCTAATGAAACATTATAGGTGTTGTGGGCGCCGCCACCGGAGAGATTCACATTGTGATTCTGACGGATACCTGTTTTGAATACTTCTTTAAACCAGTTGGTATTGGTGTTGTCCTGGAAATGATATTTTCCGGTGGTACTGTCCAGCTTGTAACCGCCGGGCAGCGGAGTGTTGGAGTTGGTACATGCCTGACCGATGTATTGGCTGTATTGGTCGGCATCCATTACATCATAGACATTACTGGGGATATAGTCCATACCCACGTAGCCATTGTAGTCTACTTTCAGCGGTTGGTCTTTCTGACCGCGTTTGGTAGTGATGATGACCACACCGTTGGCGGCGCGCGAACCGTAGATGGCAGCGGCTGATGCGTCCTTTAGGATTTGGATGGTTTCAATATCGTTTGAAGAGAAATCGCGGATGGAGGTACCCATAGGAACACCATCGATAACATAAAGAGGAGAAGTGTCACCGAAAGATCCGACACCACGGATGCGGACGGTAGGGTCTGCACCGGGCTGTCCGTCGGAGGTGACTTGTACGCCTGATACTTTACCTTCTAGCATGGTGGAGATATTGGAATGGGATGTCTGTTTCAGGGCTTCCGCATCTACTACGGCTACGGAACCAGTCAAGTCGGATTTCTTCTGTGTACCATAACCGATGACAACTACTTGCTCAAGCATCTGATTGTCGGGTTGCAATTGGATGGATTCAATGATGGCGCGGTTGCGAACAGCTACTTCACGATCCTTGTAGCCTACATAGCTTATCGAAAGGATAGCGTTACCGGCAACCTCCAATTGGAAGTTTCCGTCCACATCGGTAATGGTTCCGCCTTGTCCGTCTTTGATTCTGACGGTAGCTCCTGTGAGGGGTTCACCTTGTTCATCGATAACTTGACCGCGAACCTTGATAGTCGGAGATTGCGCCACGGTAGCCATAACAGGTGTGGAATACACCATCATGCCACCCATAGCACACAGACTAAGCATTACGGAAAATAATAAATGTTTCCTCATTTTTTTAAGTATTAAATTAGTAGATTAAATTGTTGCTGATATTGAATTGAGATGTTGGATTATTGTACAATCCAATGTTGAATACTCTAGGTAGACAAACCACAGAGTTTATAAATATGCTGGAGCTATTCTTCATAATATTTAAGATTAGGATTAAATTTTAAAAGCAGGGGTCTCTTCCGAAAGTTGAGTACCGATTGCATGACAAAAGTAAAATTTATGCCGTAAACAGGGGTGGACAAACGGTTTTATAGGGTGGACGAATGAATAATGGGAAAAAATGTATTTATTTCGCTTATAGTTTATGTCTTTTGGAGGCAGTGAGATAGGCTCAGGAGAAGGCTTTTTTATAAAAAATCATGTAGCCGGACAACCTGATGAAGGACTGTCCGGCTACATGAGGGATAAAATACAATTCTCTGAAAGGAATTATTTCACAAGTAAAAATCCTCCTTCCGCCTGCATCGTAATGCTGACTTCATCATTCTTTTTTAATGTTCTCTCTTCAGCGTGAGGATTTAGTTTTTTATCGTCCTGATAAAGCATCACTTTATCTCCTTTAGTACACATGGGAAGGTTCAACTTTAATTTCAGCGGTTCTTTTTGTGCATTGATTCCGGCTATATACCATTGATCGGCATGCCGGCGTGCCAGTACTACGTATTTGCCCGGATAGCCGTCAATGAATCTTGTTTCGTCCCATGTGGTGGGAACTTGCTTCATGAAATCCAAACAAACTTGAGGGGCATCGGTCAGGTTATTAGGCGCCAACGCAAAATTCTGAATAGGATTTTGGAATAAAACGGCTGTTGCCAGTTGGAATACATCAGTGGTCTTGCGTATGCTTCCGCCGTCATTGTTGCGGTTGAGGCGTTTGTTGAGGAATGTGCCACCAAACTCCATGCAACCGATGGTGTTGCGGATAAATGGATGTAGACAGGCATTAAATGCTTCTTCATCGCAAAAATGTTGTTGGAAAATCAGGTTTTCCGATGCGAGCACGGCTTCACTTCCTACATAATTAGGATACATACGCTCCCATCCGCGAGGAAGGGTACAGCCGTGGAAAATGACCATCAGTCCATGATCATCCGCATCGCTCAGGATGGCTTCGTACAGACGCATGGTTTCCTGCTTGTCACCTCCGAAGAAGTCTACTTTGATTCCTTTTACTCCTATATTATGCAGCCATTTCATTTCCTTTTTACGGATAATGGGATTGTCCATATAATTGGTAGGACCTTGCACTATATCATTCCAGTAGCCGCTGGAACTATACCATAAAAATACATCAACCTTCTTGCTGTGTGCATAGTCTATGAAGTCTTTCATACGTTCACGGCCGATGTTGGTATCCCACCAGTTGTCTATCAATACATATTCATATCCCATGGCGGCGGCGAGGTCTACATATTTTTTCTGATCGTCGAAATTGATGCTTCCATCCTGCCAAAGTATCCAGCTCCAGGTTCCGCGTCCCATTTTGTATGTATGCTCCGTTGGGTAGAGAGGTTCCACGACATCCCATGGAATCGTTGTTTCTACAATCGGTTTCAGGTTTTCGCCTACAGTAATAGTACGCCAGGGAGTGGAACCGGGCAATGCAAGGCCGGGAGATGCCGTGCCGTTACCGTTGTTTTCTTCGGGCATGGGGAAAGCGATGGTATAAAGTCCGTCGGCAGTAGCATCGCTTAAGTGTGAGCCACAGTATTTGCTGTCTACTCCGGTTTCACTGATAAGTGCCCAGCCATTTTCTCCTACATGGAACAGACAAGGAAATGTGTAACCGTGCCCATATTGTGAACGTACATTCATAGGAGCGTCAGCCTTATATTCTTCCTCATAGCTGGGTTTGGTACGTTTCCAACCTATCATGGCGTCACTTTGTGGGCACAGGAAAGTAGTGGTGAAGGATGGGAAGTCAAAACCTGTCGTTTCTTTTTCTATCACTATGCTTCCTGTATCGCCATATTTGGGCATTTCGTAGCGGAAAGCAATATCGTTGTTGCTTACGCGGAATATTATATTTATATTTTTCTTTTCTTTATTGGTAAAGGTGCATGTAAGTTCATTGGCTTGGTAATGTATTTGCGATTGCTTGATACGGTCTTGTGTATAAGTTTTATCTATTTTGTTTTCTTTTTGTCCGGTGAAAGTCATATCCCGGCTGAAGTCCCCCACATTGGCAATGAAACCTAAAGGTGAATCTTCCAGGATGGTTCTGTCCTTATAGGTGACGGAATAAACGGGGATGCCTTGTTTTACGGATACATTCACTCTTAAAAAGGAGTCGGGTCCTGTAACTGTAGCTTGTTGAGCAAAAGCTGACATTGTAGTGATGGCAAGCAGCCAAGTCATAAATTGTTTTTTCATGGGTATTAAATATGCTATTATAATGTAGGGCAAAGATAATTTATTTAGCAAGACGAGAGCGTAGAAAAACGGAGCATTTATGGTATACAATCCGTTCATTTTACGCTCTGGAATAAGTCAGTCGGTTCCATTCTCCATCATCGAACTGGGTGTTGTTCCGAAATGTTTTGTAAAGCAGCGTGTGAAGTATTTGGGATCATTGAATCCTACTTCGTATGCTATCTCAGATATATTCATATTGTGCGTCAGCCGGTTACGGATAATAAGTTCCCGCGCAAGATTCAGCCGGTAGTTACGCATGAATTGTCCGGCAGACTGTCCCGTCAGATTTTGCATTTTTTTGTTCATCAAACTTTTGCTTACCCCCATTGCTTCGATGAAATCGCTTATTTCGTAATAAGAGTTCTTATAGTTTTCTTTCACAATCTGCATTGCTTTGTCCAGGAACTTCTTGTCACTGGATTCTTTTTCGATATTCAGTGCATCCACGTCTATACTGTATGAGAACTTTTGTTGGAAACGTTTGCGGTTTTCCAGTATATTGGATATCCGGGCCAGCAGCAAAGTGTCATCAAATGGTTTTAAAAGGTACTCGTCTACACCTATACGGAAACTTTCAATGCGCGATTCGTTGGATGTTTTGGCCGTAAGCATCAGGAAGGGGATATGCGAGATGGCAAAATTGGATTTTACCCGGCGGGACAGTTCCATACCATCCATGACAGGCATCATCAAGTCACTGACAATGAAATCCACGTTTTGTGATTGGAGCACTGTTAATGCTTCTTCACCTTGGGATGCTTCAAGTACGTTATAATACTCGGTCAGGATGGAACGGATATAGTCGCGCATATCTTTGTTGTCTTCTACTACCAGAATCGTCAGTTTTCCATTGGTGGCAGGTTGCAATGTCATCGGAGAGTCGACCGGTTCTTTAACTTGCTCTGTTGGTGTGGGCAGACTGTCCGCATCGGCATATTGCAAAGGAAGTAAAATACGGAAAGAACATCCTTTGCTCTGATTATTCTTGGCACAAATTGAACCTCCATGCAACTGGACAATTCGTTTGCATAGATAGAGACCGATTCCAGTCCCGCTTTGTCCGTTGATAGAGGAATGCGTTTTATTTTGTGATTGGTAGAAGCGGTTGAATACTTTGTCTATCTCTTCTTCGGGAAGTCCTGGTCCTGTATCCCGAATACAGATGAATAACTTTTCCTGCTCTTCCTGGCGGAGGGGGGTGGCATAGATGGTAATTTGTCCTCCTTTGGGGGTAAATTTCAAAGCATTTCCTATTAAATTGACAATCACTTTATGCATGGCATCCTCATCGTACATTATTTCACATGAAGGAAGGCGGAAGCGACGTTCGATGGTTATTCCTCTTTCGGAAGCATATGCGTCGAAGGGTACTAGTAGTTCATTGAGTAATTTGGCAAAATTGCCCGGGTTGCGGACAATTTCCATTTTCCCTGATTCTACTTTGCGGAAGTCCATTAATTGGTTGACCAGTGAGAGCAAGTATTTTGAGTTGCGCTCCACAAAATGTAATTGTTCAATGACTTGAGGATTGTAGCTTAGTTTCAATGCTCTTTCTATAGGTCCTACGATTAATGTCAACGGAGTACGGAATTCATGGGTGATATTGGTGAAGAAGGCGAGTTTGTCAACCGTCAATTCCTGCACCTTTTTTGACATTTGGATCAGTTGCCCTTTTTGTTTGGTTATTTTTTCGTTTTGCTGTTTTAATAGTTGGTTTTGACGATAGAGCTCGCTTGCCTGAGTGGAAAGCAGTTTTTTCTGTTCTTCCAGTTCACGGGTACGTTCCTCTACTTTGATGTGGAGTATTTCTTGTTGTTCTTTTAACGAACGAAGCCTCCATGATAATACCTTATATATAAGGAAAGATAGAAGAACCAATATGGACAGAATGAACCAGATGGTTTTATAGAAATAAGGTGATACGGCAATGTGGAGTTCTGCCATTTCTTCCAGCCATTGTTTGCCGTCGGGTGCATAACGCAGTTCGAAAGTATAGTTGCCGGGACGCAGATTGGTATAGGCGGCTTGTCGTCTGTTGGCCGGTACTTTTATCCATTTGTCGTCAAATCCTTTCAAGCGGTAATAATAATTGGCAAATGTCGATGCATCATAATCCAATGCGGCAAATTCAATATAGAGAGATTTGTCGCGTTCGTGTAACTGTAAGGTACCGTTTGTGTACAATCGCTCTTTATTTGCCACACGGACATGGGTAAACGCCAAGGGAACAGCTTCCTTCGGGTTTATATCTATGACCGGCTTGACCACAGACAGTCCTTTGGTACTTCCTATATATAAATCTCCATTGGCGGCACGGCATATTGCGTTCCAATAGAACTGGTTGGATAATAGCCCGTCTTTCCGGGTATAGTTGAAGAAGCTGTTGTTGTTAGGATTGAAGCGGGAGAGTCCGTTGGTGGTGGTAATCCAAAGATACCCTTCTTTATCTTCCGATATGCAGCGGACACTGTTGTTTATCAGTCCGTCTTCGGTGGTGAAGGAGCGGAAGGTATATTCTCCGTTTTCTGTTGGTGAGGATTTGTAGAAACCATATCCGTTGCTGCCTATCCAAAGGGTTCCGTCTTTAGACTGGGTGATGTAGGTTACCCTTTCCTTTAACTTTGACTCCGGTTCGTCTAGCTTGATCCTCCAGAGTTGATAAATCAGTCTAGGGGTTTTCAAACTGCTTAAATCTATTCGGCAAAGTCCTTCTGTAAGTCCCAGCCACAGGTGGTTATCCTTATCTATGTAGTATCCTGTACAACCTTCAATTCCACCTAGGTTCATGCCCTTGAATGGTTCGGTGAGCGTTTGTGTTTTCAAATCGTAAACATAGATATTGATACTGGTTCCTACCCAGATGGCATTATTCAAGTGGTCATAGCAGATACTTCCGGCCCATCCCCATGAGAAGTCTCCGCATTCGGGTATTTCTATGTGGTGAAATTGTTTGTTCTGCGGATTTTTCATATCTATCCATCCTATGCCTCCTCCCCAAGTTCCCATCCAAAGTCTTCCATCGTTATCGCTGGTAAAGCAACTGACGGTATTATGGCTTAGGTGGGCGGGTGCATCGGTAGTATAGTGCTCAAAAGTGTTGCTGCCGGGAGCCCGCCGGTTCAAACCTCCTTCTACGGTTCCTACCCATAAAACACCCGACGGGTCTTCATAAATGGCATTGACGGGATTTTGGGAAAGACTTCCGGGAATGGCGGGAGTATGATAATAGTTTTGTACGAACAGCATCCGGCGGCTCATCTTGTTCAGACCTCCCACTTCGGTGCCTACCCAGATAATATCACCATCGGTCAGCAGACAGTTTACGAAGTCACAGTTTAATGTGTTTTGTACGATTTCTCCTTCTCCGGTATCTTTATTTATCCGCTCAAAATTGTCTGTCAACGCATTATAAAGGTTTATACCTTTTAGGGTGGCAACCAGCATGGTATGTTCTCCTGTTTCTGCTATGTCTGTGATAAAGTTTTGGGAAAGCGAACTATTGTCATTCGGATCATACATATAATGCTTCATCAGTTCCGTATCCATATTGTATCGGAAAAGGCCTTGTGCGCTGCCAATCCAAATTTCATTTTCTTTCCGGCAGATTACTTGTATGGACACACCGGGTAATTGAAGGGCAGATGAAATGAATGTGGGTTCCTGTACTTCCATAGCCGATTCTTTGATGCGGTAGATACCGTCTTTGTAGTTTATCCAGAGATAGTCTTCTACTTCACAAATAGTCCGGATGGATTCTCCTGCCGGTACTTCGCATGTTTTAATGATTTGTTTTATATCTCCTTGTTTGTCAAAGGTAATTTTGAATAAATTGTTTTCCGAACAAACCCAAATATTTCCCGCTTTGCTATGGAGAATAAGATGAGAGGGGCGGTTACACAGTGAAATAAGTTTGTCTTTCATATCAGTGACTTGTACTGTCTGCATGGTTTGTATATCCAGTATGTCAATACCCATTTCACTGACAGCCCAAATACGCTTGAAGTTATCCTCACACAGTTTGTTTATAAAGTTACTTCGTAGCTTGATACGGGTGTTTCCCATATGGAAGGCGGTGAATTCATAACCGTCATAACGGGCGATTCCTTCCCCGCGGGTAGCGATCCATAAAAAGCCCTGACTGTCTTTCAATATATCATCCACAAAGTTGTGAGGCAGTCCTTCATCCATCGTAATGGCAGTGAAATTATAACGTTCGGACCATTTTCCGGCTGTTCCTTCAGCTTGCATATACAGACTAGATAAAAAGATGAACAGAGCGAATAGAAAACAATGTTTTTTCATAGTGTGTTGTTCATTAATGACGTAAGAATATACCGTTACTTATACAAAGATATACCTTTGTATAAGTAACAGTATATTCTTACGTCATTAATGAACA
>ENA-ORRI01001268-ORRI01001268.1-human-gut-metagenome-genome-assembly--contig:-NODE-1268-length-10392-cov-2.36848_pt1 | contig 10392 bp, 7 predicted proteins | sample MGYA00242172_ERZ509128 | MGnify/ENA primary metagenome ERZ509128 (study PRJEB26280, sample SAMEA2338623) | human gut metagenome | biome: human gut; feature: human-associated habitat; material: faeces... | reverse complement strand
CGGCCGTTGCGTAAGAGGGACAAGGCTGTATCTTAGCTGTTGTACATTTCCGTGTAGTACTGATCCGCCATGCGGTCGGAGTCGAATTCGGGATAGATGTCTGTCATCGCATTGAAAACGATGTCCATCCACTTGTCGTTGTGATCGTAGTAGAGGGGAAGAATCTTGTCATCCAGAATGTTGTAGAAGTTATCGCGGTCGGAGCGGTCGCGGGCTTCCGGGGAGAGATGGGCGGGCGCTTCCGGAATGACGAAGCAGTTTTCTCCGTCCTTGGCGAATTCACAGATCCAGCCGTCATTGGTGGAGACGGAGATGGAGCCGTTCATGGCGGCGGACATGCCGGAGGTGCCGGAGGCTTCCCGGGTTACCACGGGGTTATTGAGCCATACGTCGGAGCCGTTTTTCAGGTAGCGGCTCAGGCCCAGTTCATAGCCGGTGAGCACGGCGGAACGGGGATATTTGGCCGTCAAGTCATTCAGGCGGTTGAAGATTTCAATAGCGCCATGATCCATCGGGTAGGGTTTGCCGGCCCAGATGAATTGCACCGGATAGTTGGTGCGCTGGAGCATGCGTTCGAACATCGTGGGATTGCCGGTGACCAGGTCCGGACGCTTGTAGGCCGCAAAACGGCGAGCCCATACGATGGTGAGGCAGTTCGGGTCAAAGACGCGGCCCGTTTGTTCACCCACCATGCGGAAGAGGGCTTTTTTCAGAGCCCGCTTGCGGCGGATGAACGCTTCCTTGTTGCGGGCCTGGAAAGCTTCTGCCAGTTCCGGATCCTGCCAGTATTTCTGGTTCTGGGCATTCGTGATATGGATGATGGGGCATATGCCCTCATAGTCCTTCCACATCTGGCGGGATACTTCTCCATGGAGTTTGGAAACGCCGTTGGCGATGTGGGAGAGGCGCAGGGCGGCCAGCGTGTAGTTGAACGTATTGTCCGTCATGCCTACGGCGGCGCGCACCTGTTCCATGGAGAGCCCGTCGAAGAAGGAGAACGTATTCATGGTGTTTACGTCCATCTTTTCGTTGCCGGCTTCTTCCGGGGTATGGGTAGTGAAAACGAAACGCTTGCGCACTTCTTCCACGCTGCCCGTCTTGGCAAGCACGTGGAAGGCCGCAGCCAGGCCGTGGGCTTCGTTTAGATGGTAGATTTCCGGTTCAATGCCCAGTTCGTCAAAAAGGCGGGCGCCTCCTTTGCCCAGCAGTACGTACTGGGCGATGCGGGTGAAGCCGTTGGCGTCGTACAGGCTGCGGCTTTCCTCGTCATTTTCCTCCAGGTCCGTGGAAAGGAAGAACATGGGCGCAGTGCCGAATGTTTCCGGATTCAGGAAGTAGGCTTTTACCCAGACGGGAGCTCCGCAGACATGAATGAGGAATTTGATGTTGTGATCTTCCAGGAACGGGTAGTTTTTACGCATGTATTGCGTGGCCATGGATCCGTCCTCCGCACGGATCTGGTTGTAGTAGCCGTAGCTCCACAGAATGCCGACGCCTACGAGGTTCTGGCGCAGATCATGCGCACTGCGCATATGGGAGCCGGACAGGTAGCCCAGACCGCCGGAATAGATTTTAAATGAATTATCAATGGCGTATTCCATGGAGAAGTACGCAACGCTTTTCCCATATTTGGGGTCTATTTCATACGGGTGCTCGAAAATGGTGGGTAAAAATGATTTCGCCATGGTTCTGTAAATAGAGTAAAGTGTTCAAAAGGAGAACTCGCACGCCTTGGTATCATGATTCCTTCCTGTTGGAAAGGGCAAATTGCGTGTGTGTCTGAATTGTCGATTGAACAGGAATGTCTTTCCGGCGTTTGTCGCCCGCCGCTGCTCCGGGCGTTTCCATGGGAAGGGAAGGGGGGCGGAAGCCTCCGTTCCCTAGGCTTTTTCGGCGCTCCGAAATGAATTTTGAGCTTGCCGACGCAGGGGAAAAAGAGCATGAATGGGGGGCATGAAAGCTCTTGTAAAAACGCAGGCTGGCCCCGGTTTGGAATTGATGGATGTTCCTATGCCGGAAGTCGGCCCGAATGACGTCCTGATCAAAATTCATAAAACAGCCATTTGCGGCACGGATCTTCATATTTGGAATTGGGATAAATGGGCCCAGCAGACCATTCCGGTAGGGATGCATGTGGGCCATGAGTTCTGCGGCGTGATTGAGTCCGTAGGTTCTTCCGTGACGGAATACAAGCCCGGGGAGATTGTTTCCGGTGAGGGGCATATTGTCTGTGGCCATTGCCGCAGCTGCCGTTCAGGGCAGAAGCACTTGTGTCCCAATACAAAGGGTGTGGGAGTCAACAGGCCCGGCTGCTTTGCGGAGTACCTTTCCATTCCGCAGGATAACGTGGTGCGCATCCACAAGAGCATTCCGATGGAAATCGCCTCCATTTTTGACCCGCTGGGCAACGCCGTCCATACGGCTTTGTCCTGGGATCTGGTGGGCGAGGACGTCCTGATTACGGGAGCCGGGGTTATCGGCTGCATGGCTGCCGCCGTCTGCAAGAAGGCCGGAGCCAAGACGGTGGTTATTACGGACATTAATGATTTCCGCCTGGGTCTTGCCAAAACGCTGGGGGCGGACCGAACCGTGAACGTGACCCGTGAAAAGCTGGAAGACGTGATGAAGGAACTGGAAATGACGGAGGGATTTGACGTGTGCCTGGAAATGAGCGGCGCTCCGTCCTGCCTGAAGGACATCATCGACAATTCCCGCAACGGAGCCAACATTTCCCTGCTGGGGATTCAGCCCGATGGTTCCAGCATCGAGTGGAATAAGTTCATTTGGAAAGGGTTGAAGATGAAAGGCATTTATGGACGTGAAATTTTTGAAACTTGGCATAAAATGGATTCCATGATCCGCAGTGGCTTGAATGTGGCGCCCATCATCACGCACCGTCTGCCCTACACGGAATTCCGGGAAGGGTTTGAAGCCATGAATTCGGGAAAATCCGGCAAGGTTGTTCTGGACTGGATTGTTTGATTCTCTCTTTTTCTTTCCATGTGATTATGGATGCCCCGGTTTCCTGGAGGGAGACCGGGGCGTTTTTTAGGGAAGGGCAGTAAAAAGGGGGGATAGGTTTGTTGCCTGAACGTCAGGCTGTTTTTCCGGGAGGCTGCGGCATCCGGGCTTTCCGTGCCTGGGCGCGGCGTTTTTCCTTCATGCGGCGAGCGTAGCTGTCGTCATCTTCTTCAAAAGCGTCCGGATGGGTCAATCTGAGCCTCCGTATCACCTTGTCATGGTCACCGGAGGAAACCATATCCGTAAACAGGCCGCCGTGAAGGTGGTCTACCTCGTGCTGCAGGCAGCGCGCCAGCAGTCCGTTGCATTTCACGGTCACAGTCCGTCCGTCCATCATGGTTAAAACAGCCCTTACGCAGGAGCGGCGCATCACGTTCGCATATACTTTGGTGATGCTCAGGCACCCTTCCCGGTACGGCACTTTTTTGCCGAAGGGATGCAGGATGGGATTGATAAAATTCAAGGGCATGATTCGGGACAACGTAGTTGGGCATCCGTCCACTTCCAGCCAGGTAGTGGTTGCGTCTGTGGAAGGGATGTTGATGGTGACCAGCTGGATGGGCCTGCCCACCTGCGGCGCGGCCAGGCCTATGCCTCCCTGGGCCAGGGTTTCCTGCATATCGTCCAGGAAGGAAAGGATATCCCTGTTGATATGAACCACGGGCCCGCATTCCTCTCTCAAAAGAGGATGTCCGTATTGAAGAATATCAAGAATCACGGCAGACAGGATGATATGGATAAAAGAGTGTGACATCCCGATTCAGAAGAGTGTTCATTATATTAAATGAATATTTTTTCCGTCGAAGGAACGGAAATGTTTTTCCCGGATGAAATGAAAAGGCCTTGAACTTTGATGACGCTTTTTTACGGTAGTTCCGGTGCCGCGATGCGGGCCGGAGTTTCATTCTCCCTCCTCAACGCTACGTTCTCATGAAGCTTGGCTCCTGTTTTTCTCTGTTCCCGAATTTGCCGTTGATGGGAGGCGCGCTCCTGCTGGCGCTGTGTTTGTGTTCCTGCGGGGATAAGGGAAAGGAGGCCGGGGCTGCGGAAGCAGGGAAGTCAGAAAGGCTTTCCCCGGTGGAATCTTATGAAGAGCTGCTTTCCCTGCGCCTGAAGGAAGTGGAACAGATGACGGATCTGGTCGTTTCCATCCAGGACCGTACCGCAGGAGAGGCCCTGATGAATGAACTTGGGCGCCTGACGGAGAAGTTTAAATTTTACGATATGAATTGCGGGCGCCTGATGGCTCTGAATCCGCGCGTGCATGAAGAATCGCGTAAGATGCATCCCGCCTTTCATTCCATTCTCCGGGAGCGCGTGGACAAGGCCCGCGACCGGATGATGTCGGGAATACTGAAGCTCCATGAATTCAGGTATTATGATTCCGATGTCATCAGGAATGATCTGGAAAAGTGCGGTCTCAGCCTGACGGACGAACGGGTGGCCCTGTATTTGAACAACAAGATAAAGCCGTTTCTGAAGGCTTATCTGGAACAGTATTCCACCATGGTGGACATGCTGGAGGGGATTGACAATAAAGTTGCGGCGGAAGCCTATGCCGTATCTGTAGCCCTTCAGGGACGAATGGTCAGGGAGCAGATGAACAACATTGCCAGAATGGAGAAGAAGTATGGAGACTGGATTCCCGGTTTTGAACGGCATTTCCATGATGGGCTGGAAAAGATGAGAAAGAAGGCGGAGGATGAGCGCAAACGCGCTTTCCGGGCGCTCCTGAAGCTCACGACGGCCAGGATGTATGATTCCCCTTCCATGCAAAAGGCAGTGGAGGGGCTCAAAATAGAGCAACCCAGGCTAATCGATTTTCAGGAGTTCTGGGCCGATCCTGTCGCGGCCATGGAAGAGTTCTGCATGTGCCTGGAGAGAATTGACTTTCTCCTGCGCAGCATCAAGGATGCCGGAACGGCTGACCAGTGCGCCATGGAGCTGGTGGAAGTGGTGGCCAAGTTGAAAAGGTTGCGCTATGTTGTTGATGATTTCCAAAAATCCGGACGTATGAATCTGGTGAAAACCAGGGATATGGAACGTATCAGCCGCCGTGCGGAGGAAGCGGAAATGGCCGTTTCCGCTTCCATGGCCCGTCTTATTGTGGAAACGGACGTGGTAACCCGTTCTCCTCTCCTTTCCAGAGCCATGGGGCTTTACCGCGATGTAATGTATGCACGTTAAGTACCGTATGCCGGAAGGCGATGATTGACTTTCTTGAGTGGAATATGACAATCAGCCTATGAAGGATGTTGATTTTTCCGGCAGTACCGTGGTGGTGACGGGAGGAGCCTGCGGCATTGGCCGCGCCATTGCGGAAGCTTTCGCTGCGGCGGGAGCCCGGGTGGCGGTTTTGGATGTGAAGCATGAGGAAACGGCCTCCCTGCTGGAGGAATTGCCGGGAGAGGGGCATCTTTGCGTGACGGGCAACGCGGGTGTGGAAGAGGACGTGCGGTCTTTTGCGGAAAAGGTGTTGGAATGTTTTGGCCGTGTGGATGTGCTGGTAAATAATGCGTGCATCACGCGTCGCGGCATTCTTTCCGGCTGTTCCTTCGAGGAATTCAATGAAGTTTTGCGCGTGGGAGTTTCCGCGCCCTATCTGCTGAGCCTTTTATTTCGCGACCATTTTTCCCGCGGCGCTTCCATTGTGAATATTGCTTCCACCCGCGCTTCCATGTCCCAGAAGGATACGGAAAGCTATAGTGCGGCCAAGGGCGCCCTCACTTCTTTAACTCACGCTCTCGCCATGAGCCTTTCCCCTTTCGGCGTTCGTGTGAACAGCATCAGTCCAGGCTGGATTGACACGGGGGTGTTCGGCGTCCTGTCTCCGGAAGATGCTTTTCAGCATCCTTCCGGGCGCGTCGGTTCGCCGGAAGATATCGTGAAGGCCGTTTTCTTTCTATGCGGCTCCAGCTTTGTCAATGCGGAGAATCTGGTCATTGACGGCGGCATGTCCCGTATGATGGTGTACCACGGAGATGAGGGGTGGTCATTCCATCCGGAACAGCCGGACAGCGTTCCCTCCTGACGGGCTTGCGCTTCCGGCATGCTTTCCATTGCAGCTGTTTCAAACAGGTCCCGTGCCGTCCGGACGCCTGTTCCGCCTGGAACTGGAATAACAGCGGCAGGAGCGTCCGTTTGCCTCCATAAAAAGGGCCATCCCCGGAACGGAGTGGCCCTTGTTTATGTCCCGAAGGAGAATAACGTCAACGGATGGTAACGCGGGGATCGTTCGCCAGAACCTCGGCCAGTTCTTCCCAGCCGTCTTCCGTCTGGAGCTGGAACATCTGGAGGTAGACGGACGCTACGCCGGCAGGGTATTTTTCGAACAGTTCGTCCACAGCTTTGGCGAGTTTCTCCTTGTCCAGCGTTTCCGGCAGTTCATTGACAATGCCGTTGCCGTCATGGGGGATGCCCAGGGTATTCAGGAACGTAATCAGCATGTCCTGGTGTTTGCGCAACAGCCAGACCTGAAGCAGATGGTCACCGATTTCATTGCTGGGTTTCCATGACAGCATTTTCTTGATGAAGGAAAATTGTTCCTGAAGAGGTTTGCGCTGGATGAATTCGGGGCGCAGTTTTTTCAGGGCTCCAAGTTCACGCACGGCAGCGCGGTAAATGGCGCGTTCCTGGTTGCGCATCCAGTCCAGAATGTTGCTGATTGTTTCTTCGTCCGCCTGCTGGAAAATGTAATATGCCTTCATGATAAGTAGGGAAAGAAAAGCTCTTTGAGGACATGCACTCCACCATGTTTCCCCCGCCTATGCAAGCTCTTCTACTGTCACCTGCCGCTCTTGGCTTTTATTCCGCATTCAAGGCGTAAAAAAACGGTCTTATTGCAAAAAAGACTTGCTAAAAGGGGTTGCTTATGATTACTTGCTTGTGCGCTTCTCGCGATGCCACTGTAGCTCAGGGGTAGAGCAACGCATTCGTAATGCGTGGGTCGTCGGTTCAATTCCGACCAGTGGCTCCATCTTCATGGGTGGTGCTTGTCGCGGGGGAATCGCCGGATACATGCCTCGTTAGCTCAGTTGGTAGAGCAGCTGACTCTTAATCAGTTTGTCCACGGTTCGAGCCCGTGACGGGGTACCATCCGGTTGTTCCTGCAAGGAACGCCATCATTCCTGTGCCTCGTTAGCTCAGTTGGTAGAGCAGCTGACTCTTAATCAGTTTGTCCACGGTTCGAGCCCGTGACGGGGTACCATTTCTTTTCTAGTCCGGCTTGCTGATGGCAAAGCCGGATTTTATTTATTGCAAAATAAGGGAATAGAGAGACGAATTGAGGAAATTCTTCTGAATTTGAAGAAGGTGACAACGTCAGCATGGGGAGGCTGGCGGGGCATTTCCTGCCTTAGCCTCCTGTCTCATCGATGCTTGAAATTCCCTTTCTGCCGGAAGCGCTTTTCGATTGATTCATCATGGCCATGATTGACTTTTCATCCAGCGCTGCGCCGGAAAATAATAATAGGGGATATTTTTCAAATGTTTATCGGGCGGTTAAAGTTTTTCAATATGCGCTCATATAGGTGAATCTGTTCGAATGACCCCTTCCCGGTGGTTGATACGGTTTTGGGGCGCCGGGAATGTTCAGAAAAGGGAGTTCCGGGCATTCATGTTCTGAAGCTGGCTTTCTGGACAATTTCTCCTTTTGGTTGCGCGGCCTGTTCCAGTAGTGTACGAATGCCGCAGTGAAGGAGCGGAACGTTCAGGATTGTTTTATAGCTCAGTATTTCTCCGTGGAGAAGGGCAACGGGGGCCGTCCTGAAACCTGGGAACGATTGAAAGAGGTTTTGATGGACAACTTGCAGAAACGGCAGGCAGGCCATGAGGGCCGGCTGCCGGGGGGATTCGCTTTTTCCTTGAGGGAAGAGGATGCCTGCCGGGCTGTTACTCCTTCCGTGCTGGAAGGATTGCTGGGGCGTTTCCTGACGGACGCCCGCCGTTCCGGGACGGTGTATACCCCCGGTTTTCTTGTTCGCTGGATGGCCCGGGAAGCGGTATCTTCCTGGCTGGAATCCAGATTGCCTTCTCCCAGGAGCGGTGATGAAGAAGCCGGGTTGCTGGGAAGTATCCGTGTGCTGGATTTATCCGTAGGGGCCGGAGCATTTGCCATGGGAATGCTCCGGGAGCTTGTCGCCCGCAGAAAGCTTCTGGAACCGGATTGCCCGGAGCCCGATTTAATCCGCGCCGTTTTGGAAGAGAATATTTACGGAGTGGATGTTTGCGCGGAGGCATTGGAGGTGGCCCGTTTCCGTTTTCGTTGCGCATGGTTGGCCGCCGGAGGAAAGGGGGATTTACGGGATCGCCTGTTGTGCGGGGACAGTCTGGATATGTCTGCGTCCGGCGTCTGGCGTCAGGGTCTTTCAACGGTGATGGAGGAAGGAGGCTTTGACCTGGTGATCGGCAATCCCCCTTTTGTCGGGGAAAAAGGGAACAAGGAATTATTTGACCGTTTGAAATGTTCTTCTCTTGCTTCCTACTGCTCTTCCCGCATGGATTACTGGTACGTGTTTGCCTGTGTGGGGCTGGATGCCCTGAAGCGGGGGGGCGTAATGCATCTGGTCGTTCCCAACAAGTGGATGTCTAATGCGGGAGCCGCCTCTCTCCGCCGCAAGCTGCTGGAAGATTGCGGTTTGCTGCGCCTGTCGGATTTCGGAGCCTGCCGCGTGTTTGAATCCGCCCGCGTCCATACCATGACTGTTCTGGCGGAGAAAAAGGGAGAGGGAGGCGGACGCCTGGTTCCGGAATACCGCCGTTTTGGCGGCTCCTTGAATGACGTGGAATCATTTCTGGAACATGAGCCGTACCGTCGGTTTCCCTTGCCGGAAGATGCCGGAGCGTGCGTCAGGGAAGGATTGTCCTTCTGCTCTGCAGCAGAGCGGCATCTTCTGGAAAAGATGGATGCCTGCCGGAATTTCAGGCTGGATGCCGCAAAGGAAATGACGCAGGGGATTGTGCCGAATCCTGACGTCGTTTCTTCCCGAGCTCTGGAGAATCTGGCGCCGGAAACAGTGCGGCGGTACGGAATCCGGAGGGGGGATGGGGTATTTGTCTTGCCTCAGGGGTATTTTGGCCTGTTGCCGGAACGGGAGCGGCTTTTTCTCAAACCTCTGTATGAACCTGTCCAGGCAGGGCGGCATGCACTGAAAGCTCCGGAGAAGGTGCTGTTATATCTGACCCCGTCCAACGGAGCGGAGCAGGCCGTTACGCTTTTGCGCCATTTGGAAAAATTCCGTCCCCTGATGGAGGCCCGGCGGGAAACACGCATGGGCCGCATGAAATATTACCATGTGCACTGGCCCCGGCAGGAACGTTTTTTCCGGCCCGGCCCCAAAATTCTGGCTGTCAGGAAGTGTGCCCGTCCAACCTTCTCCTATACGGAAAAGGAAGCTTATGTGATGATGGCATTCAACGTGATACGCTCGGAACGCGTGAGCATGAAATATCTGGCGGCCCTGTTCAATTCGCGCCTGATGCAGTTTTGGTTTCTCCGCCGGGGAAAAATGCAGGGGGATTTTTTCCAGATGGATACCGCCCCTGTCCTCCGGGCTCCCATCCGGGTCCCCGGTCTGTCCCTGCTGCGGGAAGTGGAAGGGCTGGCGGACGCTCTCGCGGTCCGCTATTGCCCGGAAGGGGATGAGCGGATGAATGAGCTGATGGAAGACATTTACGGCCTTTCCCCGCAGGAGCGGGAAATAATTATTCAGGCATGTTCCCCCATGCGGGCCGGGAGGGAAAGCTTGCCGGAGTGATGATTTGGTGCCGGTAACTGTTCGCGATGATGCCAGGCTGCTGCATCGTTGTTTCTTCATCGTACAGGAAGTGATTGAAATGGCCCGGTTCATCAGGCCGGAGATACAACAGGCCGATGTAGCCGTAACTCCAAGCCGTGCTGAAACCTGCGTCCCTGGCCTTCTGATGGAGACGTTCCGGATGGGCGCACTGGTGCGTCCATCATTGCCGTTCTTCGTAACAACCCTTTCAGAAAACAACAATGTCGAAAGGAGCATCCGGGCTTGATTTTCGGAGAGGGCTCCTTAAGATGTGCGCCCAATTTGTTTGTTTAGCCTATGATGAAGCTTGTTTTTCCAGGAATGTTCCTGTTGGCCGCTTGTTGGTATGCCGCCTTTCCGGCGGCGGAAGCTGGCGCGGGAGCAGTTCAGTCCCAGCCGGTTTCCGGGGGCTCTCTGCCGTCCCTGTGCCGTGTGCTGGATCGCGGTCCGGTGCTGTACCGGAATGATTCCTCATGGATCAGGAAGGTGAAGCTGACGCTGATTGGCCAGTATCAGGCAGCAGCCGTCAGCCCCAATGGGGCCAATAAATTCTGCCCGTCTTCCGGCGGCCATAACAACGGGTGGAGGCGCGCTT
>ENA-ORRI01001245-ORRI01001245.1-human-gut-metagenome-genome-assembly--contig:-NODE-1245-length-10600-cov-5.28791_pt1 | contig 10600 bp, 1 predicted proteins | sample MGYA00242172_ERZ509128 | MGnify/ENA primary metagenome ERZ509128 (study PRJEB26280, sample SAMEA2338623) | human gut metagenome | biome: human gut; feature: human-associated habitat; material: faeces... | reverse complement strand
ACTAGGTCGACCCACACTCATGTAACAGCCCAACCCCAAAATTTGGACCAATGCCGGAAAATCTTGCAATCCAAATGCCCAAAAATTCCCTCTCATTAAGCGCGTCTAATCTCGTAGACCCTTAATATATACAATCAGTCAGTACCCTGGCTTAAGATCATTGCAGCTTTATCCCTTGGTAAGAGGTTTAAGCAATAGCTTAACGACAAAGCAGCTCTCTTTCACAGTTGCGGAACAGCGTCGAAATCACATCAGACTTCCCTGTTAAGAAGATATCCAGCAAAATATCCTCACCTGATCGCTTATAATTCTATAATTCTATAATTATTTAATAACAAAGCAGTAGTAATTTTTTCCTTTTGTAAAGAACATTTTTTCTCAGGGGTGTATTACTTACATTTTTCTGTTATTGGTATTTTTTATCATATAGAGTCTACCATATATAGCGTGCTACGTCAAGTAAAAACTGAATTTATTGCGTATTTACTCTATACTCAAAAGCGTAAACACAATCACATAGCACCGGTTAACTATGCTTTCTCTTTACTATAAAGACAAAACAGCTATCTGCTTGCCGACAGATAGCTGTTTTCTTGTTTTTCCCGATTTTTTGATTTATGAGTTTTTGAGTGTTTGGAGTTTGCCGCAGCGCTGCCAGGGCAACACCACGGCTGAGTATGAAAATATGAGAGAGCTTGATCAGCCTTTTAGAACTCGAAACGGATACCTGCGTTCAGTTTCCACTTACGCTCGAAGTCGCCGCCAAAGTCCTTAGCAAAGTCTGCATAGATATGGCAGTTGTCGCTCAGATCATAGCTGCCGCCAATGCTCATTTCCATCCAGGTATCCTTGCCGTCGAAGCTGGTGTGCTTATAGCCGCCGTCCTTAGCAAAGTAGCTTGCTGTGATGTCGCCATTAAATTCATGTGCGCCATACAGACCAACATATACGTGGCCTTTTTCGCTCTTAGCGCCTGCTTCCACACCGAAACGTGCTACCAGGCTGCTGTATGCGTCCTGGTCAATTCTCATGCTGTCGTTCGGAGTATGCGCAGTGTAATCCTTAGCACCTACCTGAGACCAGGTCAGCTGTGCTTTCGGAGTGAAGTAGCTTGCCTCAGTGCCGAAGGTCTTGCCATATTCCATGGTCAGGCCATATGCGTTGGCTTTATAATCGCCATGCAGCTTCAGGCTGCGGATTTCATTGTAAACGTCGTATTCGTTTTCAACGCGACCGGCTTTTGCTGCTACACGCAGGTAGGACTGGTCTTCGAAATTCTTCACGCCGTATACGCCAAAGCTGTAAAGCTGGTTGTCGCCCTTGCCGCCAAGCAGGTAGTTGGAATCGCCGTTGCGGTAGTCAAAGGCAACGCCGGTGTGCCAGCCGTTTGCTGCAGCCTTGTCGTAGCCAACCTGTACACCGTAGTAGGTGTTGCTGTCCTTCAGGCCCTTAACGTCGGAGCTGGTCTTTCCACCCAGTGCCTTAGCGAACATGCCGTCTTCATCTGCCATGTCTGCACCGGTGTAGGTATCCTGCATGTTGTCGCGCCAGGTGTGCAGGGAGGTGGTTGCTGCGCTTCTTACGCCCTTCATTACAAAGGTTTCGTAGTCGCCTTCGATGATCTGACTCCAATTTACACTGTCCAGATCATATTGGCCCTTGCCGTTTTCATCCCAGTGGATGGTGCCCAGGTTCTTGCTTACGCTGGAGGAGATCAGTCCTTCGGCAATCTGTACCTTACCGCTCAGATTTTCGCCGTTTGCGGCATGATCCTTATAGGTAACCTTCTGTGCCAATGCCTTCAAGGTTGCTTCAACAGCATTCTTATCGGTCATGGTAATGCCGCTGCCGTCGGTGGACAGAATTACGCCGGAGCCCTTGTCAGCCTTAGCAATAACGGTATCGCCGGACTTGTAGTCCTCAACCTTGTCACCTTTACCCTCATGGTCATAGATAACGGTTTCCCAACCGCTGTAATGAGCGATGTCCAGAGTTTTGGTTCTCTTGGTCATGTCAAGGAAGCCTTTTTCAGCCTCGGTCTTGCCGCCGTTGATGGTCAGGCCTGCATCAGCTGCACCCTTAGCCATTCTCAGCAGGGACATGCCTGCAGCTTCTTCGCCGTCAGTCAGATGCCAGGTTGCACCGTTTGCCAGGCTCAGTGCAATGCTGCTGTTGCCATCAACATTGTAGCCGCCGGTCATTTCGGAATTCTTTTCGGTCAGGTTGATTACTACGCTGCCGCCATTTGCTGCATTAACATCACCTTTGATAGTGCTGCTTGCTTTGCCGCTGTCTACGGTAATGTTGCCGCCATCAGCATTGATGCTGCCGTTAACAGTCAGTGCGCTGTTGTTGCCGTTAACAACTACGTTAGCATCTGCACCTGCGTTGATTGCCGCATCGGTGCCGCTGATAACAGTGCTGCCGTTCAGGGTTACGTTGCCGTTTGCCGCATTGATGCCTACATTACCGCTGATGCTGGTGTTGCCCTTAATATTAACGTTTGCACCTTCTGCATTGATGCCGGTTGCACCCTTCAGCTCCAGCTTAGCCTTGGTGGTGTCGATTACAATGTCTTTATCGGTTGCACCTACTGCGGCGCCTTCTTTAACCTCGATCTTAGTCGGATCCTGAGTGAATACATAGGAGCCGTCTTCCTTCAGAATGCCATCTTTCTTATACTGGTAATCTGCCTTAGCATCGCCGGTAATACCGCTGTTGAGCTTGCTGCTCTCAGGAGTCTGGGTATCGGGATAGGTGAGGCCCGGAGCAATGGAGCCATCCTTTAAGCTGCCCTTGCCGTCCTTGCTGCTGAAGGAGATATCGCCAGTCTGCATAGCCTTGCTGCTTGCAGTCAGGCCGTCGGCAATCTTTACATAACCTGTCAAGTTATTTTCGCCATTTACATAGTTGCTGTAGGTCAGCTTGCCTGCCAATGCGTTCAGCACATTAGCTATGCTGTATTCGTTATCCATTGCAATACCGCTGTTATCGGTAATCAAGGATACTACAGAGCCTTCTGCCGCATTTTTGATAATGGTGTCACCAGCTTTATAATCGGCTGCTGCTTCACCGTTGCCGGTGTGAGCGTAGAAAATGTTGGTATTGCCGCTGTAGTTGTCAACAGTCAGATTCTTGCTGTCCTTTTGGAAGATGTTGCCTGCATGTGCTGCATCAGCACCGCCGGTAAAGTTGGTTACATGGCTGCCGGTAAAGCCGCTCGGAACCTCTTTGCCGTTCTTCTCGTTTGTCCAGGTTGCACCATCTGCCAGCCACAGGTTAAAGGTGCCATAGCTGGTGGAATCATCACCGGAAGTAACTTCGTAGAGGCTGCGGCCGTTCCAGCTGCTGTCTTTGCCCTGCAATGCCAGATTAACGGTAGAAGATGTAGAAGTTGTTTCATCCTCCCAATAATCATAGGTTTCTGCAGACTTGGTGTAGACATCGCCATCAATCTTCACAATGCCTGCACCTGCCTTGCCATCCTTAACATTGACGTTGATAATGCCATTATCGTCAGAATTCAGCGCAATGTAATTAGCTGCCTTGCTATCCTTTTGAATATCCAGATTGCCGTTCATGGTAACAGTACCGCCGCTGCCACTGTAAATACCATTGCTTTCTGTCTGCGCAGATGTAGAAATAGTGGTGTCTGCATCAATGGTAATCTTACCGCCGGTTGCATAAACACCCTGGGCCCTGAAGCCGGTGGTATCAGTGCTGAGCTTCAGACTCTTAGCCTTAATAGTAATGTCTTTGGACTTTCCATAGCTGAGGCCGGTAGCTACCGCACGTGCAACATTGCTGCCCTTAAGAACATGGTAGGCTACGTCCAAACTGTGTCCGTCGGCATTAATCGTAATCGGGCCGCCGCTGGATTCAATAGCACTCAGGTTGGAGCTGTAATCACCCTTGGTTACATTAATAACTGTATCTTTAGTGAAGTTGTAAATTCCTTTTTCGGTTTCAATTCCCAGACTTACATACTTTTTATCAAGATTGCCGGTGATTGGATCAGTAATAACAGAATCGTCTGCTACAGTATATTCATAGAAGCCCTGACCAGGTGTCTTCGTGCCGGTTGCATCAGTAGAGAAGCTGATATCGCCGGTCTTCAAGGCTGCGGAAGAAGCAGTCAGGCCGGAAGCAATCTTGACAGTACCTGCCAGCTTGCCATCATTAGCGGTGTAGAAGAGCTTCTGTGCCAGCTTGTTAAGAACTTCATTAACGGTATTCTGGTCTTCAGCCTTATCATAGGCGTTAAAGCCTTTGGTGATACCCTTATTATCAGTGATAAGCGTAATATTGGAGCCGTTATCAGCCTTACCGACGGTAAAGCTTCCACCGAGAATATTCGTCGGATTATCAGCATCATGGTTATAAATAACATTGGTATTGCCGCTGTACTCAGCTACATTGATATCGCCTGCATTGTTTGCCACAATAATGCTGCCATTATTACCGGAGAAGGAAGCAAGCTTGCTTGCACCATTTACATTCCAGATAGAGTTATCCAGCTTCAGGTGCATAGCATTACCATTGCTATAGCCGGTCCATGTTGCATTATCCAGATTAGCGTTTACAGTGTTGCCGGAAAGATTATTGCCGGTCCAGGATGCACCGTTTCCCATATAAAGGTTAACGATGCCTGTACTGCTGCCGTTATTATTGCTTACATCACCCTTCCAGAAGGATTCCCTAGTATTCAGACCAATGCTTACATCTGCACTTGCACCGGCACTATCCATGCCGCCGCCGATATTTACATTGCCTTCCATCTGTACATTATTGTTGCCTGCACCAATGATAGAGCCTTCGGCATCCTTCTTAACATTCACATTAACCTGTCCACGGTTCTTGGAAGCGAATTCGCCATAGGCACTGATAGCATATTCAGCCCCATTAATAGCCTTGATGACGCCACCGCCAATCTCAACCTTGGAAGCAACTGCACTGATTGCTTCGTTGGCACCGGAAGCATTGCTCTTATCAGCCAAAATATCAACAAGACCGTCAACAGTAATAGCAGACATAACGCCGCTTACACCGTTCATGCTCTTGATAACTGCAGCATTTGCAGGAGCAGCGCTGTTAGCACGCAAGGTAAGTACATTATCAGCACCAGCATTGTGAATATTAATCGTACCTCCGGCATTAACGAACAGCGCACCCGTCTGTCCGTTCGTAGTGCTTGTAGCACTGACAGACATTGCACCGGCATTATTGATGTTGACTACACCCTTACCAACAGCTGCGATACCGGTTGTATGAGTATCGGTTGCTGTATCTACAGTAAGCTTGTTGCCATTCATATCAATGGTAACATTATGGTTTTCGTCGGAGCCGGAAATAGCTGCGCTAATCTGCGGGAGCCATGCGCCACCGGCAATCAGATGCTTTTCAGGTGTGATGGTTGTGCTGTCTGCAGTAAATACATAGGTACCATCGTCCTTCAATACGCCTTTTTCTATGTAAACCGTATCAGCAGCTGCGTCGCCGGTAATTGCCGTAGTAAATTCTTTGGCTATCTGGCTGCCTGGCTTGCTGGTCTTATAATCATAGTAGCCCTGGCCAGGTGTAAAGGTACCTGTTTCTTCGGTAGAGAAGGAAATATCGCCGGTCTTCAGTGCTGCGGAAGAAGCTGTCAGACCATCGGCAATCTTCACTACGCCGGCCAGATGACCATCAGTATAATTCTTGTAGAACAGCTTGCCTGCCAGGTTATTCAGCACATTGGCTACATTATCCTTAGCATCAGTGGAATCGCCATCTGCAAAGCCAGAGGTAATACCTTTATTATCTGTGATAAAGGTGATAGCAGAGCCTTCTGCTGCATTGGTAATATTAAAGCTGCCACCAATAATCTTGGTCGGATCATTAGCATCATGCTCATAGAATATATTGGTATGACCGCTGTAATTTACAACAGAAATAGGATTGTTATCCTTTTGGTAAATCAGGCCTGCGCTATCTGCATCCTTGCCGCCATGCAGTGTTGCCAGCGTGCTGCCTGTCCATACAGGATTTTTGGACGCTATGGTTGTAGTTGTCACATGCGACTGCTGTTCGTTGGTCCAAGTTGCACCGTTTTGCAGATACAGGTTGAACTGGCCGATGTCATGCGTGGTGTTGCCGCCGCTGCCATAGTCGTCATTATACATGTCATAAGCTGCAACGCCCTTCCAGAAGGAATCCTTATCGGTCAAAGCCACGTTGAGGACACCTGCATCATTCCAGTTAATCAGCTCGCCACCGGTGTATTCCACAACCTTCTTGCCATATTGGCCGGTTGCATACATATCACCGGTAATCTTAGTGGTTGTATCGCCTGCAGCGCCGTCCTTCATGTTGATGTCCAGGGTGCCTTTATCTACGCGGACTGCATAGAAATTATGCGATTTATCACTGTCTTCGGCTGCAGTAATAGTGCCGCCACCGACAGACACCTTGGTATCCTTACCGGTCAGTCTGATGCCGCTGCCGCGTACACTGGAAATATCTACCGGACCACTGACAGTTACAGTGGAAGTGTCACCTGTTACCTGAATACCGGAAGCATTCATGCCTGCGCCACGTTCTCTAATGCCCTTGACATTGCTGATTGTCAGCGGGCCATCAATATTAATCTCGCTCTTCTGCCCCTGGATATTAATACCAGTTGCGGAATCACCCTTCGTAACAATATCGGTAATTTCTACTGGACCGGAAATATTCAGATGTGCATTACCGTCAGCGTAAACGCCATGAGAGCCTCTGGTATCCGTATTATTAGCTGTAATAGAAAGCTTTTGCTCTGCGGACGGATTAATAACCTTGATATAAGTATTAGCGCCTGCGTAAATAGCCGCTGCCTGTCCGCCGGTTTGTGCAACATTCAAAGCCAGTCCCTTCCCGGACATATTTACAGTCATCGGTTTAGACGGAGAGGTTTCCTCACCTGCATAAATTGCGCTGGCAAATTTATTATTACCGGCATTCGATTCAGTTACATTAATATGTGCAACACCCTTATCGTCTACCTCGCGATTCAGGCTGATATTTTCCGATTTAGTGATAGCGCCTGTCTTGTAATCGGGCTTATCTTCTTCCGGAGTATAGTCATAGAAGCCCTGTCCTGCTTTTTTCGTTCCATTGCTTCCGTCAGAGAAGGTAACATCGCCGGAAGCTTTTACAATAGCACTTACACTAGATGCTGTCAGACCATCGGCAATCTTAACTACGCCGGCAAGATTTGCATCTTTGTAGCCGGTATAGAACAGCTTATTAGCCAGCTTGTTCAGTACTTCCTTAACATTATTCTTTTCTGCTGCAGTATCGGCAGCCTCAAAGCCGGCATTAATGCCCTGACTATCGGTTACCAACGTAATTTTAGAACCTTCAGCTGCTGTCTTTACAGTGAAGTTACCGCCAGTAATATTCAGCGGATTTTCTGCATCATGTCCGTATACTACTGTTGTATCACCTCTGTAATCATAAACGGTGATACCCTTGTCGGAATTCTGGTAGATTACACCAGAACCATCCAGCTTAGAAACATTGCTGCCGGCAAAAGTTGTCTTCAGCGTATCTACCGAACGACCGGTTTCATGATTCCATACAGAGCCATCTGCCATTGTCAGATTAAACTGACCGGCCGGGGCATTATATGTACTGCCTGGAATATTGCTTACCGCGCCTGTCCATTGAGAACCCTTGGTCATGTTGACATTGATAACAGAAGCTTTATTATCAGTTACCTTCATGTCACCGGTAACGTCCAGAATTCCGGCAGTAATGCCTTCTCCTGTATTCAGGTTAATGGTACCCTTGTTGGCCTGCAAAGCATAATATTGGCTATAATCCGTACCGTTAGACATATCGGCAGCTTTAATAGTTGCACCTGCAGTAGATATAGTTGAAGTATTCAATGCACGGATTGCACTGCCCAATACGTTTTCAATATTAAGATTGCCTTTAACAGTTATATTAATAGGCGCATCTGCACTTGAAGAACTGTCTGCATAAATACCGGCCGTGTTCGGTCCAACCTTGTTGCCAGTCTGAACATTCTTGATGCTCAGGTCTTTTTCGAATACAACATTGCCTTTGGTACTTACATATACACCATAAGCACGCTGAGTAGCACTAGATTTAACTCCGTCTATCTCAACATCGGTATTTGCAGTAAGGTTGCCGCCCTCGCCTACACGAATGCCATAGACATACTTAGCCTTAGTATCAGCATTGCCATCAGCACCAAGACCGGCGGAAACCTTCAGCACGCCATTCCCTTTGGAATCCTTAATCTCCATGCTCTTGTCTGCATCAACATAAACCGTAGACACATAATTAGAAGTTTGATTGTTGGCATTGAGCTTCAAGGTGTGGCCCTGTAAATCAACAACAAGCGGACCTTCTGCCTCGCCTGCTGCATACATAGCACTGGGAGCATTACCGGACACCCCATCCTGAGCTTCGTTAACATTAACGGAAACTACTCCGTTGATATCGCTTTCGCGTGTTTCACCGATGTTTTCGGATTTTACAATCGGGCCGGTTGCATAGGTCTTATCGTCTTTCTCCGGAGTATAGTAATAGAAGCCCTGCCCACCCTCGGCAAAGGTAATGTTGCCGGTCTTCATAGTTAGGGAGGAAGCTGTAAGACCTTCGGCAATAGATACGCTGCCTGTAAGGTTGCTGTCGCCTGCCATATACCACAGCTTGTGTGCCAAGGAGTTCAATACTTCGCTGACATTATTTTTCTCTGCAGCGGTATCACCTTCGGCAAAGCCCTTGCTGATGCCGTTGTTGCCGGTGTAAAGCATCATTTCTGTGCCGGCCTTAGCATTAAGAACCTTCACATCACCTCCGATAATGTTACCCGGTGTAGCATCATCATGCTCATACCAAACTTTGGTAACGCCTTCAGCATTGGCAATATGAATAGGATCGCTGTCATTTACCTTAATAATACCGGCAGATGCCTTATCCTTACCGCCTACAAGGCTGCTCAGATGAGAAACACCATCATATTTTTCATAGTACGGCCTGCTGTAGTCAGCAAGATTGCTTGCATCAAGGCCATCCTTACGGGAAGCATTTTCATAAATCCATTGCGCGCCGTTCTGCAGCCACAGGTTTACTTCACCGGCTTTTGCGGTACCGGCATTATCAATTACACCCTTCCAGGAGGAATCCTGTGTGGTCAGGCCGATGTTAAGGCGACCGTTTTGATAAACCATATCCTTTCCGGCCTCATCAGAGGACTTCATTGCCAACACGTTGCCGACCATTTCTACCTTGCCGTTTTGTGCTTCCTGATTCTTTACATTTACGTTAATCGTGCCGCCGTAGCTTGCCAGAGCATAGTACGGCTCGATAAATTTCCCGAAGCCTTCAACAAAGTTTTCTTCTCTGTACGGTGTATCAATACGGATAGAATTACCCAGTAAAGAAATAGTTCCCAAATCATAAGCCGGTACATCACCGTCAGCCTGATAAGCATCGGTTCTTACAGCTGTACCGCGTACAGCAAGATCCACATTACCGTTGACAGTGACATCACCGCGGGTATAGTCAACGGAAATACCTGCAGGCTGCCAACGGGCGCCTGTATAGTTGGCATCGCCACCCATGCTGGTTGCACCGCCGGGACCTATATTGCCATGAACATTCTTGGTAATGATGCCCCAGGGATTTTCTGCATCATCCTTACGCATTTTTACATTACCGTTGATAATCAGGTTGCCCTTATTGGCTGCCGCAATACCAACAGAAGAATATTCCGAGGTAGCAGTGATATCCAGATTACTGTTGACAACAATAGTACCATTGTTAGCAGTAAAACCGTTTACACCGTCACAGGCATTACTCTTATCGTTTGTCTGATAAATATGGAGAGTGCCATAGCTGCCGTCTGCGCCTACGTTATTATAAACGCTGTCTTTGCGGGCAGTAATACCATCCTTATTGGTAATAGTAAAGGTATGGTCCTTTCCTTGGAAATCATAGATAAGTTTACCGTCATTTTCTGTTACGGTATTACCATCGGGACTCAGTATCTCGCTGTCCTTTTTCAGCGTGCCTATGAGAGGCTTGCTGTAATCAGCGGCATATACCGGTGCTATGAGAAAGCTCGATGCACTGGCTGCGAGAAGAACACCTGAAATAAGTGACTTCCACTTTTTACTTTTGAGTTTCGTTTTCATAACTTCAACTCCTTTTGGGTATAAAACACTCATCAAAATAAATATAAAAACAAAAAAACTGCGCAAAAAGACAATTTATATAGCAAATGCCTCACAGAGCAATGCTGTACAAATCCATCTCTTCTCGCAGAATTTTACCAATTGAAAATAATCAGTCTATTTATTTGCTGTTTTGCAAGCTGGTCACAACTGATTATTGCTAGCAGATATTTATATATTAAGTATTAAGCAAAAGCAGCTTGTAAACATGCAGTTTTTTCCATTGGGGTGTTATACAAATATCGCTAATTCATATTCATTTCCTATTTAATTGGTACTGTCAATAGTTTTGCGCAAATTTCTTCAGACATCCTAGCAGAAGTTTAGTTATATAAGTTTAACGGTTAGTGCACTTCACCGTTAAATATCAACTA
>ENA-ORRI01001223-ORRI01001223.1-human-gut-metagenome-genome-assembly--contig:-NODE-1223-length-10759-cov-2.65247_pt1 | contig 10759 bp, 10 predicted proteins | sample MGYA00242172_ERZ509128 | MGnify/ENA primary metagenome ERZ509128 (study PRJEB26280, sample SAMEA2338623) | human gut metagenome | biome: human gut; feature: human-associated habitat; material: faeces... | reverse complement strand
AATCTCTTAGGATTACGGCCGCCGTTCATATTTACGAGCACCATTATGAAACAAAGGATACTTCTTGTTGAAAATCAAGTCAAGTCCTTGGCTACGATAGAACCAAAAGCGTGTATCGCTCGATATGAGCGGCAAATGTTCGGTGATGGCGTGGGCGATGATTACGTGGTCGGAAGGGTCTTTATGCCCTTGCGCCTCGTTGGTTTCCAAGTGGGCATAAGTCATCATGTGCTCCTTTTTCAAAGGTAGTATCTTGACATAAAACTCATCTTCAATGGCCGCCACCATTTCTTCCGCCGATTTCCAACGTTTGGAGCACAATCCCTTGTTGCGGTAGGCCACAACAAGTTCACGCACCGATTCCGCACTGATGTAAATCAGAGTGTCCGGCTCTTGTAAAAGTGCGGCTACGTCTTTGCTCAACAGCTCCGTATCAAGTGCCAGATAGACAAAAATGTTGGTGTCGATAAGCACCCTCATACTTTACAACAAGAATGTAGGGTCGTTCACAATCAGACTACCTTTCAGTCTCATAGCCGCCTCCCACGTCTTATTTACTCTCTTCGGAGGATTTTTCCCGTCCGCTTCCAAGATTTCTTCCACCTTACTTTTTTTCTTCGTCGGTTCCATTGCTTTTTCAGTATTTTCTTCCATAGTTACTTTCCTTCCATGGTTACTACTATGGCAAAGATACAAAAAATATAAAAACAGAGAACAGTTACCCTGTTTTTTCGTCCGTTTCAGTTCTGCGCCAAACGATTTTTCATTCTCAGCCGAACGATTTTTCATTCTCCTGAGAATGATTTTCCGTTCTGTGGCAAACGATTTTCCGGTTGACGGAAGCCTCTCAAGCAGACAACGACAACATACAAACTCCCCTCCCCTACGTACAAGTATTTAAATGGGAAAAGGGTTCACATCCTTCATACACACTGTAAACCAATCTGTTGCGGTGAAACCTCTTCGACAAGTGCCCTCACCTAACGTTCACGTCACGCAATATGTGCATGTTTATAATCCTTGAAACACAAACTGTTAAGGTGAAGGGGCATTATACTGTGCAAAAAATATTAAACCGGGATGGGCAGGATTCCCCGAAGGTCGTCCACGATAGCCACGTGGGGATAAGTTTTCAATTCCTCACACGTGGTCATGCCATGCAATACACCGGCAAAATCCGTACCGGCGGCCTGTGCCGTTGCGCCATCCACTACGCTATCCCCTACATACAGCACCTCAGATTTCCCGCCATCGGAAGCACGTCCGATGGCCAACAACAATCCTTCTGGGTCCGGCTTGGCCGCTGTCACATCCTCTCCGCCCACGATGAAATCCACAAGACCGTCATGTCCCGTTTTTTCAAACAAGTCGAGGATGCGGTAACGGAATTTGGTGGACACAATACCCAACACGGCTCCTTGGCTTTTCAAAGTTTCCAAGACCTCTATCGTCTCCGGGAAAAAGAAAGTATTGGCAGTCATGTGGACATCGGCGGCCTTCACATATTCACTCTTGTAGTCCGCCAACGTCCCCGCCTCGGTAATTCCCGTCAGGATGGAAAAAGATTCCTCCAACGTCTTCCCGATGGTGCGCTTGATTTCCGTATCCGTCACTCCGGTGTGCCCGTGATTGCCGAGCACATGCCGGAAACAAGTCACAATGCCCCGTGAAGAATCGACCAAGGTATAGTCGAAATCAAAAATATAAATAGTATAGCGTTTCATATCTTACGAAAAACAGTATTAAAACAGATTCAGTTTCTTTTGCCGAGCTTCCTCTATCGAGACGGTCTCTACACGCCGCGTTCCGGCACTTTCACGCAAACGTTCCTGCTCTTCGCGCAACTCGCGGAAAGCCTCTCCGTGTCGGGATTCAGGAAACGGGCAGCCGTCAACGCGTTCTGCGAGGCATCCTTCATCCAAATGACCGGCCCGTCGTACACAGGAGCTATCTTCAATGCCGTATGCAAACGACTCGTCGTGGCCCCGCCGATCATGACCGGAATGGACAGCCCGGCCCGCTTCAATTCGCCCACCACATGCACCATCTCTTCCAGGCTCGGCGTAATCAGTCCGCTCAGGCCGATGATGTCGGGGTGCAGTTCCTTGGCTTTCGCCACAATCTCTTCTGCCGGTGTCATGACCCCCAAATCCACTATCTCATAGTTGTTGCAAGCCATGACCACCGATACGATATTCTTCCCGATGTCATGCACATCTCCCTTCACCGTAGCCACCAAGACCAATCCCGCACGTGCTGCCCCCTCTTTTTTCCCGGCCTCGATACGGGGTTGCAGGATGCCCACGGCTTTCTTCATCGTACGGGCTGTCTTCACGACCTGCGGCAAGAACATCTTACCGGCCCCGAACAGCTCGCCCACGGTATTCATCCCCTTCATGAGCGGCCCTTCGATGATGTCTACGGCGTGCGGATAAGACTGTGCCGCCTCCTCCAAATCTTCCTGCAAATAGGAATCTATACCTTTCACCAAAGCATGCTGCAAACGTTCCTCCACACTGCCGCCACGCCAGGCATCTGTCACAGGCACCCCGCCGCCTCCCGCTCCAGACAGCCCGGCCTTCGCCGCTTCTGCCTCAGCTTTCAGCTTATCGGCCAACTCTATCAACCGCTCCGCCGCGTCAGGCCGACGGTTGAGCACCACGTCTTCTATGACCGTCAGAATGTCGGACGGAATATCGCCATACATCACCGACGTGGCGGGATTGACGATGCCCATGTCCATCCCCTCACGGCAGGCATGGTAGAGGAACACGGCGTGCATCGCCTCGCGGATATAGTTGTTGCCCCGGAAAGAGAAAGAAAGGTTGCTCACCCCGCCACTTACATGTGCTCCGGGGAGGTTACGGCGAATCCATCCCGTAGCACGGATAAAGTCCACGGCATAGTTGTCATGTTCCTCCATTCCCGTGGCTATGGCCAACACGTTCGGGTCGAATATGATGTCATGGGGATTGAAACCGACCTCGTCCACCAACAAACGGTAAGCCCGTGCGCAGACTTCGATCTTGCGTTCATAAGTATCGGCCTGCCCCTTTTCATCAAAAGCCATCACGACGACGGCCGCCCCAAGGCGTTTCACCTCCCGGGCATGGGCCAAGAAAACTTCCTCTCCTTCTTTCAACGAGATGGAATTGACGATGCTCTTGCCCTGCACGCATTTCAGTCCGGCTGTAATCACGTCCCATTTGGAAGAATCTATCATGACGGGCACGCGGGAAATCTCCGGCTCGGAGGCCAACAGGTTCAGGAACGTCACCATCTCCTGCCGGGCATCGAGAAGCCCGTCGTCCATGTTGATGTCGATGACCAAGGCTCCATCCTCCACTTGCTTGCGGGCGATTTCCAAAGCCTCTTCGTAGTTTTTCTCTTTGACCAACCGCAGGAATTTGCGCGAACCGGCCACATTGCAACGTTCGCCCACATTGACGAACCGCACTTCAGGCGTCAGTTCAAACTGCTCCAAACCACTCAGGCACAAGGTTTCGGCTCTTCCGGCCGGCACATGCGGACGCCCTTGCGCCGCCAAAGCCGGAAAACGGGCGATATACTCGTCCGTCGTACCGCAACACCCCCCGATGATATTCACCCAACCTTTGTCCACAAAGAATTTCATTTCCTCTGCCATCTGGGTTGGGGTCTGGTCGTACTCCCCCATACTGTTGGGCAGCCCTGCATTCGGATAGACGGATATATAATAAGGTGAACGGTGAGCCAAAACCTGTAGGAAGGGAATCAAGTCGTGTGCCCCAAAAGAACAGTTCAGCCCCAAGGAAAAAATATCGGCATGAGATACCGAAGCCAGAAAGGCCTCCATCGTCTGGCCGGAAAGCGTACGTCCGCTCTTATCCGACACCGTAACCGACAACATGAGCGGCACTTTGCGTCCGGAGGTTTGCATGGACGCTTCTGCCGCATAAATAGCGGCTTTGGCATTCAGCGTGTCGAAAATAGTTTCGACGAGCAAGGCATCCACACCGCCTTCGAGCAAGGCTTCCATCTGTTCCCGATAGGCAGCCACCAATTCGTCGAAAGTCAGGGCGCGGTATGCCGGATTGTTCACATCGGGACTCATCGAGCAGGTTTTGTTGGTCGGCCCCACCGAACCGGCCACGAAACGCGGTTTTTCGGGATTGAGGGCCGTGAACTCATCCGCAAGTTCACGGGCTATCCGGCAAGCTGCCAAGTTGATTTCACGACAATAATCCTCCACGTGATAATCCGCCATCGACACCCGTTGCGAACTGAACGTATTCGTCTCGATAATGTCCGCCCCGGCCGCGAGATATTTACGGTGGATATCCCGAATCACATCGGGACGCGTCAGCGACAACAGATCGTTGTTACCGGCCATCAGTCCCGGAACATCCCTGAAACGCCCCCCCCGGAAATCAGCCTCCGTCAGGCCATACCGCTGAATCATGGTGCCCATGGCACCATCCAATATCAATATCCTCTCCTTAACAATCTCTTCCAACCTCATGATTTCAAACTCTAATACCTTTTTACCTGCCGGTCTATCTCGCGCCGGTCTTCCTTTTCCTTCAACGTCTGCCGCTTGTCGTATTCTTTCTTACCCCGGCACAAATACACATCCACTTTGGCACGTCCGTTCTCGTCGGCACCAACGTGAAGCCGGGACTTTTCATTTCCTGCTGCAATTTCCGGATTTCCTTGCGATTGAGCAAAAGCTTCCGGTCACGCCGTGCCGCATGGTTATTGTAAGAACCGTACGAATACTCGGCCACGTACATGTTTTTCACCCACACCTCTCCGTTATGGATGAAACAAAAAGTATCCACCAGACTGGCCTTGCCCGCCCGTATGGATTTGATTTCCGTACCGGTCAGCACGATGCCGGCCGTATATTTGTCCAACAGCAAGAAATCAAACGAAGCCCGTTTATTCTTGATGTTTATTGATTTGGTCTTATTTTTCTTTTCTGCCATCTTTTTCCCTCCTTACTCTTTCACTACCTCGGCAAACAGCTCGAGATGCTCATCCACATAACAAGCCAATGCAGCCGTGACTTCTTCTTCCATTTCCACAAACCCGTCATCCAAGTCGTCAAACTGCGGATACGCCTCAAACAAAGCCATAAAGTCTTCGTCCGAACAGTCCTTCGTCAGTTCTTCCTTGTATTTGTCATACAGCCTCTTTCCTTTATATACCAGTTTGGAGAAATCATGCGCCCCCATCAGCCGCATGGCTTTCGCAAAAGGATTGTCGAAAATAAACGGCCCGTAGCCGTTGTGTATCAATTGGATAAATCCTCCGTCCATCACCTCCTCACGAAACAGGGCATAGGCCAACAATGAAATTTGTTCCCCATTGAGCATCCCCATGTTCCCGGCACTCAACTCTCCACCGATAACCTCCCGATAACGGTCAATGAAGACCTGCAAAAACTCATCCATTCCTTGTGCAGCCGCCTCGCGCAACCGCGCATCGCTGATTGTTATTTTTTCTTGTTTCATTCCTTTGCGTCTTGAATTTGCAAAGATAGTGAAAGACGAGCGCAGTTCCAAGCCAAAAGCTTGCTTTTGAACGAAAGACTGCCGAGCCGCATCCTATTTTCGCATTGGCAAAGAAAAACCTAAAAATATTCCGCCTTTTATTTGTACGTTCCGCAATGTTGTCCTATATTTGCAGTGTACTATTATACTAATACACTAATTAATTTATAAAACATTGCCTTATGATGACCATTGAACACCTTTCATTCGGATATTCCAAACGGAAAAACCGCGTGTTAAACGACTGCTCCCTCCATCTCGAGGAAGGCAAGATTTATGGGCTTTTAGGGAAAAACGGGGTCGGAAAGTCCACCTTGCTCTACCTGATGACCGGACTCCTTACACCGACAGAAGGACATGCTTGCCTGAACGGCACAGATGTACGCTTGCGCCGTCCGGACACATTGAGCGACTTCTTTCTCATCCCCGAAGAATTCGACCTTCCGGACTACAACCTGAAAAAGTACGTCCGCCTCAACGCTCCTTTCTATCCGCATTTCGACCATGACAACCTGCTCCGCAATCTGGAAATGTTCGAACTACCGGAAGACATCAAGCTCGGCGAACTTTCGATGGGACAAAAGAAAAAGGCACTCATCTGCTTTGCCTTGGCCACCCGTACCTCGTGGCTCATCATGGACGAACCGACCAACGGACTAGACATCCCCGGCAAAAGCCAATTCCGCAAACTCCTCATCCGCGAAATGAACGAATCGCGTGGTATCGTGATTTCCACCCATCAGGTGCAAGATGTGGAACAACTTCTCGACCACGTGGTCATCTTAGATAACGCCCGCGTACTGCTCAATGCGTCGGTAACTGAAATCTGCCATAAATTATATTTCACGCAGACCGACAATGAATCGGAAACCTCCGAGGCTTATTACGCCCTCCCTTCTTACAACGGACACAGCGTCATGCTCCCGAATCCGGAAGACAAGGATTCGGAAATCAACTTGGAACTCCTTTTCAACGGTACCCTGGCACACCCGGAAACCATCTGCCCCTTGTTTAATGCTGAAAAATAAAAGGATATGGAATCACAGTTTTTCAACCGGAAACGCTTCGCAGCCTTGCTTCACGCAGACTGGGCTATCCTATGTACACGCAGCCTCGTCATCCTCACCGCAGGCTACTTGTTACTCTCTGTCATTCTCACGGTGTCTTGCCTCAAAGTATATTCGGAAAACGCCACCTTGCTACAGACCCTCCCAACGGACATGTTAGAAGAAAAGTTCGCCCACCTCACTGACACAGCCACTAACCAAAATGCTGCGTTCGTCACCGTTACGGCATTCTTTTTCCTATTCCTTATATTCACTCCGTGGCTATGGAATGCGCCCATATACAACAAGGGACAGCACATCAGGTACTTGTTACTCCCTGCCTCCACGTTCGAGAAGTTCGCCCGATGGTGGCTCTATACCGTTCCTCTTTCGATTTTAGCAGGCGTTCTTATTATTTTGGCGGCAGACATCACCCGTGTCATCATCTGCAACATGGTCTTCCCGGATTACAGCTTCGCCCGTCCCCTCCTCTTTACTTCCGGACTTCATACGGCCACCTCCGGCTTTGTGCTCAGGATGCTCCTCACGACCAGTCTGTTGGGCCAAGCCATTTCCACCAGAAGCGAAACGGGACGGACACCCCTGCGCCGCGCACTCGGCAAATGCCCAATCCTGTTGTTGCCCCTCCTTTTGATGATCGGAGTCTCGCTCATTGCCGAAGGCGACCCTTACACTTACCCCCAACAGCCCGGAGCAGCGACTGCCGAAGTGGTATGGCATGCCTTTTGGCTTGTCGTAACCTCCCTCTTTTGGCTGTCGGCCTACCGCAGAATGAAAAAGAACGACCTCAAGTACCAATATGCCCTCAATCCGAAAAGCGTATGAATTTCAAGGAAAGCAAACCCATTTACTTGCAAATCGCCGACCGCATCTGCGATGAAATACTGCAAGGACGGTACGCTGAAAACGACCGTATCCCTTCCGTGCGCGATTACGCCGCCACGGTGGAGGTGAACGCCAATACGACCATGCGCTCTTACGACTTCCTGCAATCCCGCTCTGTCATCCGCATGCAACGCGGCATAGGTTATTTCGTAGAACCGAGCGCATCGGAACGCATCCGTTCGTTTCGCAGGGAAAGTTTCATGAATGAAGAACTCTACGATTTCTTCCGGCAAGCCCGTTCCATCGGCATCACGGCAGAAGAACTCGAAACCCTTTACCGGCAATATTTATCAGACACCTCAGACCCTATGTACAACCTTTAAAAACACTCATCATGAACAAGAATACATTGAACGCCCAACGCCTCCTCCGATATTTCCGCAAGGACTGGAGTGAGAACAACATGCAGTTATACTATTATTTCATCATTCCTTACGGTATCATGACCCTGCTATTCAGTTGGATGGACTTTTCCAAAACGCATTCTGTGGTCGTGGCATTGGAACAAGTGCGGCAAGGAATGGAAACCGACAACAACAGTTACCAACAAATCATGGAAAATGCGTTGTCGGGAAAAGACGACTGTTGGTCATTCATTACCTTAACGACCATTTTCTGTTTTTATTTCTTCATGGCCTACGTTGGCAGCACCTTTTTCAAAACATCAAAATACCGGAAAGATTACATCACCGACCTGACATTCCCGGTTTCAAATGCAGAGAAGTTTATCATACGGTGGGGCAGAATCGCAATCATACCTTTCCCCGTCTTTTGTTTAGCCACCGTATTGGCAGACTTCACCCGTATCGGTTTCATCCATTTCCTCTATCCCGAAGTCTCGTTGTCGTTCCCTGTCCCATGGTCAAGTAGCGAATGTGAGGTGTACCTGCCCTTAGCCATCCTCCAAGCCTACGGCCTGCAAGCCTTGTTCATTCTGGGCGGTACCTATTGGCAGAAGAAACCTTTCCAAAAAACGCTGAGCCTCGTGCTGCTCACGTCCTTGATATATTATTTCACCTATTTCTGCACCGTATTTTATTTTATCAGACCGGATTTCGTTTACCATAATACCGCACAACAATGGGTATACGGTTGGACATTCGGTGTCCCCGCTTTCCTCGTCCTGTTGGGCTACCTGTTGACTTACCTCCGCATGCGCCGTGCCACGCTTCTCCCGTCGTGGAAAGACAAGACTACGTTAGTGCTCTTTGCAGCCTTGCTCATCGGACTGGGGCTTTGCGTTTGGATGCCGAACTTCATTATGAACCATTTCGCCTTCGAATAAAAGCGGAAGGCCCCCATAAAGACATCGTCCCACGAAATTACGTCTAAAAGGAATAACGCGTGTATATTTAACACCTTTTTCGCCCGTTTTCTTGCCCGTACAACATTTTATTCATAGTTTTGCCGCCGAAAATGACAGAAAAACATTACAATTAAAAGAACAACAGTCACATGAAAAAACAAACCATCATTGCCGCTCTCTTATTAGCTACGACCATGAGCCACGGAAAGGCGGCACCGAATCGAACCGAAACACCTGCTAATTATGAAGGCTATCTTTTCGCTTATTTCGAAGGCAGAGGAGATGCCAAACAACAGGAACATTTGCGTTTCGCCCTCAGCGATGACGGAGTGAACTGGCGTGCACTCAACGGAAACCGCCCGGTCATCGCTTCCGACACCATCAGCGAAAGCGGGGGTATCCGCGACCCGCACATCCTGCGCGGCGAAGACGGACGCTTCTACATCGTGGCCACGGACATGAATACCGCCAAAAACGGTTGGAACGAAAACCCGGGCATCGTACTCCTGAGTTCGGACGACCTGCTTCATTGGAAACATGCCAAGATCAATCTATCCAAGGATTATCCGAAACATTTCGGTGATGCTTATTGGGTATGGGCCCCTCAGACCATTTACGACCGCAAGGCCAAAAAATATATGATTTATTTTACCTTACAACGCAACGACCGCAAAAGCCTCATCACCTATTATGCATATGCCAACAAGGACTTCACAGGCTTTGAAAACGAACCCAAACAGCTCTTTTCGGCCAAATACGGCAGCATAGACAACGACATCATAGAACGGGATGGCACTTACCACCTTTTCTATAAAGGCAACACCAAGGACGAAAATGGCAAGGAAGTGAAAAACGGCATCCAACAAGCCACTTCGAAAAGCCTGAAAGGCAAATGGAAGGAAGACTTCAGGTATGTAGACGCTTACGCAGGAAAGACACCCGTGGAGGGGTCGAGCATCTTCAAGCTGAACGGGAAAGACGAATACGTGTTGATGTACGACATGTACACTAGCGGACGGTATGAGTACCAGACCAGTACCGACCTTTACCATTTCTCCGAACCCAAAGCGTTCACCAAAGACTTCTTCCCGCGCCATGGTTCCGTCATTTCGCTGACCCGCGACGAACTGCAACGCCTACAGGAGAAATGGGGCTACGTGGTGACCTACCAGTTTGAAAGCCACGGCAACCCCATCATCCGCCACATGCACACAGCCGACCCTGCCGCGCTCGTCAAGGGCGACACGCTATGGCTCTTCGCCGGACACGACCTGAACGGCAACCAAAACGGCTACGTGATGAAAGACTGGCAGCTGTTCTCCACCACCGACATGAAGCATTGGACGCAACACCCCTCCCCTCTGAAAATCGATGAATTCAAATGGGCAGAAAGCAAACAGGCATACGCCGGGCACGCAGTTGAACGCAACGGCAAATACTATTGGTATGTCAGCACCAAAATCACCGGCCCTTACAAAGATGCCTTAGGCAAGCCGCTGCTCACCAACAAAGACTGTTTCGATTCCCGCCACAGTTGGGCTTGTATCGACCCTGCCGTATTCATAGACGATGACGGCCAAGCCTACCTGACATGGGGTAACCGCGAATGCTATATCGTAAAACTGAAAGACAACATGATAGAAACAGAGGGAGAGGTGAAACGCATCCATATCGACGAAAGCCATCCTTTCACTGAGGCTGCGTGGATTCACAAATACAATGGCAAATATTACCTCACATACGCCAACGAATGGCCGGAAAAAATAGCCTACGCCGTAGCCGACCACATTGAAGGCCCGTATGAAACGAAAGGGATAATCTCTGAAATAGCCGGGAACAGCAACACGACCCATCCGGCCATCGTGAACTTCAAAGGACAATGGATTTTCATCAGCCACAACGGCGGACTGCCCACCGGCACCAGTTACAGCCGCTCCCTCGTGGCCGAACCCATGGAATACAATGCC
>ENA-ORRI01001222-ORRI01001222.1-human-gut-metagenome-genome-assembly--contig:-NODE-1222-length-10777-cov-2.07722_pt1 | contig 10777 bp, 10 predicted proteins | sample MGYA00242172_ERZ509128 | MGnify/ENA primary metagenome ERZ509128 (study PRJEB26280, sample SAMEA2338623) | human gut metagenome | biome: human gut; feature: human-associated habitat; material: faeces... | reverse complement strand
GTCGGCCATGCCTTGCCGCAGGCGGTTGGCGGTGGTGCGGCGTGCGCCTGGCCGGTGCCAGCCGAGGGTATAGCGCTTGCTGTGGCCCCGGAGCGCAATGCGCTGACAGCCAGGGATATGCGGCTGGTTCTGCTGGTTGTGACCGTCGTTGCCGTTTGCCATTCCCAAGCGTCGTGCGCGGCACTTGCAGGCGTGCCGTGCGGCATTGTGGGCGGCGCCTCGTAGTGGCGTTTTTCCGCCCCCGGCCCCTGTCGCCGGCAACGCGTGGCGGCGGGGAGGGCTGCGGCTCTCATCGTCGCAAATACGCATGGCGGCCCTCGTACACGCGCGCACGTACGTTAAACTATCGCTTAGGTAAAAACATTTTTGCGGCGTTTAGCTTTTCTTTGCGATAAATTTACTACCTTTGCAAGCGCTAAAGGCGTACAAATTTGTAATATTATAGTTTTTTATGTATTTTACTTTATTTATTACCGTTATCTTGACGGCTGTCGTATTGGTTGTTGGCGCGTATGTCGTGGCCAAGCTGATAGGACCGCGTTCATACAATCCGGTAAAGGGTGAGCCGTTTGAGTGCGGTATCCCGACTCGGGGCACATCGTGGATTCCCGTGCATGTGGGTTACTACCTCTTCGCAATCCTGTTCTTGATGTTCGACATCGAGACGGTGTTCCTCTACCCTTGGGCAGTTGTCGTTAAGCAGTTTGGAGCGATGGCTCTTTGCAGCATCGGCTTCTTCATGCTGGTACTTGTATTTGGCTTGGCGTACGCCTGGCGGAAAGGAGCGTTGGAATGGAAGTAAGAAAGCCTGTAATCAAGAGCATCCCCTATGGGGAGTTCAAGGACAACGAGACCCTCGAGAAACTCACCGCCGAGCTCAACGAGGGCGGAGCCAACGTGATACTCGGGTCGCTCGACCAAGTGATCAACTGGGGGCGAAGCAACTCGCTCTGGTCGCTGACTTTCGCAACGAGCTGCTGCGGTATCGAGTTCATGGCTGTGGGCTGCGCCCGCTATGACTTCGCGCGCTTTGGCTTCGAGGTGACGCGTAACTCGCCGCGACAGGCCGACCTCATCATGTGCGCCGGAACGATAACCCACAAGATGGCACCCGTGTTCAAGCGCCTCTACGACGAGATGGCCGACCCGAAGTATGTGATAGCTGTGGGCGGATGCGCCATATCAGGCGGCCCGTTTAAGGACAGCTACCACGTGGTGAAGGGCATATCCGAGATTGTTCCCGTGGATGTTTACATCCCCGGTTGCCCGCCGCGCCCGGAGGCCATCATGTACGGCATGATGCAGTTGCAGCGCAAGGTCAAGATAGAGAAATTCTTCGGAGGCGTCAACCACAAGCAGACTGCCGAAGAGCGCCGAGAGGCCATGAAGCCCATCGTGGTGACCAATGTGCCGAAGGACTTCGACCCGAAGGCAGGCCAGACTGAATAATATAATAAGGTAAGAGAAGATATGAAACTGAATAACTTAGTATTCGACAAGAACAGCTTCGCCGCCGAAATGGCCAAGCTGAGGAATGACAAGCATTTTGACTACCTTGTTACTATCGTCGGCGAAGACTTCGGCGAGGAGGGCCTCGGGTGTATATACATTCTTGAGAACACCGATACCAACGAGCGCCTGTCGGTGAAGGAGATGGCCGAGCGCATAGGTGACGACTATGTCATCCCCACAGTGTGCCACCTCTGGAAGTCTGCCGACCTACTCGAGCGCGAGGTGTTCGATTTCTTCGGCATCAAGTTCCTCGGACACCCCGACATGCGCCGCCTCTACCTGCGCAGCGATTTTGTGGGCTATCCGTTCCGCAAGGACTATGACATGAGCCCGGAGAACAACAGATATACGCTCGACGACGACATAGAACCCGACTTTACGTACGAGTATTCGCTCGACGCCGACGGCAACCTGCAGGCTAAGCAGCACAAGCTGTTCACCGACGACGACTTCGTTGTGAACATTGGCCCGCAGCACCCCTCTACCCACGGCGTGCTCAGGTTGCAGACCGTGCTCGACGGCGAGATTGTAAAGAAGATATACCCGCACTTCGGCTACATTCACCGCGGTGTGGAGAAGATGTGCGAAAAGTACACTTACCCGCAGACTCTGGCCCTGACCGACCGCCTCGACTACCTCAGCGCCATGATGAACCGCCACGCCCTGTGCGGCGTAATCGAGGAAGCCATGGGGATAGAGCTGTCTGACCGCATCCAGTACATACGTACCATAATGGACGAGCTGCAGCGACTCGACAGCCATTTGCTGTATATAGGGTGCTGCGCACAGGACCTCGGGGCGCTCACGGCGTTCCTTTACTCTATGCGCGACCGCGAGCACGTGCTCAACGCAATGGAGGAAACCACCGGCGGAAGGCTCATACAGAACTACTACAGGATAGGAGGCTTGCAGGACGACATAGACCCCAACTTCGTCAGCAACGTGAAGGCGCTGTGCCAGTACATCAAGCCAATGTTCCAGGAGTACATGGATGTGTTCGGCGACAATGTCATCATGCAGAACCGATTCAGGGAAGTGGGCCCGCTGTCGAAGGCCGACGCCATAAGCTACGGTGTATCGGGAGCCTCAGGACGCGCCTCCGACTGGCACAACGACGTGCGCAAGAACCATCCCTATGCCATGTATGGCAAGGTTGACTTCGACGAGGTGACCAACGGCATGTGCGACTCCATGGGCCGATACCTCATCCGTATCGAGGAGATGAAACAGAGTGTGCGCATCATCGAGCAGCTTGTCGACAACATACCTGCAGGAGACTTCTACATAAAGCAGAAGCCGATAATCAAGGTTCCCGAGGGACAGTGGTTCTTCTCATGCGAAGGTAGTCGCGGAGAAATAGGCGTATACCTTGACTCGAAGGGCGACAAGTCGCCTTACAGGCTCAAGTTCAAGCCAATGGGACTCAACCTCGTGGCTGCCATGGACGAGATGCTGCGCGGACAGAAGGTGGCCGACCTTATCACCACCGGTGCCGCACTCGACTTCGTGATACCCGACATCGACAGATGACGGCATGTTCTTTATTCATAATTAAAATTCACGATTAAACGAAATGTTTGATTTTAGCATAGTTACAACGTGGTTCGACAGCCTCCTGCGCCAAACTCTTGGCTTGGGAGATTTCTGGTCGATACTTATCGAGTGCATACTGGTGGGCGTGCTCATCCTTGCTGGATACGCCATGCTGGCTATCGTCTTGATTTTCATGGAGCGCAAGGTGTGTGCTTACTTCCAGTGCCGCCTGGGCCCGATGCGAGTGGGCCCGTGGGGCATCTTCCAGGTGTTTGCCGACGTGCTGAAGATGCTCATCAAGGAGATTTTCGCCGTCGACAAGGCCGACAAGCTGCTTTATTGCGTGGCGCCTTTCCTCGTCATCATTGCCTCTGTGGGCACTTTCTCATTCCTGCCTTGGAACAAGGGGGCCGAGATTCTTGACTTCAACGTGGGCATCTTCCTGCTTACTGCCGTGTCGAGCATCGGCGTCATCGGTATATTCATGGCCGGATGGGGCAGTAACAACAAGTATGGCGTGGTTTCGGCCATGCGTGGTGCCGTGCAGCTCATATCTTATGAAATGTCGCTCGGGCTCTGTCTCGTAACGGCAGTTATACTCACCGGCACCATGCAGGTGTCCGGAATAGTGGAGGCCCAGACCGGTCCGTGGAACTGGCTCATATTCCAAGGCCATGTTCCGGCCATCATTGCGTTCCTCGTTTTCCTCGTCGCAGGCAACGCAGAGGCCAACCGCGGCCCGTTTGACCTTGCCGAGGCCGAGAGCGAGCTCACCGCAGGTTACCACACGGAATACAGCGGTATGGGATTCGGCTTCTATTACCTGGCCGAGTATCTCAACCTGTTTGTCATTGCAGGCATAGCAACCACGGTGTTCCTTGGTGGCTGGGCGCCGGTCAACATAGGCATCGAGGCTTTCGACGCAGTGATGGATTACATACCCGGCATCGTATGGTTCTTGGGCAAGACCTTCGCCATTGTGTGGCTGTTGATGTGGATTCGCTGGACATACCCACGCCTCCGCATCGACCAGATACTGAAGCTCGAGTGGAAGTATCTCATGCCGCTGTGTCTGCTCAACCTGGTTCTCATGACAATAATCGTTGCCTTTGGGTGGCACTTCTAAACAAGTAAGTAAAAATGGAAGCAAACAATAAATCATATTTCGGCGAGATAGGGGATGCCCTGAAGTCGCTCGCAACCGGGTTGAAAGTCACTCTCAAGGAGTACTTCACCAAGAAGAGCACAGAGCAGTACCCTGAGAATCGCAAGACAACGCTACATGTGGCTCAGCGTCACCGCGGCCGCTTGGTTATGAAGCGTGATGAGAATGGTGTGGTGAAGTGCGTTGCCTGCACTCTGTGCGAGAAGGCATGCCCCAATGGCACCATAAAGATAGCATCGGAGATGGTGACGACCGAAGAGGGCAAGAAGAAGCGCCGGCTGGTCGATTACCAGTATGACTTGGGTGACTGCATGTTCTGTCAGCTTTGCGTCAATGCGTGCAGCTTCGACGCAATAGAGTTTACGAATGATTTCGAGAACAGTGTGTTCGACCGCGACAAGCTGGTGCTCCACCTTGACAAGGAGCATTACGAGAGCTCGCTGCCAAACATCCTCGATGGCGGTGCACCGCTGACAATCGGAAAGTTTAACACTGCAACAAAGTAAAGGAGGACTTAATAAGAAATGGCAAATTTAGTAATGTTTTGCATACTGGCAGTGGTCATCCTTGGTTCTGCCGTGTTGTGCGTGATGACAAAGAGAATCATGCGGGCTGCTACGTTCCTGCTGTTTGTCCTCCTCGGCGTGGCCGGGCTTTACTTCCTGCTTGACTACACATTCTTGGGTGCTGCCCAGATAAGCATATATGCAGGAGGTATAACGATGATGTATATCTTCGCGATACAGCTTGTGAGCAAGCGCACGCTCCAGGGCCTTGTAGAGCACCTGAAGGGCAGCCGCGTATTGTTTGGCGGCATCGTGACAGTTGTCGGCTTGCTGACCGTCGCCCTGGTGTTGCTCAAGAATCAGTTCATTTACCGTGCGTGCAGCGTGGCCGACGCCGAAGTCCCGATGGAGACCATCGGTACGGCCCTGCTTGGCAGTGAGAAGTATCAGTATGTGCTTCCGTTTGAATTCATCTCAGTGTTCCTGCTGGCATGTATCATCGGCGGCATCGTTGTAGCGAGAAAAGAAAAGGAGAAATAATGATGGTACCAGTTGAAGCTTATTTTGTGCTCAGTGCACTGTTGTTCTTTATCGGCGTGTTCGGTTTCATCACCCGCCGCAACCTGATAGCCATGCTCATCTCCGTTGAGCTTGTGCTCAATGCTGTCGACATCAACTTTGCAGCGTTCAACCGCCTGCTGTTCCCCGAGGGCCTTGAGGGCTTCTTCATGACCCTGTTCTCCATTGGAGTGAGTGCAGCAGAGAGCGCCGTGGCCATAGCCATTATCATCAATGTCTACCGCAACTTCCACAGCGATCAGGTGAATAGTATTGAAAACATGAAATTTTAAAGTGTGTTATGGATTATAGTTATGTATTTCTGATACTCCTTCTGCCGGCTTTGTCGTTCCTCGTGCTTGGCTTGGCCGGCATGAAGATGTCGCACAAGGTCGCAGGACTGATAGGCACATGCTCGCTCGCTGTGGTGACGGTGCTGTGCTATTACACTGCCATAAAGTATTTTCTGATTGACGGGAGGGATGCCACCGGCCTTTTCCCCACCGTTACGGCGTTTGATTTTGTATGGATCAAGTTCTCGGAATTGCTGACGTTCACCATTGGCTTCCGCCTTACGCCGATATCGGTGATGATGCTCATAGTCATCTCCACGGTCAGTTTCATGGTTCATATCTATTCGTTCGGATACATGCATGGCGAGAAGGGCTTCCAGCGTTATTACGCTTTCCTGTCGCTTTTCACCATGTCGATGCTTGGCCTTGTCGTTGCCACGAACATATTCCAGATGTACCTGTTCTGGGAGTTGGTGGGTGTAAGCTCTTATCTGCTCATCGGCTTCTATTACCCGTTGCACTCTGCGGTGGCCGCTTCGAAGAAAGCATTCATCGTGACACGCTTCGCCGACCTGTTCTTCTTGATAGGTATACTCTTCTACAGCTTCTACGTAGGCACATTCAGCTATGACCTCACGGCAATGCCCGAGCTTCATCAGAATGTAGCCGGCGTGGCTTGGGTGATGCCGATGGCTTTGTTCCTCATGTTCATCGGTGGTGCCGGCAAGTCTGCAATGTTCCCGTTGCACATCTGGCTGCCCGACGCCATGGAGGGCCCGACGCCTGTTTCGGCCCTGATCCATGCCGCAACGATGGTTGTTGCCGGTGTGTATCTCGTTGCAAGCCTGTTCCCGCTGTTTGTTGAGTTCGCCCCTGAGGCCCTCCACTGGATAGCTTACATAGCCGCCTTCACGGCCTTCTATGCAGCAGCCGTGGCATGTTGCCAGAGCGACATCAAGCGCGTGCTGGCATTCTCTACGATATCCCAGATAGGCTTCATGCTCGTTGCCCTTGGCGTATGCCTGCCCGGTGAGACCGGTGGTGTAGACAATACGGTAGAGTATGCCGATGTCAACGGTCTCGGTTACATGGCCGGCATGTACCACCTGTTCACCCATGCCATGTTCAAGGCCTGCCTGTTCCTCGGTGCCGGATGCATCATCCACGCCGTCCATTCGAATGAAAAGATGTACATGGGAGGCCTGCGCAAGTACATGCCCATCACCCATGTCACCTTCCTGATATCGTGCCTTGCAATAGCCGGCATACCGTTCTTCTCAGGTTTCTGCTCCAAGGACGAGATACTCGTGGCGTGCTACAACTTCAGCCCCGTGATGGGAGTCATCATGAGCGCGATAGCCACCATGACCGCCTTCTACATGTTCCGCCTCTACTATGTCATCTTCTGGGGCAAGAGCTACTATGAGACCCACAAGGCAGAAGGTGCCCACCAGCCCCACGAGGCGCCCCTCACCATGACCGTGCCCCTGATAGTGCTGTCAGCCATTACGATGCTTGTAGGCATCTTCGGCACACTCCATGTGTTTGAGTTCGGCGAGTTTGTGTCTGCCAACGGCATCGGTTTCGGCACACACATCAACTGGGCCATAGCAGGCACGAGCACCGTGCTCGCCATACTCGGCATCTGCCTTGCCACCTATATGTACAAGGGCGAGGAGACACCGGTTGCCGACATGCTTGCCCGCCGTTTCCCGAAACTGCACCATGCAGCATACAGGCGCTTCTACCTCGACGAGGTTTGGATGTTTGTCACCCACAAGATAATCTTCCGTTGCATATCCACCCCGATAGCATGGTTTGACCGTCACGTTATCGACGGCACCTTCAACTTCATGGCTTGGGGCGCAAATGCAGCCGGCGAGACTATCCGTCCGTGGCAGAGCGGCGACGTACGCCAGTATGCCGTGTGGTTCATCACCGGTACAGTCGCTTTAACATTAGTATTACTTTGCATATAATGACAGATATAAAATGAGTATATTAAGTCTATTCGTAGTAATCCCCGTGCTTATGTTGCTGGGCTTGTGGATAGCCCGCAACCTCAACCAAGTGCGTGGCGTGATGGTGGCCGGCTCTTCATGCTTGCTGGCTCTGTCGGTCTGGCTTACCGTAGCCTTCATCCAGGCTCGCCAATCGGGAAACACAGACCCCATGCTGTTCACATACAGTGTTGCATGGTTCAAGCCCCTCAACATAGCCTATGCAGTGGGAGTTGACGGCATTTCTGTCGTGATGCTGCTGCTTTCGAGCATAATTGTATTCACAGGAACATTCGCGTCGTGGCAGTTGAAACCCCTTACTAAGGAGTATTTCCTTTGGTTCACGCTTCTGTCAACAGGTGTGTTCGGCTTCTTCATCTGCATAGACATGTTCACCATGTTCATGTTCTACGAGGTAGCCCTCATCCCGATGTACCTTCTCATCGGCGTATGGGGCAGCGGCAACAAGGAGTATGCCGCCATGAAGCTTACGCTGATGCTCATGGGAGGTTCGGCCCTGCTCATTCTCGGTATCCTCGGAATATACTTCTTCAACGGTGCTACCACTATGAACGTGATGGAGATTGCCGCCAACAACCACATACCTGCCGACATTCAGAACGTGTTCTTCCCGTTCATATTCATCGGTTTCGGTGTGCTTGGCGCCCTGTTCCCGTTCCACACGTGGAGCCCCGACGGCCATGCCTCGGCACCTACAGCAGTGTCGATGCTCCATGCCGGCGTGCTCATGAAGCTCGGAGGCTACGGTTGCTTCCGCGTGGCCATGTTCCTCCTGCCCAGCGCAGCCCAGGAACTGTCGTGGATATTCCTCATCCTGACCACCATATCCGTGGTTTACGGAGCATTCTCGGCCTGCGTGCAGACCGACCTCAAGTACATCAACGCCTATTCGTCGGTGTCTCACTGCGGCCTGGTGCTCTTCGCCCTGCTCATGATGACCAAGACGGCATGTACCGGTGCCATACTCCAGATGCTCTCGCACGGTTTGATGACAGCATTGTTCTTCGCCCTCATCGGCATGATTTACGGCCGCACCCACACGCGCGACGTGCGCAAGCTCGGCGGACTGATGAAGATAATGCCTTTCCTCAGCGTGGGTTACGTCATAGCCGGTCTTGCCAACCTCGGCTTGCCGGGCTTCTCGGGCTTCGTTGCCGAGATGACCATCTTCGTGGGTTCGTTTGAAAACGGCGACACCTTCCACCGTGCAGCCACCATCATAGCATGTACTTCGATTGTAATAACGGCTGTCTACATCCTGCGTGTGGTCGGAAAGATACTCTATCAGAAAGTGGCCGACCCCCACTACCTCGAGCTCACCGACGCCACATGGGATGAGCGCGTGGCCGTTTGCTGCCTCATCTTCTGCGTAGCCGGCCTCGGCCTTGCCCCGCTGTGGGTAAGCAATGTCATCGGCGATGCCGTCGGCCCAATTCTCAACGTAATAAACTTCTAACAAAACCAGTAGGGAAAAATGGATTACAGTCAGTTTTTTAATATGATTCCGGAGGCCACGCTTGTGGCAATCCTGATAATTGTCTTTCTTGCCGACCTCATAATGAAGGGCGAGAAGAAGGTTTCCTCGTTGGCCCTGCTGATGAACGTGCTGCTCGTGGTGCAGACGGCAGTATGCCTGACGGCCGAGCCGTCGTCGGCATTTGGCGGCCTTTACGTCACCGGCGACGCAGTCAACGTGATGAAAGTGATACTCCCCGCCGGCACTCTCATTGTATGCATCATGGCCCAGCCTTGGCTCGGCCGTGCCGACGTGAGCAACAAGGCTGGCGAGTTCTATGCCTTGGTGGCCTCAACGTTGCTCGGTATGTACATGATGATGTCGTCGGGACACTTCCTCATGTTCTTCCTCGGCCTCGAGATGGCTTCAGTGCCGATGGCATGCCTTGTGGCTTTCGACAAGTTCCGCCAGAATTCGGCCGAGGGTGCTGCCAAGTTTGTGCTCACCGCCACTTTCTCGAGCGGCGTCATGCTTTACGGCATATCGTTCATTTACGCCGCCGCAGGCACGCTCTATTTTGACGATGTGGCTGCCGTCATCGGCAACACACCGCTTGCCATCATGGGCTTGGTGTTCTTCTTCAGCGGCCTTGGGTTCAAGATATCGCTCGTTCCGTTCCACTTCTGGACGGCCGACACCTACCAGGGCGCACCCACCCCGGTGACGGGCTACCTCAGCGTAGTGTCGAAGGGAGCCGCCGCATTTGCCCTCATGGCCATACTCATGAAGGTGTTTGCGCCTATGATTGAGTACTGGGAATACCTGCTTTACATCGTCATAGTGCTCAGCATCACCATAGCCAACCTTTTTGCCATACGCCAGACAGAGCTCAAGCGATTCATGGCTTTCAGCTCCATCTCGCAGGCAGGCTACATCATGCTGGCCGTCATTGGCGGCTCGGCCATGGGAGTGGCTGCCCTGTCATACTACGTGCTTGTGTATGTTGTGGCCAACATGGCTGTCTTCACGGTAATCAACGTTGTAGAGACACGCGGCAACGGCACTACGAAGATGAACTGCTACGACGGTTTCTACCAGACCAACCCGAAGTTGGCCCTGCTCATGACGCTGGCCCTCTTCTCGCTGGCCGGAATACCTCCGTTTGCAGGTATGTTCAGCAAGTTCTTCGTGTTCATGGCAGCAGCCCAGCAAGGTTCGTTCTGGGCATACCTCGTGGTGTTTGTGGCATTGATCAACACCGTGGTCAGCCTTTACTACTACCTGCTCATCGTCAAGGCCATGTATATCAAGAACACCGACACGCCGCTGCCAACATTCAGCAGCGACTGCAACACCAAGCTGGCCCTTACGCTCTGCACGGCAGGCATTGTGGCCTTCGGTGTGTTCAGCTGCGTTTACGACTGGATTGCGGGTGCCGTTCTCTGAAACGTCACGCCCGTTGCAATATGGAAAGCCGGACATGTCATTGTCCGGCTTTTCTTATTTTGCAGACCGTTGTGCACATAGCGTGCCATCGGTATGGGCGGTCTTCAACTGCACATTGCATTTATGATGAAACGCCCTGAGCTGTAGGCAGATGGCCGCCGTATGGCGCCACGGTCAGAAAAGGCCCGTTCCATGCTGCCGTTTGGCCCGTTTTACCATGCCGTATGGGCCGTTTTGAAATTCAGTCTTGGCCGTTTTGCAAAACGGCGGGCACGTTCTCACACCTG
>ENA-ORRI01001216-ORRI01001216.1-human-gut-metagenome-genome-assembly--contig:-NODE-1216-length-10844-cov-5.0507_pt1 | contig 10844 bp, 6 predicted proteins | sample MGYA00242172_ERZ509128 | MGnify/ENA primary metagenome ERZ509128 (study PRJEB26280, sample SAMEA2338623) | human gut metagenome | biome: human gut; feature: human-associated habitat; material: faeces... | reverse complement strand
CGTTGCCGTAGCCGCCCGTGGCCAGCACGACGGCGTGGGCGCCGAAGCGCTCGATTTCACCCGTAACGAGGTTGCGGGCGATGATACCGCGGGCCTCACCGTCCTCGATGACGATGTCGAGCATCTCGTGACGCGGGTAGCTCTTCACCGTGCCGGCGGCAATCTCCTTGTTGAGGGCTGCATAGGCGCCCAGCAGCAGCTGCTGTCCGGTCTGGCCGCGGGCGTAGAACGTACGCGATACCTGCGCGCCGCCGAACGAACGGTTGGCCAGCAGGCCGCCGTACTCGCGTGCGAAGGGGACGCCCTGAGCCACGCACTGGTCGATGATGAGGTTCGAAACCTCGGCCAGACGGTAGACGTTGGCCTCGCGGGCGCGGTAGTCGCCGCCCTTGATGGTGTCGTAGAAGAGACGATATACCGAGTCGTTGTCGTTCTGGTAGTTCTTGGCTGCGTTGATACCGCCCTGAGCCGCAATCGAGTGTGCGCGGCGGGGCGAGTCCTGGATGCAGAATACCTTGACGTTGTATCCCAGTTCACCGAGCGAAGCGGCTGCGGAGGCACCGCCCAGACCCGTTCCGACGATGATGATGTCGAGCTTACGCTTGTTTGCGGGGCTTACGACCTTGATAGCTGCCTTGTGGTTGCTCCACTTCTGTGCGAGTTCGCCGGCAGGAATTTTTGCATCTAATTTGAAAGCCATATCTGTTGTGTGTTTATTTTTTGTTGAATCACTTCGCCGTGTCGCATGCCTACCCTCAGGGATTGCACCGCGGGCCGGAGAGCCGCGCGGAAGCCGGCATGCGGAGCCGGACCGGAATTAGCATGCGCCGCAGCAGCAGATGCTCTTGAGGAAGAAGATGACAACCACCAGCGCGAAGCCCAGGAATACAATCGTGGCGACGATGTTGGCGATGCACTTCAGACGGGGATACCACGTGTTGTTGGCCCAGCCCACGGTCTGGAACATCGACCACACGCCGTGCGTGAGGTGGAACCACAGGGCGGCAAACCACAGCAGATAGATAATCACGTAGTACCACTGCGAGAAGGTGTAGGCGATGAGCGAAGCACCGTCGGCGGGGCCGAAGCCCAGCGAGTTCTGGTGCTGGCCCATGATTTCCACGAGCTGCATCTTCGACCAGAAGTTGAACAGGTGGAGCAGCAGTCCGCCCAGGATAATCCATCCCAGCAGCAGCATGTTCTTCGAAGCCCACTGTACGCCCTTCTCCTTGACCGTGACGGCGTAACGCTCGTTGCCTCGTGCACGGTAGTTGTTCACCGTGAGGACGAGGGCGTAGATGAAGTGAATCAGTACGCCTGCGGCCAGAACGACGGTGCCGGCCAGTGCATACCAGTTGGCGCCCAGGAACGCGCAAATCGAGTTGTAACCCTCGGGCGAGATAATCGCCACGACGTTCATGGACATGTGGAAGAGGATAAAGAGCACGAGGAAACAGCCTGTCACGCTCATTACTAACTTCTTGCCAAGAGATGAATTGGTTAAAAAGCAGCTCATAATAAATTGAAAAATTTGTTTATATTTGTTTGTGATTTGTGTTCCCGAGCGCAAATATAGCCATTGTTTGCGGAATAACAAAGCTCGGAGCCGGGAATTTGACGGGAATTTTGTACTGAAACTGAACATGGAGAGACGAAGCAAGAAGGAGATACGCGCCGCGATGAAACGGCTCAACCGTTCGTTGCGGGGCGAGGTGCGCGCCGAGGTTTCGGAGCGGCTCTTTGCGGCGGTCGAGCGGCTGCCGTTTTTTGCGTCGGCGCGGACGGTGGCGCTCTTTGCGGCGCTGCCCGACGAGCCGGCCACCGATGCCGCGCTGGAGCGCTGGAGCCGCACGAAGCGGGTGGTGCTGCCGCGCGTCGAGGGGGAGCGGATGTCGTTCGTGGCGTACGACCCCGCGACGCTCCGCGAGGGGGCCTTCGGCATCCTCGAGGCCGGCCCCGACGCCGTGCCCTGTCCTCCCGGAGAGATAGACCTGGTGGTGGTCCCCGGTACGGCCTTCACCCTGGCGGGCGGGCGCATGGGGCGCGGCCGCGGATACTACGACCGCTACCTCTCGGACCCCCGGTTCCGGGGCGTGAAGGTCGGGGTCTGCTACGCCCACCAGGTGGTGGCCGAGCTGCCCCTCGAGCCGCACGACGTGCTGCTCGACTGCGTGGTCACGCCGCCGGGGCCGATGGCTCCAGCGGAGCTTGTGGCCGCCTTGCGCGGCGCCTTCGGCTGGGAGGCTCCGCTGCCGCTGCTCTTCGGCTATGCGGAGGAGCCCGGGCGCGTGGCACCGCTGCGGGCCGGCTGCCTCTTCCGCGAACTTGCCGAGCTGTGCAGCGAGGGCGGTGCGTGTGCCTTCAACGCCTCGAACATCGGTTGCGGCGGAGGCCGTTTCTATACGGGATTCGCTCCGCTGCCGGCGCGCGTGCCCGACTTCGTGTCCTGCCGCGAGCGTTACAAGCAGAGCCCCGAATCGGTGGCGGAGCATGTGCGGCGGCTCGACGTGCGGCCGGCACCCCGTCCGTGGCTCCGCTTCGAGCGGCTCGATGCGGCCGCGAGCTTCGAGGGGGCCGAGGGGCTGCTCTTCTTCGCCGGGCCCGACATGCTGGCGGGGCTCTTCGCCTGGGCCTCCTACGACAACGATGCCGAAGATGCCGTTGCGGCCCCCTTCGGCTCGGGGTGCGGCGTGATGATTGCCCGGGTCGTCGAGGAGAACCGGCGGGGCGGGCAGCGCTGCTTCCTGGGGCTCTTCGACCCCTCGGTGCGGCCGTGGGTCGGGGCGCATGAGCTGGGCTTTGCGGTGCCCGTGTCGCGTCTGGCGTCGATGTGCGCATCGCTGCCGGCAACGGCTCTGAGCGGTACGGACGGTTGGCTGCGCGTGCGCGAACGGATGGAATCGAACGATGGTGCGGAGTGATTCTATGTAATGTAAAGGATATGGAGCAGAACAACGGAGCGAAGCGGCGGAGGGTCGCGCTGGTGCTTGCCGGCGGCGGAGCCCGGGGCGTGGCCCACATCGGGGCCATTGAGGAGTTGGAGCGGCGCGGCTATGAGATTGGAGCCGTCGCCGGAACGTCGATGGGGGCGCTCGTGGGCGGCATGTACGCCTCGGGCCACCTCGAGGAGTTCAAGGAGTGGATGTGTGCGCTCGACCGCTACCGGGTCTTCAGTCTGGTCGACTTCACCTTCAGCACCGAGGGGCTGGTCAAGGGCAGCCGCGTCATCGAGGCGATGAAGGAGCTGATTCCCGACATGCGCATCGAGCAGATGCGCATCCCCTTCACGGCCGTCTCGGCCGACCTGCTGAGCGGCAGTGAGGTGGTCATCGAGCGGGGCGGGCTCTACGATGCGATTCGGGCCTCGATTGCCATCCCGTCGGTCTTCCGTCCGGTCCACCGCGACGGCATGGTGCTGACCGACGGCGGAATCGTCAACCCGCTGCCGCTCAACCGCGTTCGTCGCTGTGCGGGCGACCTGCTGGTGGGGGTCGACGTCTGCGCCCCCTTTGCGGGTGCGGGGTGTGCCGCCGCGGATGCGGAGGCGTCGGAGGCGGCTGCGGGCGACACCCGCGAGGGGCTGTGGCACGGGGCCGGACGCCGGGCCCGCAGCATCGGTGCGGCCGTAGGCAAGCTGCCGTCGCTGAACTACTACAAGCTCATCACGGCGGCGACCGAAATCATGACGCAGCACCTCACGCGGCTGATGTGCCGGCTCTATGAGCCCGACATGCTCTTCGAACTGCCGGCCGACCGTTTCGGCCTGTTCGAGTTCTACCGTGCGCAGGAGATTGTCGAGGCGGGCGCCGAGGCGGCGTGCCGGGTGCTGGACCGCTGGGAGGCGGGTGCCGACGCCCGGGGCGACGAGGACTCCGTGCAGCGTGACGAGGGGCTAAGATTGTGAGCCGCCGGCTGCTTCGGCACGGTATTTGCGACCACCGGATACAGCGGGCGGTACGTATTGGATGCAAAAGAAAAAGCGACGGTCCGCAATCGAAGAATTCCGTAAATTCGGTGACGCAACTTTACACTTTTCTTGGGCCGTCGCAAGGTCGTCTGGGCATCCGGATGTTCGGCGTGAACGGCCGGATTCCGTACGACTCACAAAGATAACGAAAGTTCCCATACTTGGGGCCTCTTTCTCCGGAAAAGGGCCGGGAGTGTCCAAAAGGCCGAGAGGTCGGACCTTTCGCACCATCGGTCTCCGTCTGCGGAGCCGCGACGCGGGCGTCCTGCCGCGGACGAGCATCGTGCGGCCTGCCGCGGCCGGGAAGAGGGGAAACAAAGGGAGCGGAGCTCCGGAGACCGTTGTGGTTTCCGAAGCTCCGCTCTCTGTTTGTCTGCCTGCCGGGCCCTATTTCTTGCGGCTGCGCGGTGCAAACTCGGCCGTCTTGCGGTGGCTGTCCCGGCCGATGGGGATGCCGATGCCGGCCGTGACGTAGGCCGTGCTCTGCCGGATGGGAATCCACTGCGGCGTATGGCGCGAGGTGAGCAGGTCGGTGGCGATGAAGAAGTGCAGCCACCGCGGGTGGATGCTCAGACCCAGCCCCACGGCGCCGCTGCGGTTGTCGAGCGCCGAGTAGCTGCCCGTGAAGGTGAGCCATCGCGTGGGCTGGATGTTGACCGAGGCGGTGATGTTGTGCACCGTCGAGTAGTTCAGGAAGCGGAGCGTGTAGAGCAGTCCGATGCCGATACGGCGCTTCCAGAGCTTGTACTCCAGTGCGGCGTTGACCGAGGCGCGCAGCATCCGCGTAGGTGCGGAGCTCTCCACGGGGGTGAATCGCAGCAGCTCGAGGTCGAAGTCCGGGGCGGGGGTGCCGTTGTCGGGAACGTCGACGCCCGTGAACTCGGTCTCGCGCGAGGAGACGCCCGTGAAGCCCAGGTCGGTAACCGCCAGCGAGGCCTGCAGCTGGGGCAGGATGTCGTACGTGGCGCCCAGGTCGACGGCAAGTCCGTAGCCCGAGGGCCCCTTGGGGCTCGTCTCGAGGTCGCCCAGTCCGAAGAGTCCGCTCTCGGTGTCGGGGTTGGCCTTCGTGCCGTCGGCCGTGATGTCGATGGTGCCGTGGGTGGCGACGGCCCAGCGGTCGTTCTGCAGCGTGACGTCGAAGCGGTCGTAGTCCATCTGCATGCGGGCAAGTCCGACCAGCAGCTTGCCGCGGAAACCGATGTAGAGACGGTCGTCGAGCAGCGGCATCGAGTAGTTGAAGCCCGCCTCGAGGTAGCTCTCGGCCATCAGTCCGATGTCGCTGATGTGCCCCTCCTCGCCGCGTTTGAGAAACTCGAAGAGCGAGCGGGGCAGGGTGGTCTCCTCGGAGGTGCGCAGCGCGAGGTCGAACGACCAGAAGTTCTTGTGGTTGGCGGTGAACATGCCGATGCCGAAGAGGTTGATGCGGGTTTCGGCACCGATTCGGTTTTGTGCGCTCAGGCCGCTCAGCGCCACGTCGGCCGGCACGGAGCTGTCGAGCAGCGTGACGAGCCGCCCGTTGCGCGGGTAGAGTATGTTGTCGAGGGCGACGTTGCCGTTGATTCCGACCTCCATGCCGCCGATTCCGGGCAGGTTGACGTAGCCGCGCTGCGGGGCGAAGGCGGGGTTGAGCTGCGAACGGTAGGTCGACCCCTCCATGAAGTACAAGGTGGGATTCTGGGCGGCAAGTCCGGTTGCGAGGAGCAGCGCCGCCAGCAAAAGGGTTGCTTTTTTCATTGCGGGAGTCGGTTTAGAGGTCGAACTTCAGTGCGCCGTGCTTGACCAGATGGAGGCTGATGTCCACCTGCGTCGGGTTGCCCTCCTGGGCGTCGGGGCCGAAGCCCTTGCCCGGGTAGTAGCGCTCCACAACCATGGGGATGTCGAGGTCGATGCCGCGGACAATCGTGCGGATGTCGTCGGCGAAGAGGCGCGTGGCGGGGAGCTCGTTCGTGGCGCAGTTGGCCTCGATGGTCGAGGTGAAGGTCACCGCAGTGGGGCGGAAGAGGGGCGAGATGCTCAGCGTGACGGGGAGCCGGTTGTCAATCGTTCCGCGGAGGTGGAGCGTATTGGACGGGTTGGCCGTCTCGCGGGGGTCGAGGTTGTCGGCCAGCATGTCGACCACCTCGTCGCTGATGTCGATGCGGTCGACGCGGTAGCTCAGATTCTCCATGTTGACGTCGAGCCCCGTCAGATACCCCGTCGCCAGCGCCTTGACCTCGACGCCGAGCCGTTCGCGCATCGTGGGGTCGTCGGTGTAGGCGGTGACGAATGCACTCTTGAATTCATCGCGCGATACGCCCGGCAGCAGCTCCACGAAGGAGTCGTAGTACTTCTGCTGCAGCAGCGTGGCCACGGCGTCGAGCTTCGCGGCGTCGGTGGTCATCTGCGCGAGCAGCTCCGGCAGCACTTCGTCGTCGACGTAGGCCGCATCGTGGAGCAGCCGCTGCACGTCGGCATAATAGCCGTTCGCATCCTCATCGGGCAGTCGGGTCGGAAGCCAGATGTCGGCCTCCTCGAAAATCCGGTCGATGCGTGTTCCGTCGTTGTTGTTGATGTCGTCCATCGTGATGCGGACCCTGGCCAGCGGCGCCTCGAAGGTCGATGTCTCGTCGCCGATGGTGATGTTGTCGGCGTCGACGTTTCGCAGGTCGTAGTCGTTGTCGACGCAGGCCGTCGCAAGAAGGACGAAAAGCATGAAAATAGAGAGTTTCTTCATAACCTTTCTTAAAATGTCGCACAAAAATAGCACAAGGGGAAAAAACAAACAATAAAAAGGAGGTTTTTATCAATTTAAATTTCGTGATATATTTGTTACATTTGCACCACGTATGAGTGAAACGGTCCGCGATTCGCTGAAGGAGCAGGTCTCCCGGCTCCCCCTCTCGCCCGGCGTCTACCAGTTCGTGGACCGGACGGGGACCATCATCTATGTGGGTAAGGCCAAGAGCCTGCGCAAGCGGGTCTCCTCCTACTTCGTACAGAGCCGTGAGCACAGCGCCAAGGTGCGTGTGATGGTGAAGCAGATTGTCGAAATCCGCCACATCGTCGTGGGGAGCGAGACCGACGCCCTGCTGCTCGAAAACTCGCTCATCAAGACGCTCCAGCCCCGCTACAACATCCTGCTCAAGGACGACAAGACCTATCCGTGGATTGTCGTGCGGCGCGAGCCCTTCCCCCGCGTGCAGTCGACGCGTACGCTCGTGCGCGACGGTTCGCAGTACTTCGGCCCCTACGGCTCGGTGATGATGCAGCACAGCGTGCTGGACTTCATCCGCGAGGTGGTGCCGCTGCGCACCTGCAAGCTCAACCTCTCGCCCGAGGCCATCGCCCGGGGACGCTATACGGTCTGCCTGCAGTACCATCTGGGCAACTGCAAGGGGCCCTGCATCGGGGCCCAGAGCGAGGAGGAGTACGACCGGCTGGTCGACATGGTCGTCTCGGTGCTCAAGGGCGACCTGCGCCCCGTGCGCACCTACCTCGAGGGGGAGATGCAGCGGGCGGCCGAGGCGCTCCGCTTCGAGGTGGCGCAGCGCTACAAGCAGCGCCTCGATGCGCTGGACAACTACGCCGGGCGGTCGGTGATTGTCAGCGCGCGGATTCGCGACGTCGACGTCTTCTCGCTGCTGCCCGACGACGATGTGGCCTACTGCAACTTCGTGCGCATCCGCCACGGCTCCATCATCGGCGTCTCGACCGTGCGTCTGACAACGGGTGTCGGCGCTGACGAGCGCGACATGCTGACGCTGGCCATCCAGCACATCGTCGAGCAGATTGGCGGCGGCGAGCTGGCGCGCGAGGTGATTGTCCCCTTCCTCCCCTCGACGACGCTGCTCTTCGACGGGGTGACCTTCACGGTTCCCAAGCGCGGCGAGAAGCTCGAACTGCTCGAATTCTCGCAGAAGAGCGCCCGCATCTACCGGGCCGAGCAGCTCAAGAACCTCGAAATCAAGAATCCCGAACGCCATACCGAGCGGCTGATGAACGCCCTGCAGAAGGAGCTGCACCTCGACCGCCAGCCGCGCCACATCGAGTGCTTCGACAACTCCAACCTTCAGGGCTCCAACCCCGTGGCCTCGTGTGTCGTCTTCCGCGACGGCAAGCCCTCGCGGAAGGAGTACCGCCACTTCAACATCAAGACGGTGGAGGGGCCCGACGACTACGCCTCGATGCGCGAGGTGGTCTACCGCCGCTACAGCCGCCTGCAGGCCGAGGGGGCCGAACTTCCCGACCTGATTATCGCCGATGGCGGCAAGGGGCAGATGGGCATCATCCACGAGGTGCTGGAGGCGCTGGGGCTCGACATTCCGATTGCCGGTCTGGCCAAGGACGACCGCCACCGCACGGCCGAACTCTACTGCGGCTATCCGCCGCTGCTGGTCGGACTGCGCCCTACCTCGCCGCTGTTCCACTTCCTGGCGAGCATCCAGGACGAGGTGCACCGCTTCGCCATCACGTTCCATCGCCAGAAACGCAGCAAGGAATTCATTCACAGCGAACTGGAACAAATCGAAGGGGTGGGGGCCAAGACCGTCTCAACGCTGTTGGCCCACTTCCGCTCGGTGGCCAAGGTCCGCGCGGCCAACATCGGCGAGTTGTCGGCGCTGGTGGGCAGCGCCCGGGCGCAGCGAATCTACTCCTTCTTCCATCCCGAGCAGTGACTCCTGTCGGTCAGTAGGGGCGGATGGAGGAACGGAATCGACCGCTTTTTGTCGCTGACACCGAATAAATTCGGACCAAAGTTTTTGAATTGGTGAATTTTTTATACCTTTGCTCACCCGATTCGCTCGACCGTGAGAGAGTCTGCCCGGATGGCGGAATCGGTAGACGCGTTGGTCTCAAACACCAATGACAGCAATGTCGTGCCGGTTCGACCCCGGCTCCGGGTACCATGAAAATCGCTTAATCTGTTGATATATACGGATTAAGCGATTTTTATTTTCTGGATTTTCCCCACATTTTCCCCACATTTTCCCCACACGTGCTGTGAAAGATGTTTTAATCCACCTCTTTTACCCAATCATGCGCATGTTTTGTTATGATCTTTCGGGTAGTGTCAGCGGAATATCTGGATAGAGTGTTTCGTAGGGTTGCATCGGCTCCAGAGTTTGCGGACGACTGGCCGAGCGGAGAAAATTCCAGAAATCCGCGGGAAAGTGCACGACTTGTCCCACATGGGAGCGAAGTGTGGTCAACACCACACGGCCATCGCTCAGCCGTCCGATATGTTCGAGTTTTTCGCTGCCGAACATCCCGGGATGGATGCGTAGCACTTCGCCCGTCGGGCGATTCCAGAGTCGGGCGAAATCCAGGCGCATCGAATCACAAGCTCCTTTGATCAGCGTCCAGTCGTCTCCAAACGGGAGTAGGTTCGACCAGGGATCCACATTCTGCATACGGGTGGCCCGGCAGCGGCGCGTGTCGATGTCGAGTTCCAGCAGCCGGGCAACCACCTCCCGGTTCGAGAAGCCGCACATTACCAGTCGGCCGGTTCCGGGTACAGGGATGGAGCCGTTGAACCCGTCGCCGCTCAATATGTGGAAGCCCAGCGGAGTGAGCGTGCCGTTGTCGTAGCGATAGGTCTCTTCGCCGTGTGCAAGGAGGATGCGTCCGAGTCCGTCGCAGGCGAACCTGCAAGGGTGCTGCGCCTTGGGCAGGGGAAAACGCTGGACGCGCTCCGCTCCCTGCGGATTCATCGTGAGGATCGTGGCGCTCTGCCGGTCGCCGAAGCAGAGGTAGCGGCCGAACCATCGGGGCCGCTGGTCGAAGAAAAGAAAGGGCGATTCCTGTTTTGGCAGGTCGCACAGCCGCTTCCAACTGTTCGCTTCCAGGGGATTCTTGCCCCCGAGAAGCATCCAGCACTGCATGGGCGGAATGTAGTAAAACGCCGCATAGAAATCCATCTCCGGGGAGTAGGTCAGGCAGCAAAACCGGTTCCAGCGCACCTTGACCGGTTGCAGCGGCCGCTGGCGGAGGGCGGCGACGAAATTTCCCTGCCACTCCTCCGCATCGCGGCTTTTCCACCTCCCGCTGCAGAAGTCGCCGGCCAGCGCGTCGAGCATGTAGTCGGCATCATCGGGCCATGGTACCTCTTCGCAGGGCATCGTACGCCTAGGATCGAGTGCTCGGGCCGGAGTGCCCGGTGCACGCCCTGGCTGCTTCAACTGCCGACAATATTGACCCGCCTTTCCGCAAGCCTTTTCGAAATCCGCAACGTGAGCCTCCGGTTGCAACGTGAGGAGGTAGATATCGTCGCCGTCGAGGTCGTAGAGCCGGTATCCGTGGCAGGTCAGCTCCTGCCCGAGAGCAGCAAGTCCCTCTTCGTGCGAGCGGCAGGCATATTGCACCCCAATCTCGTCGAATCGGGCTTCATGCAGCACCGAAATCCCTTCGCCCCATTTTTTACGCATCTCAGCCAGCGAGTCGTTCACATCCCCGTCGTATTTGAGCAGGTCCAGCGCCTCCTCTACGGCCCGCTCGACCTCCGGGAATTGGCCTTTCCCTGCTTTTCCTGCCGACATGCCGCCCGCATCGTCCTCTGCTTTCGTCTGGGCCTCTTCTTCGGCTTGTCCGATCTCCGAAGGCTTGTGCCCGAGCTGATTCTCGAGCATCTGAAACACCTTCACGTGGGCCTTTCGGATTCCCTGACTCGTGTAGACCATCACGGGTTTGCGCACCAGCCGGATACCGAACCCTTCGAGCACGTCGAACAGTTCCGGAAGCTGCAGCGGCGTGAACATCCGGTGCTGCATCACGGGGCGGTCTTCGATGAAGAGATCGCCGTGGCCTTCGTTCCATAGGCCGCGCGTCGTGTTGTCGTCGTTGCGGAGCGAAATCTCGAAGCTGTTGTGCTGGCGACAGCTGCCGTAGAGGCTGCGGGGAC
>ENA-ORRI01001203-ORRI01001203.1-human-gut-metagenome-genome-assembly--contig:-NODE-1203-length-10943-cov-2.99587_pt1 | contig 10943 bp, 10 predicted proteins | sample MGYA00242172_ERZ509128 | MGnify/ENA primary metagenome ERZ509128 (study PRJEB26280, sample SAMEA2338623) | human gut metagenome | biome: human gut; feature: human-associated habitat; material: faeces... | reverse complement strand
TCGGATAACAAAAATACAGCATATTTTCCGATGAACAAAGCCCAGGGCAACAATATAGGATTTATTTTTTTAAGGCAGAAAAACAAAAGAACATAAAAAACAGGGGCTCATATAAAATGCAATACGGGTTCTTTGTTCATCTGATCTAAAACAATTATTTTTGCAACCCTTTTTCAAAAGAGTGATTATTTCAAATTTAAATGTAATTCTAATAAAGACAGACGATGAAAAAACTTTTTTCCACCAGCCTGTTGATTTTAGCAGGTATGCTTTTACTGCTGGGCGGCTGCAAAGAGGACGAACTTCCGGTTTCCGGAGAAGGAAACGTGGCAAACAATGAATTGCCCGTCCGGCTGGCCGAAACGGATTATAACCCGGACAACACGTATTACCTGCTGAATGACAATGAATCCCAGGATGTTTATTTCGACTCCAGCCAGCGCAGCTTCTACGTCAGCCAGCCTCTTCAATTCGGAATGGACGACGAGCACTGTTTCCAACTCCGTTTCTATAGTCCCAGAGCCTTGAAAAACGTGACTTTCTGGGCCAGGATAGACGGTTACGAGGAAGAATTCAAGTTCATGTCGCTGGAAAAGATCATGCCTTTCCAGCAACTCCGGGTACACATACCGTTCGCCACCAAGGACCTGACCGCCTATACCCGCAGCGGAAAGAAAATACGGATCATGGCAAACCCCTACCTCACGGAAGAAAACCTGACCTTCACCGTAGAGTGTGACGACCCGTACTGGGCAAGGCTGCAATCCATCCGTTGCAAATGGTACATCGCCTTCGGCAGATACAGTGACACCCAGGACAGCTGGAAGTACAAGATGAAGGCTTCGCACACGCGTGAGGCGGTGGCCATCGCGCTGAACATGGGATATATGTTCTCGTCGGAACGGTTCAAGACCGCCCTGTACGAGTTCGGCCCGCTGCACAGCAACAATGACAAGGCGGAAATAGACAAGACCGCCCTGCTGGCCAACGTGCTCAACCACCGCGGACTGACCTTCGGCTATACCACCGGCGTGATGGGACTGGGCGGAGGAACCACCTTCGGCATGCATGAAGTGTGTTATCTGGAACACTATGCCGATGACAAAAGTATCACCGAAACCATATTCCACGAGTTTGCCCACTGTGTGGGCTACGGCCATGCGGGAAACATGACCTACGAACAGACGGGACCGGGGTGGATCACCCTGTGCAACAACGTATATGTAGCGCTGTCGCTGGACAAGGAGCTGCCCGTCTATTCCCGCCGCTTCCTGCACACCCGCTGGAGCAGGAACCGTTATTTTGATGATATATACGTGGCTTCGAAACACATTATCGAAGACCCGGAACTCGATGCGCTGGACGGTGGCCTGTCTCCCCTGCGCGGAGAAACCGACCGGGGAGGAAACGACGGGGAGCCGGTGGCGTTCAAGCTGGATTATACAGACCTGCCCGGCGCTACGGGAACCACCTTCCGCCCCAAGGATGTATATGTGTACGGAGATACCCTGTATGCCGTGAACGATGCGGACAACCAGTACAGCGTAGAGGTGTTCGGCCTTGCCGGCGGCGGCAAGAAGCACTTGGGAAGCATCAAGGAATGGAAGCACGGAGAAGCTACCGGGAAATTCGGCGGCCGCCCGAACGGTGTCACCCGTGCCCACGACAAGATTTATGTCACCCACGAAGGAAGCCGTACCGAGATTTTTGATGCGAAGAGCCATCAGTTCCTTACCTGCATAGGCAATGGAAGCTGGGGAACGGGGCCCTCGCAGACCGTACATGCCTTCGATGTGCTGCTCTACAAAGGGCTGGTCATGATACACGACAAACGCTACGTCAACTTTGTAGAAGAGCAGGCTATACAGTCCGGAGTGACTCCGCGGATTTATGTACGTTCCGAACATCTGGGCGAGACAAACGGCACTTACGGCATGGCAGTGGACGAACAGACCGGCCTGCTCTACTCCACCCATCCCGCCAAACGCATAGACCTGTTCGCCCCCGACGGGATACGGGAAGGAGTTTCCCCCAAACGTACCGGGCAACTGGCTTATAAAAATGTACCCTACGACTTGGATTTCTACGAAGGAAGGCTGTTTGTAAGTTCCAACGGCACAGAAAAGTTCTGTGAGGTCAATCCCCGGACAGGAGAGATCGTGAAGGACCATACCACCATCGGCGGCATCACCCTGCAAGCACCCGAGAAGTTCTGTATCCGCCGCCACACGCTGTTCATCACCGACCGCGTGAAAAACGGGACATGCGTTTACGCCATCCCCATGAGTGAGCTGAAATAAATATATACCTATATAATATAGTAAGAACAACATGAAAATATACGCTTATATCCTGATTGTGCTGTCCGGAGTCCTGACGGCACAATGCAGCAAAGTCACCCTGGATGAAATCTGCGGCTACCCCTCCGCTCCCGGCGGAGGAAACGGGGAAGGAGAAGGAAACGGTGATTATAACAGTTACTGGTATTACTCGTATGAGGCAGCGCAACTGATTGATGCGGAAACCCTGGGCATGGAAACAGCCGAGGATTTCACCCCTTATACCGTCGCTCATCTGGGGGATACCCTTTTCATCGCAAACATCGGAAAGGCAGGCAGCAGCCTGTTGCTGTTCAGTATAAAGAAAGGTAAACGGCTGGGAACCTTGCAGAGCTGGCAGCACGACGGGGAGAAGAGTTTCGGAAGTCAGATAGAAGCCATCGTGCCGTCGGGCAACCGGCTGTATGTGGCCGAACGCCAGTCGCGCATCCATGTATTCCGGTTGCCGGAACTGTCCTACCTCACCTGCATAGGCAACGGGCAATGGAGCGGCCCCGTATTCCAGGCACAGGCCATGACGGTAAAGGACGGGCTGATTTTCGCACGCGACAAGAACGGAATGGTCAGCATTTACAAAGAGGAGGATGCCACCCCGGAAAATTACCAGAAGGTGAACCGCTACCGCCGGGCATCCGGCAACGGCAGTCCGGGCAACAACGGCTTTGCCAGCCATTCCATGCAGCCCGATGCGGAAGGGCATCTGCTGCTCACGGATTATGAAGGGAAGAAAATACGGGTGCTCGATCCGGCACTGGTCAACGATGATATGGCAAACGACGCTTCCATCGATCTGGACGATCTTTCCCTGTCGCCCGGCTTCAAGCCCAAGACACTGGCGTTGTGCGGCGACCGCTGGTATGCTACCGGCGATAATGACGCCATCAACATATATGAATGCCAGTCCAACGAATGGAGCAAGAAAATAAAAACTGTAAAAGGATATGCTTTTTCCCAGCCTGCCCGCATCTATGCGCAAAACGACTCTGTGCTATGGGTTTCGGACACGCACAGTTCCAAACGGACACTGGTGAAAATGCTGGTGCATAAGGGGGAAATACGGGAATAGAGGTTCTATTCCGTTCTTTATTCAGAATGTAAATGACACGAATGGCGCAAATTGGGTTTATATCTCTGATTGGCGTCATTCGTGTCATTTTCATTCACATATATCAACATTGCCAATCTTTCAATGCAACTGTCAACACGAACCAGTCGTTCACTTGCAATATCGATTACGTAATTGGGGAAGCTATTCTTTTTATTTGGCTGCACACCCATCACAATCCTCTTTCACGGCTCCCCTATCGCCCCCACAATCAGCTGTACCTGAGCCGGCATATAGGTACGGCAACTCAAACCACTGCCCATCTTCTCCAGCTCCTCCCTGAGGTGAGGATAATAGTCAATCCAATATTGCAACTTACGGTAAGCCACCTGCGGATTCAAATCCGGGAAATAACACAGGGCCAGTTCGGTGCGGCCGTACGTGCGTATCTCAAAATTCTCCATACATTCCATACTTTTTATTTACTTCCATAAAAGTACGAAAAACGGACGAGAAGAAAGAATGTTTTTCCAACAATAATCAACTAGAATCAACTGTTATCAACCACAATCCACCGGAATCAACTTTCCGGAATCCGCACATCGTATCTTTGTAATGTCGGGACGATGAAGGCGAAAGATCTATAATCTTACAGCTGTAAGATATAGGATCTTACACGTGAAAGATAGGGTTCTTTCAGCAGTCGGCAACCAGTGGCAGACGGTTAATGGACAGTGACTGACGGCTGACTTACTTCATTCCCCGGCAACAGTGTTTCTTAATTCTCAATTATCAACTTTTAATTTTAACAGACTATGGTAAATTACAGTATCGTTATGCGTAGCAATCCGATGGACGTGGACGCCGCCAAGAAGGCCTACGCCAGTGCACAGTATGCTGAAGTGATGGACATCAACCGCTTTGCCGAGCACATCGCCAGCCACGGCTGTGTGTACAAGCGTGCGGACATCGTGGCCATCCTCACCATGGCAGTGGACTGCATGCGCGAACAGCTTCTGGCAGGACAGAAGATACAGCTGGGTGATTTGGGGGATTTCTCCATCAGCATCAACAGTATAGGTGCCGAAAGCTCAGCCGCCTACAACCCTGCCATCCACGCCAGAAAGCTGAATGTGAACTGGAGTGCCGGAACACGTTTCCGGAATCTGCTGGAAGATGCCGTGTTCAATCTGGTGGCCACACGCAAGGCGGCCCGACTGGTGGTGAAGGCGCTGAAAGCCGGAAAGACCAATGTGGACCTTACCGGAGAGGCGAAAGAGCCGGAAAACGGAGGACAACAGGCCTGACGGAACCCCACCAGTACGACGGAAACAAGGCACTACGCTAAAGGGCTGAATGTGCCCTAATGACAAGCCGTTTTCATTGGGGCACAGGCCCTTGGTTTCCATTGCAATTCATTTATTATCAACCCACTAAAACAAAAATCCCATGAACTTGAAAACAAAGAAAAACACCTGGACACTGATTCTGAAAGTAATCATCACCGTAGCCACCGCCCTTGCCGGCGCGCTCGGACTGAACGCCTGCATCTGATGATCATGAGAACCATCACCTTGATTATTATCCACTGCTCCGCCACCCCTGAGGGGCGGAGGCTGGATTTTGAGACCTGCCGCCAGGACCACATCCGCCACCGGGGCTTCACGGACATAGGATATCATTTCTATATCACCCGCGACGGAGAGATTCACCGCGGACGACCTCTGGAAAAGGTGGGAGCGCATTGCAAGAACCACAACCGGCATTCTATCGGCATCTGCTATGAGGGCGGACTCTCGGCGGACTGCACACCTGCCGATACGCGTACTCTGATGCAGAAGGGAAGTATGCTGGCACTGCTGCGCGAGCTGCGCCTCCTGTTCCCCAAAGCGTTGATAGTGGGGCATCATGACCTGAATCCCGTGAAACCGTGTCCTTGTTTTGATGCTGTAAAGGAATACCGCTTTTAAGGGAAGCTTTCTCCAAAGATAGGGTTTCCAATGAGAACCGTTTGTTTTCAAAGAGGCTTCTTCAAAGATACTGTATCCAAGGATGATTTCTCCAAAGATAGCATTCCTTTCCTCCGCTTTGATTTCCTGACTATCCATTCAACTAATCTTTTCATTTAACAATAATAAAAATGAACTATCTGATAAACCAACTCATGACCGTGGACAAAGCCTTCTACCGTCATTATCTGGAAATGCTGCTCACCCTGAACCGCATCCATGCCCTCACCCCCTGGCAGATGTCCATGCTGCTGTGGAGAGCCAAGATTTTCCATATACAGGTGCTCTATCCCGAACTGCTGCGCATCAGCCTGTGCACGGAGCAGGAGAAAGACGAAATACGTTTTATGAAAGGATGGAAACTGAAAGAGCTGGAGAAAATAATGCCCGCATGGCAGCGACGGCAGTGCGAGGAGATAAAACGGGAACGGTGGAGAGGATTTTAATGGCTAGTGATTAATGAGGAATGATCAGTGATCACTGAGGAATGGTCAGTAATCAGTAAAACCTGCCGGCAATATGATCTACTTGTAAACAACTTTTAAAGAGGTATGTCAAAATCAAATGACTACTCCGAAAAGTTACAGATTGTAACTACAAGACCTGAAAAGCGGGTGTCAAAACTCAGTTTTTGAAAACATGAACTTACAATCTGAAATTTGAGTATCCTAAAAGACTAAAGAAAGGATCGTATCATTACTCCATACAGAGCTTGATACGATCCTTTTACGTGTTATAATTACTATCTGTAACTTTTCGGGGCTGTCCTTTTTGTTTTGACATCTCCCTTCTCCTATCCCCAAGTTATTCAGGAACAGCAACATTCAACTACTTCATTCCCCCTCATTAAACCCCAGGCCCTGCTGTTCGGGCTTCAGCTTCTCTGTCAGGAAATTGGTATGCTCCCACTTCGGTTCAGGCGGATTATGATCCAAGGTCCTCTCCTCGGTAGGAGTGTAGCGTCCGTTGTAAGTGCTGAAGGCGAAAAAAGCATCTCCCGGTCCGCCCAGATGGTCGAAACGTACCTTGGCCACACGCACCAGCACCTGCCCCAGTTCATCGTTACGGTCTATCACCATTCCATAATCCGTCTTGTTGAAAAAGGCCGCCGAGCCGTTGATATCATACAGCGTGGGCACAGGCCAGCGTTTGCTTCCCGGTTCGTGGCGCAACTTGGTGGGATGCGCCACCAGGATGAGCAACACCTTGTGCTTCACGGCAAAATTGGAGAACTCGTCGAAGATGCGGCTGATGTACTGCGTTTCCGTCTCCCAGTCGGGAATCTGATGCTCGAAGCGGTTGAAGGGGTCCACTACCAGCACCTTCACTCCTTTCCGGCTTACCAGTTGGGCGGCAATGCGAAGCACGCTCTCTACCGAGAAGTCCTCTTTCGGCATAATGGAGAAGACACTCTGTGCCAAGTAACGGATGGCCTGTCCGGCTTCCGGCAACGGCATCCCTTTGTGTTCGAAACGCTTGCCCACCACGCGGCGTATCAGCTTGCGGTAGTGATAGGCCAGCGGGGTATTCTCCGGGCTGAAATAGCCCACCTTCCAATCGTGGCGCAGGAGCAGGCGCATGGCAATTTCGTCCACAAACTCGCTTTTTCCGCTACCGGGAACGCCTGTGACCGTAAGCACAAAACCACGCTCGAACTTGATCAGACGGTCCAGATTCTCCAGTCCCGTATCGGCTCCTTCCGGCATTCCGTTGTAATAAATATCCATCAGCGTATCCCATTCGTCCATGGGGCAGAAGACTCCTTCCAACGGGATTTCCGCCGCCTGCTCCACCTGCTGGCGGAGCCTCGGAAGATCGTACTTCAACAGATACTCGTTGGCATCCTTGCAGCCTTCTCCCCAGGCCACCACCTTGCAGCGGTCCATGCCCAGGCGGCGCACCAGTTCGTCGCGCAACTCCACTCCGCGCTTGTCGGTATCCATGGCCAGGATAATTTCTGTCTTGTCATCGAAGTGCGACTCCACGAAGCGGTCCAGCCACTGAAGATTCGCGCCTCCGGCTCCGTTGGGTACGGACACCACCTCTTCCAGTCCTGCGGCTATCAGGCTGAGGGCATCTATCTCGCCTTCGGTGATGTAGCACTTTTCCTTTCCTTTTATGGCGTCTATGTTCCAAGGAATCAGCTCGGCTCCTTTCACCATCTTGAAATGCTTTGCGGCATCCCGGAATTTCATGTTTTTCATTACTCCGTCCTCCAGGTAAGGGAAGCAGATGCAGGCTTCTTCCTTGCCGGTCTGCGGCAGGAATTCCAAGCGTTCCTCTATCTTCATCCTTGTCAGGACGTCCATCGGAATACCTCGTCTGCCGACCATGTATTCCATCATTTCTCCATTCATAATTTGTTTGTTTTTATTAATTACCGGGCATACGTAATGTACAGGCGGTTGCAGGGGGATGTGCGGTTTGCGTTGCGCTGTGTTATGGTGCTGCGATGCTGCATCGTGGTGCTGCGACGTGTTATGGTGCTGCGATGCTGTATCGTGGTGCTGCGCCGTGTTACGTTGCTGCGGTGCTGCATCGTGGTGCTGCGACTTACGTTGCTGCGATGCTGCATCATGGTGCTGCGCCGTGTTATGGTGCTGCGATGCATCCTTCTGCTGTTTCTGCCGTTCCCGGTCTTGTTGTTTCTGTTCTCTTTTCCACATCTCGTCTTCGTTCCACGCTATGGCGAAATCACAATGAAAGCATTTCGCCCATCCCCCTTCACGGGTGATATGCACACTGAACGAAGGATCTTTGGGATTGCTTCGCGTTGCGGAACATTCGGGACAAGGCATACGGAAATGGTCCTTTCTGCGCGGCAGGCTTTTCAGCCACCGCACATAGTCTGCATGTTCTTCGCGCGTCATATCCAGCTCTGTTTCAGGTTATCCCAGGTGGCACGTCCGTTGGGGCGCGGTGGTGCACCGGCAGGAAGAGGCACTCCGCAGTACGAACGTTCGCCGGTCAGCGGATTGTACGTTTCGTAGGGTGAAAGTGATATCGATTCATTTTGCATCCTGCTCCTTTCTTTCAGCTTTTCTTCCAGAAAAAGACGGGTGGGCCTTTCTCGGCGGATGTAGTTGGCGAAATAAGCTTCGGCTTCGGACACGGAAGTGATTCCTCCTGTGTTTCCTTGTGCCACGACATGTTTCTTGAACAGATCACGAATAAAAGAAAGATTGTTCAAAAAGAGTTCCTTCAAACCTGACATCATCCCCACAGCCTCCAGCCAACTCTGGGTAATGAAAGCTTCATTGATGCATTGTTCCCATCGGGGTATCGTTTCGGACAATTCGGAAAATCGGGGAAGTTTATCAACAGCAGCAACAGCAATTATTTCTTTTTCTTTGTTATTGTTGTTTTTCTTCTCTCCTCTATTCTTTTCTTCTCTTATAAAGTTTTGCTTAAAGCTTGCTTGCAATCCCTTTCCATATCGCTCATTATCAACACTTTGAATCACATTTTTGACTGAATTTCCATTTGTATTTTTTGCAGTCGTATTTTTCATACTTTCCGCACTACTTTTCACGTTGCTTTCCGTGCTGTTTTCCTTGTAGATTTCCTTATTATAATCCGAATGGATTGGCTTGCTGTTCTCCATGCAGACAGTCTTGTTACTATCTACATTCCTGCTCTCCATGCAGACAGTCTTGTTACTATCTACATTCCTGCTTTCCATATAAATTCTCTCCTTGCTATCCATACTGGGTGCACCACTGCTTTTCGTATAGACTTCCTCATTATTATCCATGCAGGACGCATCATCGCTTTTCATGTAGATTTCCTCGTTGCGATCCATGCAGGACGCATCACCGCTTTTCATGTAGATTTCCTCGTTGCAATCCATGCAAGGTGCACCACCACTTTTCAGGTAGGCTTTCCCGTTATTATCCATGCAGGACGTATCACCGTTTTTCATGTAGACTTCCCCGTTACGATCCACGCAAGGTGTATCACCACTTTCCATGTAGATTTCCTCGTTGCGATCCATACAGGGTGTATCACCGCTTTTCATGTAGGCTTCCCCGTTATTATCCATGCAAGACGCATCATTGCTTTTCGTGTAGACTCCCTCGTTATTATCCACGCAGGACGCATCACCGTTTTTCCCCTCGTTGATTCTGCCCCTCCCTATTGCAGACGCTGTAGACGCAGTTGCTTTTGCAGATGCTTTCACCGTACTTTTCTTACAGCTTCTCCCTCCCTTACTACCGGCAGCAGCACGTTGCTCGGAAAGTTTACTCTGATATCCCATCACCTCGTCCAGATACAGACATCGGAAATACCCGTCCTCTGTAATGAGAAACAAATCGAAGTCCTTAATAAGATGTTGCAGATTTTCCACGGTAGCTCCCCACTGATCGGCCAGCAAATCTAGTTCATTAAAATCATGTTTGTATTCCTGCTGTTTGCGCAGAAACAATATCGTTTCAAGATACAACCCCAGCCCCATGCATTTCATATCGGCATTCAGCTTCATCATTTTGTAATCCGACATCAAACTGCAATTCAGCCGGATAAACTGCTCTGTATAATCCATTTCTTTTGTGTGTTAGTATAAATATAACGCAAAGGAACGCAAAATATAAATAGGGCGTTGCTCACAAAAACAAGCAATTGTTAATAAACATTTCCTATCTTTGCCGAGACATTTTGTAAGTAGCTATGTTTATGCTGTTTACAAATCATTATTTAATAATTTAATTTTTAGTAACATGAAAAAAATTTGAGATCATCAGCACCTGCATCGGTAATGCCGTGCGAAGAAACGATTTAAACCCCAACAACTTGGGCGACAAAGGTGCGATAGGCCGGTCCACCGCCACCAAAATTCGAGACGGAAAGATTGTGACTCCAAATTCTTACTTCAAACTGATGAAATGGCTGGAAAAGGAGAAACCGGAGGTTTACAAAGAAGCCATGGAGCACATCCTGAAAGAACTGGGCAAGCTCAAGATGGAAGAGTAACCTCCCGGCTTCCCGGAAACGGGAATTTTCCCCGGTAAACGTGGAGAAACGAGAAACCGCCATAGAGCGCCTCTGCATGGAGACTGCCTCTATGGCGGTTTTTGCACCCGGAATAGCTGTTTTATTATCTTTGCAACAGTTGGATATAAGAAAGGTAAACCCTCAAATTAGGGCTTACGTAAATCATCTGCATATTCCTCAACCGACATATTTCCGCCCCAATCGCCTTCGTAACAAGCAAAAGGATCTTCTGTTTCAATATTCTGTTCCTTTGTATACGTATTTCTGATGGAATTTGTCAGTTTTGCAATCAAATCCGGTTTTTCATCTACACTCAGTGAAGACAATACACTCATATACACATCTGTTATACTTATATTTCCAACCATAAATCCTCCTTTTTTATAAAGGAACAGAATCTATTCCGGAGATCCTAATCGGATAATCTTTTTTATCATTTCAGATGGATTTTGAAGTAAATGCCACCAGAGAAGTATTTCCCATTGTTCAGTTCGGCAATCAGGTTGATGTGGTCTTTCCAAAGCTGGTAGTGCGCCCCGATGTTCACTGTGCGGGCGT
>ENA-ORRI01001202-ORRI01001202.1-human-gut-metagenome-genome-assembly--contig:-NODE-1202-length-10953-cov-2.76225_pt1 | contig 10953 bp, 8 predicted proteins | sample MGYA00242172_ERZ509128 | MGnify/ENA primary metagenome ERZ509128 (study PRJEB26280, sample SAMEA2338623) | human gut metagenome | biome: human gut; feature: human-associated habitat; material: faeces... | reverse complement strand
TTAAAATCATGAATCACCTGGGAAACCCTCGTTTTCAGGTTGGGCGGAGAAAGGCGGGCATCCTGGTCGGCCTTGAGCTGACGAAGAGCGGCATTATTCACAACAAGCTGTTCGGTTTCAGCAACGATGGCATCATGTTTTCCCTGTTCCGCCTGTTTAACCACTTCCAACTGCTTGGACTCTTCTTCCAGCCCCTTGATTCTGTCAGCAATGGCTTGGATACTTTCCATATCCTTGCTCTTGGATTGCAATTCCGCCAAAGCGGTTTGCTGCGTTTGAAGGTCAGATTGCTTGGCCTCATTGGCTGAGGCCAATTCCTGATTCTTTACTTCCAGTTCATCCTTTTCCTTGGTTAAAGCATTGATGTCATTCGTCAGAGCCTCATTCTTCACCAGGAAATCGACATATTTCGTCTTTTCTTCCGTAAATTCGCCACGAAGGCCGTTCAGGTTCTTGTAGCGGGAAGCACATTCCCTACGCTCCTTGGTTAGAGCTTCCTCGTTATCAAGATAATACATGGCTCCTCCGAGAAGAGCAATGACCAAGGCTGCTATTGATACTTTGACCCACATAGGAAATTATAGAGATGAGAAGGTTCCTGTTACTTTTGTGAGATTGGCATGAACATTTTCAGATTTCAATATCAAAATGACATCCTCATTGTTTTCTTGATATTTTTTTCAGGCAAGCTCCGTAACGGGAGTGTGCAAGAACCGTTTTATCAACATTTTAAAACAATTACTCTCTATTTTCTTTTCAAATGGGAACTCATCTTCTAGTCTTTCTGAACCGTGAGTTACCAGGTCTTTGCCAGAAAATACCGTCCTCTGACATTCGATGACGTCCTTGGACAGGATCATGTTGTCCGGACGTTGAAAAACGCCATTGAGCACAACCGTCTCGCCCATGCCTATCTCTTTGTAGGTCCCCGTGGAACGGGAAAGACATCAACCGCAAGAATTTTTGCGAAAGCTCTAAACTGCAGCGGTGGGCCCAAAGTGGATTTTGACCCGCATGAAGATATATGTGAAGAAATTGCGGAAGGGCGGAGCCTGGATGTTCTTGAAATAGACGGAGCATCCAACCGCGGCATTGATCACATCCGGGATCTCAGGGACAACGTACGGTTCGCTCCGAGCAGAGGAAATTTCCGTATCGTCTATATAGATGAAGTGCACATGCTCACTAAGGAATCCTTCAACGCCCTGCTCAAAACGCTGGAAGAACCGCCACCTCATGTCAAATTTATTTTCGCAACCACGGAACCCCACAAAATACTGCCAACCATTCTATCGCGATGCCAGCGCTTCGACCTGCGCCCCATCCCTTCTGAAATCATTGCAGAACACCTGCTCCATATCGCTTCTGCAGAGGGAGTAAGTTTGAGCAGGGAAGCAGCCTTTGCTGTCGCCAAAGTGGCGGATGGAGGTATGCGGGATGCACAATCCATGCTGGACCAGCTTGTTTCCTTCTGTGGAGATCATATTGAAGAACAGCAGGTACTCCACATTTTCGGCATTACTTCCCGGGAGACCGTGGCCCATGCTCTGGCGCTTATTTTGAACAAGGAACTTCCCTCTCTCCTGCATCTTCTGCATGAACAGGCGGAAGCAGGAAGAGACATGAGCCAGTTCCTTTCCGAAATTATCTCCGCCGTGCGTGAAATTCTGGTCTCTAAAGTAGATCCAGAAGCCAGCTTTGATTCTCTCCCGGAATCCTCCAAGGAGGAACTCGCCGAATTGGTCAAACGCACCCATACGGACAAAATCCTGCGTTTGGTGGAAGTTCTGGCGGAAACGGAAGATAAAATGCGCTGGTCCACCAATAAAAGGCTTCATCTGGAAATGGGCCTGATTAAAGCCATTCATACTCTGGCTGAGGCCAGCATCAGCGATATTATCATGGCGTTGGAAGGTGCTCCGCTAGCCACCGCGGCACCGGCCTCTTCTTCAGATCTTGCTTCACAGCAGGAACCAAGTACATTTATTTCCTCCGCCACGGCACCCACTCCGGCCCCCCGGCAAAACATCCAGTCTCCTGTTGCTGCAACAAACCCAACCCCAGCTACGGAAGAACATTTGATGGATCCGATTCCAGATTTTTCTGTGTCCTCCCCTGCTTCATCTCCCGCAGTACAGAAAATTCAGAGCACTGACGCTCAAGCTTCTCCCCATCCTACGCAGGAAGCCGAACCACAACAGGAAACTCTTACACCCGCTGCCCCCACCTCTCTTGCCGTTGCAGAGGAAGAATTTCCCTACTCCGCCACTAAATTGCGGACAAAAACCGTACCTGCCTCCGAAGAAATCACCCAGCATCCAGACTCCGATGCCTCCGATGTGTCGAAATTTCCTACGGATTCTCCAGAGCCTACTTTTATGGATCCAGAGGAAAATCTTCCTCTGGAAAGACGAACTAACAGTTTCTTTGACAATCTATTCGATACTCCAAGCACATCATCCCAAACCCAGGCACCCGTAGAAAAAGAGGAACCGGCAGTTCTGTCCCAACAATCAGGAAGAACAATCACGAAAGAAGACTGGAAAACGGTGTTGGAACAAATGTCCGCCAAATTCCCTCTTCAAGCGGACTTTCTAGCCAACAGCGTTTTTTCCGGTTATGATGGTGTAGCAGTCGCCATTTCTTTTCATCCTTCTGACCGTCAGGGGATGGACAGTCTTGGAACCGGCCCTCTGCGAACAGCTTTGGAAGCTGCTCTTTCCCAATATATTGGAACCTCTGTTACTATTTCTATCCGTCAGGATTTCTCCATTCCCGAACCCGTGCAGGAAGAACTAGCTCCTCTGCCTGCACCACCTCCTTCCGCATCCACCATTCCTGCACCTAAACCTCATACCCCGCAGAAAAAAACCGCAGAGCCTGTCCAGGAAGCTTCCAAAGAGGAAAATGAAGATAACTCTTACTACACGGATCCGCTGATTGATGCTGCTATGGAGATTTTCCGGGCTCGTATCATTTCCCAATAGTCAACTCATCCACCCAGACACAACGACCATGAACATAATGAAAATGATGAAACAGGTCCAGCAAATGCAGGCAGGGCTTGCGGCCGCTCAAGAAAAACTCGCCTCCCAAACCGTTACAACGGAAGGAGCTGGAGGAAAATTGAAAGTTACCGCCACCTGTGACGGCAACCTCACGGAACTGGTCATTGATCCTTCCATCATTGACCCGTCCGATTCAGAATTTCTCCAGGAGCTTCTCCTTCAAACCATCAATGCAGCTATTGCCAAAGGTAAGGAAACAGCCGCGGCGGAAATGAAAAAGCTGACAGGAGGCCTGGATCTCCCTCCAGGCATGGGCTTCTAATCTGTCACCACAGTGCATCGGCTCAGAAGACGCAAACATCTGGCAGAACCTCTGCCAACGCTATCCGGAGTCAACCACTTGGGAATAGCGCTGGGTGGCGTCTCTCTGTGCCTGTGGGTCATCGTCGTCACTATTTTCTGGACCGGTTCAGACACGATGGCTTTTGCAACGTCACTGCCCATATGGGCTTGCTGTCTCATTTTCTCCTTTCCGGCGCTCATTGCATGGCTGGTCTTCGGTTCCCGGATCGGTCTGCTTGGCATTATCGTCTGGGTTGCGTACGGCATCGTCATTACAGACTTTCTCCCGCCCATTGCCAGAACTGGAATGGAATACTACAAAATGCCGCCATCTCCGGATGCCAGGCAAATAAGGGTTCTTACCTTGTACGAGGGCTGCGAGGACCCCCCTCCCATTGAACAAATATCCAAACTCCGTGCAGATGTCATTTTCGTCCAAGGCTGCAGCAACTATAACCGAACACTCAAATTTGCCTACAGTATTTTCGGTAGAACCTCTTATATCAAGCAAATAGGAAGTTGCGCGATCATTGTAAGGCACGGTCAGATTGGTCCAGCCCAGAGCATCACGGACACAGCCGGTTTGATTGTAGACTGGATACCGGAAAATTCCTCCTTGGCGATTCGGCTCATCAACATCAGTCTGGAACCTTTTGAACATCGCTTCGACCTGTACTCCCCCGCCTGCTGGAAATATTTCCATACACTCCGCTTCATTCACCGTAAACAACTTCAATACCTGTTTGATACCCTGAGGGAAGTAGGAACCCAGCATGGAGAACTTCCCATTATCATGGCCGGGAACTTCAGCGCCGCCCCTCAATCCCCAATTTTCTCCAAACTCAGTTCCGACTTTCAGGATTGCTTCAAACTGAAAGGTGCCGGTTACGGAGCTACGCAACCTGTCAATTTCCCTCTATTACGCCTAGACCGAGTTTTTTGCACGCCGCCGCTCAAACCTGAAAGAGCCAGTACTGTGCTGATACCGGATACTATCCGCCGTTCTATCGTAGCAGACATTGCAATTCCCTGATCTATACTCCTTACAGCACGGCAACGCCGTTCCTCCTCAGGAAAAATCTTGCCTGTAAAAAGCAAAGATTTCCGGCATCTACAACGTCTTTAATGCACGAGAAATAGCAGGAAAAAGCTGTTTCTTTCGGCTTACCACATCAGTAGCGGAAAACAAATTAGGGCCAAGCCGCTCGTACTCGATATTTTCCAGAGCTTCTTCATCCCCGACGGCCAGCAACATGGAATCGTGAGTAACGATATCCGTAACCAAAAGGCAAGCAAGCTTCAGCCCCTCTTTCTCCACCAGCTTCCGAAGTTCCCTCACTAAACCTTCCTGGACATCTTCCAAGCCAAACATACCAATTTCCTCAATCTGGGAAATACTGATCTTATGCCCGTACTCAGTAAAAGTCTTCCTGTCCGCCTGAATAATAACGGAAGGTTCAGTTTTGGAACGCAACAGAGAACCGGTGGCAAAAAACTCCTCTGTAAACTTCTTGGCATCTATTTTGGCAATCCCTGTCAGCCATTCCAACATTTCCCTATCTGCCCGAGCCGCCGTAGGAGATGTCAAATTCAGGGTATCTGAAAGAATCCCCGCGCACAGGCAGACCGCTACAGCCTGGGAGGGTTCCACATTACGATGGTAAAATCTGCGTGCCACCAAGGTGGATGTGGATCCTACGGGTTCATTCAGAAAACGGATTGGATCCCGTGTAGAAAGCTGGGTACCCAAACGGTGGTGATCCATCACCTCCACAATCTCCGCCTCCTCCACCCCCTTGACGGCCTGAGAAAATTCATTGTGATCCACTAAAGCCACACGTGTACGGGGCGGATCCACCAAATCCGTCTTACTCAGTACACCAATTATTTTGTTCGTCTTGATACTCATCACAGGGAACAATGCCTGCTTGCGCTTTACGGCAGCCTGCCTCAACTCGGGCAGCGGCATATTCTCCGGAAAAACGGTGTAATCCTTCTGAACCTGCTCCCTCACCTTCCGGGAACAACGGATCAACTGGCCAACACTGGCCGTATCCCAGGGAGTACTCAAAATACATGTTCCCGTCGTCTGGGCCGTCTCAATAATGTCCAAGGAAGGGAAAGCACCGGACGTGGTCACCAAAGCGCGTACGCCATGTTCCACTGCATATAGCTGCACATTCGGACGGTCCCCACAAATAACAATCAGATCCCGGATAATCCCTTTTCTCCTGTAATTTGCGAGCCTTGTTCGAACGCTGGGTTCACTGGAAGCACCCACCAGCAGAATATTCTGCGTTTCTTCCTCACTTAAGGATTCCCCGGTCAGACATTTTCCGTCAATGGTGGTGGCGATATTGCTCAGGCTGGAAAAGACGGAGCGCACATTCATCTCCGTCATATTCAGAGGCATGAGCAGGCTCAACAAATCAAAATAACGCAATAGGCCATGAAGGTTGTAATCAGCGTCAATAACCGGTATGGTTTGAAGGGAATTTTCCGTCATCCTTCGATACGCCGTCAGGAATGTATCGTCCGGACTTACGCTAATCACATCACGACGACAGATTGTCCCGGCGGTGGGCGTCACGTCATGAATCAGTATCGGCTCCGGCACTCCTGCCTTTTCCAATACCCAGGATGTTCTCAGCGTCATTTCCCCACATCTGGCGGCAACCGCACCAGGTTCGCCATGAGTTCTTAAAAACTCCGCATTCCCTATGGCTGAACAAATAGCATCCGTATCCGGATTCTGGTGGCCGATCACATAAACGGGCCTATTCTCTGTCTTCTCCGGAAGCATCTTTATATTTCCTTGTACAGGTTAATCTATATTCAGCCTGACGGGCACCACCACCTTGGAAGCAATGGGCACACCGTCCTTTTCCGCCGGATAAAAAGTCCAATTCTCTCTCACCCAACGCATAAAAAGGCGGTCCAATTCCGCATTTCCCGTTGACTGAAGAAGATTGACGGATGAAGGTTCCCCATGGGAATTTACTCCAACCACTACTTTCACCACGGCATTCACCTTCCCGACTTTAGAAGAATTGACGGAATTGGGCAAGGACGGAGCATGTTTATAACGCACCTTTTTATCAGGAGAAATATTCTGATCCGGTTCCGGACGCCCCGGCAGGGATACCGACGGGCGCTTCACAGGCTGCCTTCGCTTTACTTCATTCATGGAAATCCGCATGGCGGCGAGCTCCTCCGGCAAGAGTTCGGAAGGATTTTCATCCAAAAGAAGATCCTTCATTTCGGAACAATCTTCATTTTCCGGCAGCTTCATCGCCAATAAGTCTTCATCTGACGCAATCTCCGGAACAGGGCTGACTGTGGAAGGAGCAGCAACCGGAACAACAGATGTAGGCTGAACTTCTTCCATCTCCTGAAAAACTTCTTCGGACGGGGACACAAACGTCATTTCCACTTCCCCACCCTGGACGGAGGGAAACCACATATCCTGCAAATGTATGGCTACAAGCACAGCACACAAAGCCACCTGAACACCCACTGTCACTGCCACCGCAATCAACATTGCGGATCTGGAAGTGGAATGGGGAGTGAATTTTACAATTCCGGGCTTTTCATCCATAAAAAACGGGCAGGGAATGGGGATGCACCTGTTCAATATATCAGCCCCCTCCCTTTGACAAGCTCATGCACAGCCATAAGCAGGCCGTTATCATTTTGTTATTTGCAAAAAATACATGAACATCAATAATTCAATGCCTCTCGAATGCGCTGAGCAAATCCGGCGGCCTTCTCAGCAAAACCCAATTCCGGATTCTGGTACATGATTCCTCGAGAGACATTAATCAGGGGAGGCGCCACATGACCGGAACCACTCAGGCAGGAAAGATCACCGCCTTGAGCACCCAGGCCGGGAATGAGCAAAGGAGCATCCGGAATACGCTCCAGAATACTGGAATCTGCATTGGTCAAACCAACCACCATGCCTACGGAAGTTTTACAGCCTTCCCGGACAGAACGGAGCACCATGTCTCCCACCAGTTCAAAAACCCTGCGGCCCCCTGCCAGTTCCTGCCGTTCCACATCCGCAGAACCGGGATTGGAAGTAACTGCCAGCAGATAAACACCTTTACCTTCATAATTCAGAAAAGGCTCCAGCGTATCATATCCCATAAAAGGACTCAACGTCACAGCGTCCACACCCAGGCGTTCAAAGTAAGCATGAGCGTAATACTTCTGAGTCTCTCCAATATCTCCACGCTTAGCATCCAGCACCACCGGAACATCCTTAGGCATATCCGGAAGCAAATCCTCAAGTATTTCCAGACCGCGCAACCCCATGGCTTCAAAATAGGCAATATTCGGCTTAAACGCTGCCGCATATGGAGCGGTTTCCTCCACAACCTTCCGCAACAGCGCAGGAATCGCCTCCAAATCATCCATGCCGGGGCGAGGATCCAATCCGACACACAAGGCGGAACCGGTCTCTTTAATGCGGGCGGCAAGTTTATCCGTAAAAGATTGGCTCATGCCGCCCATTAAACCACGGCCGTCACAAGCACGCAAGTCTCAAGCAGAAGGAACGCCGAAAGCAGAGAAAAACAGATACGACTTTTCCACCACTCCCGCAAATGCTATATTATGAACTGTATGGCATCTACGTCCCCCCAATCTTCCAGCCCTCTCCCCTCCTGCTTGGAAAAACCGCTGCCTCTGGATGGATTCCAAGGTACTCCGGATGAAGTAGAACAGCAATGGTACGATCAAGTTTATCTGGGTTCCGGAGACAGAATGAAGCAGCTTACCTGGAGAGCCGTCATCGTAGGCATGCTTCTAGGCTCCATCCTTTCCCTCACTAATCTGTACGCCAACCTCAAAATGGGATGGTCCTTTGGGGTGGCTCTGACGGCAGGAATTATCTCTTTTGCCCTCTGGAACGCCTTTGTGCGCCTGGGCATTTCCAAATCCCCCATGACTATTCTGGAAAATACATGCATGCAGTCCGCTGCCAGTTCTGCAGGCTATTCTACAGGGGGAACCCTCACCTCTGCCGTAGCCGCCCTGCTCCTGCTGACAGGACAGCACATGCCTCTTGGCACTACCTTCGCCTGGATATTTTTCATTGCCGTACTGGGTGTCACCATGGCCATTCCGATGAAACGCCAGATGATCAACATTGAACAAATAAGGTTCCCAGACAGTATTGCTACGGCGGAAACCCTCAAAGTTCTCTATTCTGAAGGCAAAAAGGCGGCGGGACAGGCCAAAGCCCTTCTTTATTCTGCCCTTTTCCGCCGCCGCTAATGCCATCGCCATGGCTGCAGGAGGAGAACGATGGCTTGGAACGGTCCAGCAACATATCCTCGGCAACTGGTACCAGCGTACTATCTTCTTCAAATGGGATCTCATGTTCGTGGGTGCGGGAGCTCTGGTAGGCATGAAAACATCCCTCAGTCTCTTCATCGGAGGAACCGTTTGCTGGGCTCTTTACGTTCCGTGGCTGGAAAGCCAGAAATTGCTTCCCGCGGGAGCAGGTTATCGGGAGAGCGTAAGCTGGACCCTGTGGGGAGGAACCGCCTGCATGGTCGTCGCCAGCATTGTGGCTTTCCTATTCCAATGGAAAAGCATTGTTCGTTCCTTTTCTTCCCTGGGTGCCATGTTTTCCCCGAGTAAAAAACGAAAACTGACAGATGTGGAAAAAATAGAAACGCCCATGAGCTGGTTTCTGACAGGCCAGCTTATCTCTCTGGGAGCTCTCGGCTATCTGGCTCATACATCATTTAACGTTCCGTACTGGATGAGCTGCATCGCGGTAGTCATATCCTTTTTCCTGGCGCTGGTCGTCTGCCGAATCACCGGAGAAGCCAATATTACACCCACCGGAGCCATGGGAAAAGTTACACAGCTCATCTTCGGAGGGATTGCACCCGGGCACGTAACAGCCAACCTGATGGCGGCCAATATCACTTCAGGAGCGTCCAGTTCCTCGGCAGACCTGCTCGTAGACCTCAAAGTAGGCTACCTGCTGGGAGCTAACCCCCGCAAACAATTCATCGCCCAGTTTTCCGGAATTTTTCTGGGAACCCTCGTCTCCGTGCTGGCCTTCCGCTCCATGGTTCCGGATGCGAACGCTCTCCAGGCTTTCAATGCTCCGGGAGCCAGAACATGGGCGGCCACGGCGGAAGCACTGGGCATGGGGTTCAGCCATTTGCACAGCATCAAGGTGCTTTCCATCATTGCAGGCGGTATTCTCGGACTCATTCTGGTGCTTATTCCCCGCTATATTCCCCGGACAGGAAAATGGCTCCCCACCCCCATCGGCTTCGGCCTGGCCTGGGCCATCCAGTGGAACGACTCCTTCCTCTTCTTTACAGGAGCTGTGCTCGGCTGGGCTGCGGACCATCTTTTCAAGGCCAAATCACGGGAATATAAAGTCCCCACCGCCTCCGGCATCATTGCAGGCGCAGCCCTCACGGGAATGACCATTCTGATGTTCAGCATTTACCAGGCAGCCCTCTGAACGAAAAGACTATATCCAAAAAAAATCCATCTCTACAAAAGGTCCTGTACAGCTCATCTTTTGGAACCGGAGCATAAATTGGGGCAGTACAATAAGAATATCGACAAACGGATTGCGAATCCGAGGTCAATATTTACTTTTAAAGAGAATAGCTTGTGTAGGCTGACAATTCCGCTTCGGGAAGCAGGAATTTTCTGAGGACGGAATTTTTGCTATGTGACGGAGTAAGGAAAATCTAGAACCGGTATTTACCGTTAGGTCATGATTTTTTCTCGGATAATACTGATAATGAGACAAAAAAAGACCATTACTAATCGTTTTTGCATCTAAAATTTTTTAAATAACTTGAATATTTCTTTATAAGATCAATATATTTCATGTTATTCAAAAAAATATTAGAAATCTGATAGATTTTTCCGGTGCATATCAATGTATCAAGTTATATTTCCAGCCAAAAAATGAAACCCATTATTTCTGTTATCTTCATTTTTTATCGTTGGGAACCGCCCAAGCAGCCACCATACTCTCCACCACGAACACTAACACCGCCAACAACGCAGGTAACAACTACTTTGGTTCTGCGCCCCTTCCTGTCCACTTCTCAATCCACCAGTTTTTTCAACACCATTTCTCCTTTGGAAGCGCCCTGAGAAACACCGCTTACTTCTGCCTTCAGGATATAGGAATCAAGGTTGGTTCTGTACTTCTTCAATTCCAGTCTGTAAATATTATCCTTATTTTCCACGCCAGTTCTGCCCTCATGAACATCGGAAGCCACCTCCCTGTTACCCTCGTATAATCTGACAGAATGGATTTTCAAGGCGCTGGGGCCATTCTTCCACTGGAAAGTAGCAGTATATGTGCCAGAAGCAGTCACCTGATCCGTCACATCAAACTGCAACGGAGAACCTTGCTGGAGTTCCCATGGACTGCCCGAGGAATGCTTTTCTTCCGCACTCAGGGCGTCCAACATTTCCCGGTGGGTATTCATCACACGATTAGCAACGGCCAAAGTATCCCCCGCCGGTTTGGCAGAATATATTTTCCCATTTCCAGCAAAGGCCAGCTCATCCCGAACCATCTTATCCATAAATGTGGCATGGGCGG
>ENA-ORRI01001201-ORRI01001201.1-human-gut-metagenome-genome-assembly--contig:-NODE-1201-length-10960-cov-3.02366_pt1 | contig 10960 bp, 10 predicted proteins | sample MGYA00242172_ERZ509128 | MGnify/ENA primary metagenome ERZ509128 (study PRJEB26280, sample SAMEA2338623) | human gut metagenome | biome: human gut; feature: human-associated habitat; material: faeces... | reverse complement strand
CTTGAGAGCCCCGGGGGTTTCTTACTGGTTAAAGGCCTTCTTCACATCAACCGGAAGCGCGCGGTAACCCATCGTGCTCTTTAACTGAATTTCAACAGAAGGTTCCTTAGCACCCCACTTGAATTCATTGATGATGGGGTTAGGCGCCTCCGTGGCGAAGTTCTTGAAGTTAAGACCGGCGGTCGCGGAGTACACAAAGACCGAGTTCTTGTCCTTTTCGTACTGCGTCACAGAGGTAATCGGGCTGTACCACTCAAAGCCGCGGTCCTTGCCGTATTCCCAGACCTGCTGAATCGTCATCTTCTTCTGATCGATCTTGTAGATGACGGCACGGCTGTACTTCATTTCAGGAAGCGGCGGCTGCTCCATGCCGCGGGCGTCACCGTTGTCAAACACCGAGAGATAGAAGGTGTTCTTGTCCGACATCTCGTCGATACGCCAGCCGGTGTGCTGAGTCCACGTCCAGTCAAAGCCCTGTTCGCATTTGCTGCCTTCGCACTTAATGGGATTACCCTTGGCGTCAACCGGTGTCAGAAGCTTATCCTGATAAGGTTTCTTCCAGCCTTCATGGGACGCCACGATCCACTTCACCTTCTTGTCGCGGCCGATCTTCACAAGCGCTGACTGATGGCGGGAAGAAATAATGATGGAGTCGTCGCTCGGGTCGTAGTCAACGGAATTGACGTGCGCCCAGTTGCGGCCCGCACCCACACCCGCGATATCGCCGAAGTTGTTGTTCTTATCCATCGCAACGAGTTCTTCCGCGGAAAGCGTCTTACCTTCCTTCGTGGCGTCAATATTTAAGCACACGGCACCCTGGTCCATCGCCTTAATGACGTTGTCGCGGTAGGGATCGAGAATCTCAAAGAGACGGAATTCATCGACGGCGTTACCGTCCTTGTCGACTTCCAGAATCACGTCGCGCACGGTGTGCACGCGCTTACCGTCGGGGCGCCGGTAGTCAGCTGAGGAAACACGCAGGAAGTAGTGGCCGTTTTGTGCGGGATCCATGGCGTGCGAGAAGTCCGCGTAACCCGCAGGAAGCCTGCGGTTAAAGACTTCGCGGCCGAGAAGGTCGTACTTGGCGTAGCGCTGGCCGTAGCCGAAGGTAAGCATCCCGTCCGCGGTCTGATGAAAGCCCATCATGATGCCCGCCTTGTAGATATTTTCCGGGTCGTAAATGGGATCGACGTACATGTACCAGCGGACTTCGCCCTTGGTGTCAATGATGGCGTTTTGCGGATAGTAGTTCCATTCGAGAGCGCCGCCCATCGGGTTATTCCAGACGACACGGGCGAGTTTCCCGCCCGTGGAAAGGAAGTTATTGATGAAGTAGAGGCGGTCGGAGAATTCCGGCGCGACCTTCTTTACTTCGGTCTCAAACATATTTTTGTGCTGCGCCTGAGAGCCGTTGATTTCGGTGTAGACCGCGGGAGCGTAGGTGCGGTAGACCTCTTTTTCAACGCGCTTCGTTTTCTTGCCGTCAACAATGGTGTAGGAGACTTCGATGGTGTTCACGTAGTCCGGATACAGACCGAAAACGGGAATGCCGGCGTGGGTGCGAAGCGCCGTGTCGCTTACGTGATACTTGATTTCCTGACCGCCCTTTTTGGGAACGATGCGCACCGTGGCGTCCTTTAAAACATAGCCGCCGTTTTTAATGACGGCTGTCAAGGGCGCAATTTTGTAGGGGTTGCCGATCAGTTCACCGATCTGGCCCTGGGTGACGTAGTGCACCGTGGGGCCGCTCGAACCCCCGCCCGCGAGCGTAACGGCGGGTGCGAGAAAGGCAGCTGAAACAAGCGCTGCAGCGGCTTTAACGGAAAAGGACGTACGGGACATGGGTTGTCTCCTCATGAGTCTTTCTTTGGTGATGTGTGTGGGCTGAATGCCTGAGTGTTAGGTTAGATATCGCCCTGATACTCTGCTATTGTGAATTTCCGCGTCCGAACAATCAGAATCGGAATTGGCCCGTTTCTTCCATGAAAAAAGAGAATCTTGACCGCGAGGCGCTTTTGCTCCTGAAAGCCCTTGTTGAAACCCAAAACCTCGTGCGCGGCGCAGTCGCTTGATATGCCCGCAGCAACCGCTTCAAGAACGCTCGCAAGACTCAGAGATCTTTTCTGCGACACGCTCTTTACCCGCTGTGCCGGGGGCCTTACGCCCACCGCGCGGGCCCTGGAACTCGCGGCAAAAGCACAGGCTGTGCTCTCTGACATGGATAAGCTTCTGGAACCCGCCGTTTTTGATCCGGCAAGCCTCAAGCGGAGTTTCCGGATTGCCTGTGTGGATCACGGGGTTTTCTTTGTGGCGCCCGCCGCGGCACAGACGGCGCGGCTGGCGCCGGGCGTAGAACTTGAGATTGTGGAATTTGCCAATAACTGGGCTTCCGACCTTCAAAACGGAGAGCTTGATTTTGCGATTTCCCCGGTGGATGAGATCCCCGCGGACTGCATGAGTCTCACGCTCGAGCACTGCCGTTCGGTTCTTTTGATGAGGAAAGACCATCCCCTGGCGTTGGCCTGCCGCGCAGCGGGCAAAGGCCCGAGCCTTGAAGACATTCTGAAGTTTCGTTTTGTGGAGCTTGTCTTTCGGCCGACGTGGCTCTACCGGCGCATGATGACCATGGGGCCTGAAGCCTGGCGTGAGCGCTCGGTTGCCGTCAGGACTCCGTACTTTTTCAGTGCCGTTGAGATGGTGAAGCATTCGGACCTTCTTTTGAAGGCTTCCGAAATGCTTGCTGACACCGTTTTGCCCGGAGGGTCCCTGGCCGCGGTGCCGGTTCCTGACGTCCTGCACGCCGACTTTGAACCCAAACTCATCTGGAACCGGCGTACGCACACGGACCCGGCAGCGCAGTGGCTGAGGTCCCTCATTGCCGGATCCGTCAGCCACAAAACATCATAAGCCATGCACGTGACCGATATCACAGTCCGGGAAGTCACTGAACGCAAGGACAAACTCATTGCTGAACTCACCGCCCCTTGGGAGGCTTCCGTAAGAGCCACTCATACCTTCCTGATGCCCGAAGGCATCGCCGAAATCAGGGGCTTTGTGCCGCAGGCTTTCCGGGCCGTGGCGCATTTGGTTGTCGCAGAACGCAGGGGCCGCGTGCTCGGGTTTGCCGGGGTTGAGGGAGAGCGCCTGGAGATGCTCTTTTTGCTCCCTGAGTTGCGGGGTGAGGGCCTGGGACGGGCGCTTTTGAGGTTTGTCGCTGAAACGTACGGTACGGCGTGAACGAACTCACCGTGAACGAAGATAACCACGAGGCCGTGGGCTTTTACGAGCACATGGGGTTTAAAACGTATAAGCGCACAGACACGGATGAAGAAGGGAGGCCCTATCCGCTTCTTTACATGCGGCGGGCATGAAAAATCCCCTGCAGGGCTCACCGGCAGGGGATTTCAGGTGTCAGGTCATTGACGCAGGATTACTGCGAGAAAGCCTTTTTCAGATCCACGGGCATGGCCTGATAGCCCGAGGTGTTTTTGAGCTGGATTTCGACGGACGGCTCTTTTGCACCCCACTTGAATTCATCGATGTAGGGGTTCGGAGCCGACTCAAAGGCACCTGTCTTAAAGTTAAAGTTTGCACCTGCGGTGGCCGAATACACAAAGACCGAGTTCTTGTCGGGCATGTATTCGGTAAGCGACGTCACCGGGCTGTACCAGGCGTGGCCGCGCTCTTCACCGTACTGCTAGATCTGCTCAACCGTCATCTTCTTCTGGTTGATCTTGTAGATCACGGCGCGGCTGTACTTCATATCCGGCAGCGGCGGCTGTTCCATCCCGCGGGCGTCGCCGTTATCAAAGACTGAGAGCGTAAAGATATTCTTGTCGGACTTGCTGTCCACTCTCCAGCCGGTGTGCTGCGTCCACGTCCAGTCAAAGCCTCCTTCGCATTTGCTGCCTTCGCACTTGATGGGGTTACCCTTGCTGTCAACGGGCTTAAGAACCTTATCGGCAAAGGTCTTCTTCCAGCCTTCCGGCGACCCCATGATCCACTTCACCTTCTTGTCGCGGCCGATCTTGATGAGCGCCGACTGATGGCGCGAAGAAATGATGATGGAGTCATCTGTCGGGTCGTAGTCAACGGAATTGACGTGGACCCAGTTGCGGCCCGCACCGGACCCCACGATGTCGCCAAACTTGTCGCTCTTATCCTGTTCGGCCAGCTGCTCGGCAGACAAGGTCTTGCCGGCCTGGCTTGCGTCGATATTGAGACACACCGCACCCTGATCAAGGACCTTGAGAACGTTGTCGCGGTAGGGATCGAGAATGTCAAAGAGGCGCCATTCGTCAACGACGTTACCGTTCTGATCGACTTCGATGATGACGTCGCGCACCGTGCGCACGTGCTTGCCGTCAGCGCGGACGTGATCAGAGGATGCAACACGCACGAGGTAGTGCCCGTTTTGCATCGCGTCCATAGCGTGGGAGAAGTCGTTGTAGCCGTCAGGGAGTCTGCGGTTAAAGATCTCGCGGCCCATGAGGTCGTACTTCACGTATCTCTGGCCGTAGCCCCAGGTAAAGGCGCCGTCCTTATTCTGACGGAACCCCATCATGATGCCGGCACGGTAGATGTCGTTGTTGTTGTAGATCGAAGAAGGCTCCATGTACCAGCGGATTTCGCCCTTGGTGTCATAGATCGCGTTTAAGGGATAGCGGTTCCATTCCAGAGCCCCGCCCATGGGGTTGTTCCACACCGCGCGGGTGGAATCCGGTGTTGCCGCGATCATGTTGTTCACAAGGTAGAGGCGGTCGGAAAAGGCCGGATCCATCTTTTTGACTTCGGCCTTGGGGAAAGCCGAGTCAACGCCCGCGTAGCCCGCCGTGCGGAGGTTTGCGGGGCCCGCGTAGATGCGGTACTTCTCGTTGGTGACCTTTTCGCTCTTGCCGTTCGCGAACTTCGTGTAGGAGACTTCAACGGTGTTGCGGTAGTCGGGATAAAGACCGAAAACCGGAATGCCGCCGTGGGTGCGCACCTGGGTGTCGCTCACCTTGTACTTGATTTCCTGGCCGCCCTGCTTGGGGACGATGCGCACAGTGACGTCGGTTAAGGTGTAGCCGCCGTTACGGATCACGGCTGTTAAGGGCGCAATGCCGTAAGGATTCATGTTCACCGCGCCGATTTTGCCGGTGGTGGGATAGGTGACGTGGGGGCCTGAGGCGCCGCCGATAGCAAAGGCGCCGGAACTCACGGTTAAGGCCGCAACGGCACAGGCTGCGCTCAGAAATGTCTTTTTGACCTGCATGGAGATTGTCTCCTTTGGTTGGAAGTGAAGTGCATTAAAGCCGCCAGACCGGGGGAAGGGAAATCAGTCGGATCAGCGCGCCTTAAATGTTGAAAACGAGTCTAAAAGTGAGTGCCCGGCGTTACTATCGAGAGATACGGCATCACTCTTGCAAAAAATGACGAACCAACTTTTAGAAAATGAAAAGCTCGGGGCCTTAACGCTTGAAGACCTCGTCTTTTTCGTGACGCTCTGCGAGGAGCTCTCGCTCTCGGAAACCGCCAAACGCTGCTCGCTGAGCCTTTCAGGCGCCTCGCGCACGATGAAAAAACTCCGGGAGGTTTTTGACGACAAACTCTTTCTGCGCTCGATGCCGGATTCGATCGCCACAGAGCGCGCTCTGGAGCTCTATCCCTTGGTGAGCGACATCGTGGAAAGGGCCGGAGCGCTTACGCACTCCGCCGTGTTTGATCCCGTGAAACTTACGAAGACCTTCCGGATCGGAGCGGTGGATAACGCGCTTTTTGCGGTGATGCCGGAAGTGGTGAGGGTGTTTTTCAAGGAGGCCCCGCACGCAAGGCTTGAGGTCGCGCAGGTGGGCTCCAACCTTCTGGCTGAACTTGAAAACGGGCATCTCGATTGTGCTGTGTTCCCTTCAACGCTCACGCTGCCGCACGGCTACGGGTCTTTGCGGCTTTATCCCGTGAAGTACGCGCTCTGTGTGAGAGAAGGCCATCCGCTTCAAGCGCTTTATGAAGAAAAAGGGAAGGTGACGACAGACGACATCGCAAAGTACCGCAAAGTGAGAATCTCCAACGAGTCCGCTTCACAGACCTCGTTTTATTCGTTGGACGAGCGCACCTACCTCGGGGAAGACGTGCAGGACTGCGCGGTGGTGGTGCCGTACTTTCTGTCGGTGCCGACGATTCTGCAGGAAACAGATTTCACCGCAACGCTTCCGATGCAGACAGCGCTCAGAATGCAGCAGACGATTAAAAGCCCCTCGATTGTGGTGATGCCGGCCGAAGTTCCTTTGGACAACACCAAGGGGAGGGAGTTCTTTTACACGCAGTTGATCTGGCACGAGCGCGTCGCGCGCGATTCGGCCATGCAGTGGTTCAGAGGGCTTTTTGCGGCCTACGCCACTGCTTAGCAGGAGTGACGGGCTAACGCCGGACAAAATGTTCCTGCCGGGGTGGGTCAGGTTTTATGTCGTTTTTGGGATCAGCTTCTGTGTCGCTTGACAGGTTGAGACGAAAAAACACAGGCAGGAAAGGCAAAAACAGGGGATCGGACGGTACGGCTGAGGTTTTAAAGCAGAAAAACGTGCGGCGCCGGTCCGGACTGGGCCCGGCGGCCCGAAAAAATTATTTGCTTGTTGTCTTCCGGCTGCCCCGACTCAAAAAAGAGTCCGCCGTCTTTCGTCTTTTTGTCATGGATCCGTCAGAGCCCTGCCATTGGGCTGACACAGCAGCATCGCACAATGCAGCACACACAGGCAGAAGATCCCAATACAACCGGTGTGCCGCCGAAAGGACAACGCCTCTGCCCGCTGCCGCGGTGTTTCGGCACGGCGTATCCGGTTTAAGCATCAAACCCAAAAAATGAAACGTCGTCTTTTTATCCAGTCTGCGCTCGGCGCCTTCTTTATTCCCGCGGCCGGTGAACTTTTTGCCAAAACGCCGGTAATTGCCGATATTGAATTACCGAAGCCTGAAAACGTGATCTCCAAGTTCGGTTTTGTGACCGATGTGCACTACGTGGTGGCCCCGACGCGCCTCATTCCCAAAGAAGACTCGGTGCGCGTCTACCGGGATTCGCTTGCAAAACTCCGTCAGGCCATCGATCTCTTTAACGGCCAGAACCTCGACTTTGCGATTGAACTCGGTGACTTTAAGGACTGTAATGACAACGGCACCCGTGAAGGCACGATTGCCTACCTTCAGACCGTGGAAGCGGAATTCCGGCGCTTTAACGGGCCACGCTACCACGTGGCCGGTAACCACGACTTCGACAAGATTACCTACGGCGACTTTGTTTCAAACATCACAAACCACGGTGACGCCAACGGCCGGATGTACTACAGCTTTGTGTCGGGCGGCGTGAAGTACATTGTGCTTGATGCCTGCTACAACAACGCCGAGGGTGAACACTACGCGCTCGGCAAATTTGACTGGACAAAGGCCGTGGTGCCGGACGCCGAAGTGGAGTGGCTTAAAAAGGAGTTGGCTTTCGGCAAGGAACCCGTGATTGTCTTTACGCACCAGCTGCTCAACTACTGGGACGTCAATCCCGTGCCGCAGAACTTCATCATTTATAACAGCCGCGAGATTGTGGAGATGCTTGAAAAAAGCGGGCGCGTTCTGGCGGTTCTCTCGGGCCACTACCACAAGGGTTGCTACAGCCGCAGAAACGGCATTCACTACGTGGTGAACCAAGGCATGGTGGAGCGGTCGCTCCCGCACAATGTGCTCGGCATCGTGAGCGTGGACCGCGATCACAATGTGTACGTTCAGGGTATTTACGACGAGAGAAGTCACGTCTGCAAAAAGGCCTGAGCGGGTTGAGTGCGGCTGATGTGCTGCGCACACGGGCACTTACGCTTTAGCGCGTGATTATCAAAAAAGAGGCGGCTTCGGCCGCTTTTTTCATTTTTTGAATAATCGTGTTTCGGTTTGCGGATGTTGCTCGCTGTAATCGTCAATTTCGCAAAACGGGTCCTGCACCTAAACTGCCCGTACATAAAAGCACACAGCGTAAGCCTGTGTGCGGTAACCGACATACTTCAAAGGATAAGCACATCATGCAGCGCAGAACTCTCGTGGCCGCCGCGGCCGCTTTCGGACTGACTTCCACCGCACTTTCGGCCTTCGCCGCCGAAAAGGGCACCCAGTATGTGGTGCTCGATAAACCGCTCCCGAACGCCGAAGGCACGCTCATTAAGGTCTTCTCCTACGACTGCCCGTTCTGCTACAAGTACGACGTGGGTGTTGATCCGCGGGTGCTGCCGCGCATCGAAAAAGAGGTGGGCTTGAAATTTAAGCCGATGCACCTCGAAACCAAGGGAACCTACGGCCGCTGCGCGAGCGTGTTTCTTGCGATGTGCATGCTCCGGGACGAAAAAGCCGGTGTTTCCATTGAAGACAAGAATTCGCTCTTTAAGAAAGCCAAGGACGCGATCTACAACGCTTACCACCGTAAACAGGAGCGGTGGACGGCCGGCGAATCGGCGTTTTTGAAGACCATGACCGACGCTACGGGCCTCACCGCCGCCGACTACGAAGCCGCAAAAAAGGATGCTGCCGTGACGGCCTTGGCCGACAGCTGGAAGGTCACCTATGACGTTGCGAAGATCCAGGGCATTCCCGCTTACGTTGTCAACGGCAAGTACCTGATTATGACCAAGAGCATCCGTAACTTTGACGGCATGGTCTCGCTTGTGAAAGAACTCGCGGCCATGAAGTAAGCCGGTGGCGCAAAGGAGAAAAACTATGCAATGCATGTCTTGGTCGGGGCGCCTTAAGGCCGATCCCGTCGGAGAAATTGCCCGTTGGTCAGACATGCGCTGGCCGTGGTTACTCATTATCTTTTTGAGCTGCGCCCTCGTTGTCATCGCGCACAACGTGTTTCAGGTGTGGCTTTACATGAAGCCCTGCGAGCAGTGCGTCTACATCCGCTTTGGGTTCCTGGTGGTTGCTTTGGGCGCTTTGATTACCGTCATTAATCCCAAAAACCTCATTCTGAAGCTCGTCGGGCTCGTGGTGAGTGTTTACGGGGCTGTCTACGGCCTCATGTGCTCCTTTAAGCTCTCGTCCATTCATCACGCGATTCACGGTGACGATATGGAGGCGGTCTTCGGGATGCAGGGGTGCTCTCTGGAACCGAAGTATCCCTTCGGGCTTCCGTTGGAAAAGTGGGCGCCGGACTGGTTTTTGCCCACCGGTGACTGCGGCTACGACACGGCGGTGGTGCCTGACGGTACGGTGCTTTCTTCCGCGCAGCAGTTTTTGATCAACATGTATAACAGCGCCGACAGCTGGTATCTGATTCCGGCCTGGAAGTTCATGAGCATGGCGCAGTGCTGCATCCTCGCTTTCGGTGTGGCGCTCGTGATGGTCGTGGTTTTAACGGGCTCTTCGTTCTGGAAACGCTTTAAGGCCTGAAGACCGCATTACGGACGTAAAGCTTCTCAGCGCCGCTTTCCTTTGCCGGGAGCGGCGTTTTTGTCGCCGGCTGATGCGTAATCTGTCAAATCTAACGTTAGAAACGTTAGATTAGGGCGTTTTTTGTCAGATTAGGCGTTAGAAAAACCAGCCGTGACCGGTTTGTGAAATGGGTCGGATCATTGTGAAAGAGATCGGGCAGCATGGTAAAGACGCAGTCTCGCGGTAATGCCTCAAAAGTGCTCAGGCGCCGCCGTTACATTTGGCTGTATCCTTTCCGGACTTGTGTCGTAAGGAACTTTTCATGACCAACAAAACGCCGGGCGACAAAACGTTGCTCACGCACGCAGGGCGCCCTTTTAATCCGGCTTTTCCGTACGTCAATCCCCCGGTGGTGAGAGCTTCCACCGTGCTTTTTGAGTCCGTGCACCGCATGCACGAGTGCGAAGCGCACCGCAATGCCGGCATCAAGGACTCCCCCACTTACGGGATCTGGGGCACACCCACGCATGAAGCGTTTTATGAGGCTTTAAAAGCCCTTGAGGGCCCTGGAGCCGTTGGCGCCTGGGCGTTTTCAACGGGGCTTGCGGCCTGCACAGTGCCTCTGATGGCTTTTGTGAGCGCCGGAGACCATACGCTCTTTGCCGACACGGTCTACGGACCCACGCGCGACTTTGCCGAAAACGTGCTCACGCGCTTTGGGGTGGAGGTGGAGTTTTACGAACCCAGAATCGGCGCCGGGATTGAAAAGCTCATCCGCGCAAACACCAAACTCGTGATGATGGAAACGGTGGGTACGCACAGTTTTGAGTTGCAGGACGTGCCCGCGATTGCCGCCGTGTGCCGTAAGCACAACGTCATATCCGTCATTGACAACACGTGGGCAACGCCTCTGTACTTTAAGCCCCTGGATCACGGCGTTGACATGGTTATCCACGCAGCAACGAAGTACATTGCGGGGGCTTCTGACCTGATGATGGGCGTGGTGATCTGCAACAAAAAAGCCTGGAAGCCCGTCTTTCAGCTTGTGGCCGACACCGGTCAGGCAACGCCTTCGGACGATGTTTATCTCGCGTACCGGGGACTGCACAGCATGGCCGCGCGCATGAAGGCCGCGGAAGATGGCGCCGCTCAGGTTATCGCCTGGTTTAAGGCGCAGCCTGAAGTCGAAGCCATTCTCTGGCCCGCAGACCCCGATAACCCCGACTATGCGCTCTGGAAGCGGGACTATAAGGGAGCGTCACCCCTGTTCGGTGTGCGCTTTAAGCCCGAGTGGGAGGGGAAACTGGAACCCATGGTGGACGCCTTAAAACTCATCGGCCGCGGGTACTCCTGGGGCGGCTACGAGAGTCTTCTCGTGATGAGTTACGGAAAGCGCACGACCGGGAAGGTTCCCTTTGACCGGATGATCCGCATGGCGGTGGGCCTGGAAGATCCGGCGGATCTCATTGCGGATCTCGAGCAGGCGTTTGCAGCGTTAAGGAACCACTGATTTCCAACGGCCGCAGAACACGTAAGCCGCTGTGTCGGGTGACTGACAGAGCGGCTTTTGCTCTTCTCAGAG
>ENA-ORRI01001174-ORRI01001174.1-human-gut-metagenome-genome-assembly--contig:-NODE-1174-length-11123-cov-2.88842_pt1 | contig 11123 bp, 10 predicted proteins | sample MGYA00242172_ERZ509128 | MGnify/ENA primary metagenome ERZ509128 (study PRJEB26280, sample SAMEA2338623) | human gut metagenome | biome: human gut; feature: human-associated habitat; material: faeces... | reverse complement strand
GAAGTGCCGCAGGGTTTCCTTTGGGCAACTTGTTTTCCAGCGAGGGAGTACGGTGGTATTATCTTCATATTCAAGATTGTTACCGTTCTCCGTTCATGGCCGTAGTCTTTCCTGTGGTTTTGGTGCTTGGAGCGATAGAGCGTTCCGGCTTGTTTGGAATCATTAAGGATTCTATCAGCAAAGGCGTGCCGTTTCTCACTTACCGGCAACGTAAGGCTTGCCTTATGGCCGGTACATTCTTATTATTGTATCTGGCCGGAATGCTGCTTCTGTTGCTCGGTCCGCATGCCATATTGCTCAGTGTGACGGGGCATCTCTATCCGTCTCCTTTTGTTTCCGGTATTTTGCAAACCATGTCTTTAGGTTTTGTCCTGACTTCGTTGTTATACGCTGTCCTAAGCTTTCATTTGCGAGGTTGGGAGGAATGCCTGTCTGTACTGTATTGGGGGATCCAACGTTATGATGTATGGATTCTCATTTCCATGTTGGCCGTGCAGCTTTACAATGCTTTATGCTATGTATGGAACGGTGCTTAAAATGGATGGAATGGATAGTTTTCAAGGCTCAAAGAAGCGTTATTCTTGGGCATTCAGGTGAAAATATCTACTTTTGTGTAAGTATTAGAAAAAAAACATGATAAAAGATTTTTTGGAAAAGATAGAGGAAGAACTCAACGAAGAACAGCGCCGGGCCGTTTGTTACGACAAAGGTCCTTCATTAGTAATAGCAGGTGCCGGTTCGGGCAAGACACGCGTGTTGACCTACAAGATAGCTTATTTGTTGGAACAAGGATATAAACCATGGAATATCCTGGCATTGACGTTCACCAATAAGGCTGCAAGGGAAATGAAGGAACGTATTGCCCGGTTGGTAGGCCATGAGCTTGCAGCCGGATTATGGATGGGAACGTTCCACTCCGTCTTTTCCCGTATCTTACGGAAGGAAGCCGATGAAATCGGGTTTTCTTCCCATTTTACCATCTACGACCAAGCCGATTCGCGAAATCTGATAAAGACCGTTATACGTGAAATGGGGCTTGATGACAAGACCTATAAACCGGCAACCATAGCAGCCCATATTTCCAATGCCAAAAACCGTTTAATATTGCCGGAAGCCTATTTGTCTGACAATGCTGTGCGAATGGCAGACCAGGCGGCCAAAATTCCGATGACGGGAGAAATCTACCTTCGCTACATGTCCCGTCTCCGACAAGCCGACGTAATGGACTTCGATGATTTGTTGCTCTATACTTATATTTTGCTAAAAGAGCATCCTGAGGTTTGCGGGAGATATGCAGACATATTCGATTTCGTTTTGGTGGATGAGTATCAGGACACGAATTATGCCCAACACTGTATCGTATGGGAGTTGACTCAGAAGAAACAACAAGTGTGCGTGGTGGGCGACGATGCGCAAAGCATTTATAGTTTTCGTGGAGCAAATATTGATAACATTCTTAATTTCACGCAGAAATATAACAATGCGAAGTTGTTTAAGTTGGAGCAGAACTACCGTTCTACAAAGACTATCGTTTCGGCTGCCAACAGTTTGATAAGCCATAACGACCGACAGATACCAAAAGACGTTTTCAGCGACAAGGAGAAAGGTTCGCCCCTTCATGTGTATTCCGCTTACAGTGATATAGAGGAGGCTGAAATCGTGGTAAACCAAATCGCAGCATTGCGGAGAAAAGAAAAAATGGAATATGATGGTTTTGCCATTCTTTACCGTACCAACGCGCAGAGCCGTACTTTTGAAGAGGCTTTGCGCAAACGGGGTATGCCTTATCGGATTTACGGAGGACTTTCGTTTTACCAACGAAAGGAAATAAAAGATGTGATAGCCTATTGCCGTTTGGCCGTAAATCCCCATGACGAGGAGGCTTTCAAACGGGTCATCAATTATCCGGCACGAGGGATTGGCCAGACCACGGTGGATAAGATTGTATCCGTAGCTTCCACAGACGGGGTCAGCTTGTGGGAAGTGGTGTCTCGTCCCGAGGAGCATTCCTTACCCGTAAATAAGGGCACGATGGGTAAATTGAAATCATTCACGGATATTATCTCCGGTTTCATCGAGGAAACAGAGCAGATGGATGCCGTCTTCCTCACACAGGAAATCATCCGTGAGAGCGGTATAATGAGAGAGATTTTTCAAGATATGAGTCCGGAAGGAATGAGCCGTCAGGAAAATGTGCAGGAACTGTTGAATGGCGTACAGGAATTCGTCTCCAGACGTTTAGAGGAAGGGCAAAGTACCGGACTCAGCGATTTCCTACAGGAAGTATCATTATTGAGCGATTTGGACGAAGACGAAAGTGACGAACAACACAAAGTGACATTGATGACGATTCACTCGGCTAAAGGGTTGGAGTTCCCTGTGGTATTTATCGTTGGAATGGAAGAAAATCTATTCCCAAGTCCGATGGCGGGAAACAGCCAACGTGCATTGGAAGAAGAACGTCGTCTTTTTTATGTGGCTATTACCCGTGCCGAACGTTATTGTTATCTAAGTTTTGCCCGCAGCCGTTATCGTTTCGGTAAAACGGAATTCAGTAACCCGAGTCGTTTTCTGCATGACATAGACCCACGATATGTGGAAATGGATGCTCAAGACGGGTTTTCGTTCGGACAGACAAGGAGAAGGAAATTTGCGAGTGAGCGAGCGCAGACCGAACTCCGCTCGAGTCTGCCGAGCGTGAGCAAATTATGCAAGTATGAAGACGAAGATGATTACGGTACATCTTATCGGGAACGGCATCACCGCGCTTACGGAGAAGGTGTCGGGGCAAGTTCTCCTATAGTAGCAAAAGTTTCCGGTTTGAAACCTTTGGGAAGCGTAAACCGACAAGCTCTTATGCGAGATGCAAAATGCGGCGGCGCAGGGCTTACCGTTGTTCCGTCGCCATCCGCATCAGCTAAGGATAACAGTGAGCTACGGGCAGGCATGCGGATTGAACACGAACGTTTCGGTTTGGGGGTGGTGAAAGCTGTTGAAGGCAGCGGAGAAAACACCAAAGCTACCGTGGAGTTTCAAAATACGGGCACCAAGCAATTACTGTTGAGATTTGCCCGTTTTAAAGTGGTGGAGTAGTGCTTTCCGTAAATCGGGTATTTTTGTCTGTAAATCGGGTATGGGGAGTCTGAGTGGGATGCCGTAACTTTACCCTCAAAAAAGACAAGACATGATCACAAAAGTATTTGCATTTTTAGTATGCAGTATCTTAACCACAAATGTTATGGCACAAAAGAAAATCGTACAGACAGCCGGGCGTGACCTGCTTGGTGAGTTCGCTCCTGAATTTGCACGTCTTAATGACGATGTGCTCTTTGGGGAGGTGTGGAGTAGAAATGACTTATTGAGTTTGCGTGACCGTAGTTTGGTTACGATTACTTCGTTAGTCAGTCAGGGTATGACAGATTCTTCGCTCACTTATCATTTGCAAACGGCAAAAGCAAATGGAATTACTCGTACTGAAATATCCGAGATTATCACCCATATTGCATTTTATGCCGGATGGCCGAAAGCATGGGCGGCTTTCCGTCAGGCTAAAGATGTGTGGGCAGAAGATGAAACGGCTGTCGATGCACGGGCGGCATTTCAGAAAGAGATGATTTTTCCTATCGGAGAGCCTAATACGGCGTATGCACCGTATTTCACGGGACGCAGTTACATCGCCCGTATTTCAGATTCACAGATTCCCTTTTCTAATGTCACTTTTGAACCCCGGTGCCGCAATAACTGGCATATCCATAGGGCTACAAAAGGAGGAGGACAGATGCTCGTGGGGGTCGCCGGACGAGGATGGTATCAAGAAGAAGGCAAATCTGCTCAGGAGATACTTCCGGGCACGGTCATCCACATTCCGGCTAATGTGAAACATTGGCATGGTGCTGCAGCCGACAGTTGGTTTGCTCACCTTGCTTTCGAAATACTTGGCGAAAATACATCGAATGAGTGGCTTGAGCCGGTAACAGACAAGGAATACGACCAATTGAGATAAAACAAAAACACTCCGTAAACCTGAAGCTTACGGGGTGTTCTCCTATTTGTGCCGGTGAGCGGGGAAGCAAGTTACTTGGTATCCGTATAACCGTCTGATTTCAGCAGTTCCACTATACGCTGCTTCCATTCCCCTTGGATGATGATTTCACCGTCCTTCACGGCACCGCCTACGCCGCACTTCGTCTTCAGCATCCGCCCCAGTTCTTTCAAGTCGGCCTCTGCACCGACGAAGCCTTTCACCACGGTGACCACTTTTCCACCGCGATTCTTGCGTTCGATACCCACTCTCAGTTTCTGTCGGTTTTTGGGAGGCGTGTCAGCTTCCTCTTCCTCGCTGCTATCGAATGCGAAATCAGGGTTGGTGGAATACACCATCCCCAATCTCGATTTCCAGTCGTTGTCCTTTGCCGGCATGTTTTAATCCTCCATCAGTTTCCGGTAACGGATGCGTTTCGGCTCTTCCAGTCCGAGACGTTTCATCTTGTTGCTTTCGTATTCCGAGTAACTGCCCTCGAAGAAAAACACATTGCCGTCGCCTTCGAAAGCAAGAATGTGCGTACAGATACGGTCGAGGAACCAACGGTCGTGGCTGATGACCACGGCGCAACCGGCAAATTCCTCCAGACCTTCCTCTAAAGCCCGTAGCGTATTCACGTCGATGTCGTTCGTCGGCTCATCGAGTAGCAATACGTTGCCCTCTTCTTTCAGCGCCATGGCCAAATGCAAACGGTTACGCTCACCTCCGGAAAGTACGCCGCATTTCTTTTCTTGGTCTGCTCCGGAGAAATTGAACCGGCTCAGGTAGGCACGGACATTGATGTCGCGGTTTCCCATACGTATCAGTTCGTTACCGCCGCTCATGACTTCATACACGCTCTTTTCCGGAGAAATATCCTTGTGCGTCTGGTCTACGTAAGCTAATTTGACGGTTTCACCGACTTCGAACGTACCGCCATCCGCATGTTCCAACCCCATAATCAAACGGAAAAGCGTAGTCTTGCCCGCACCGTTGGGGCCGATGACCCCCACGATACCGTTGGGCGGAAGCATGAAATTCAGGTCGTTGAACAATACCTTATCGCCAAAAGCCTTCTGTACGTGTTGCGCTTCGATAACCTTGTTACCCAAGCGCGGACCGTTCGGAATGAAGATTTCCAACTTTTCCTCTTTCTCTTTCTGGTCCTCGTTAAGCAATTTGTCGTATGAGTTCAGGCGGGCCTTACCCTTGGCCTGCCGTGCCTTCGGTGCCATACGCACCCATTCCAATTCGCGTTCCAGAGTCTTCCGACGTTTGCTGGCTGTCTTTTCCTCTTGTTCCATGCGTTTGGTTTTCTGTTCCAACCAAGAGGAATAGTTGCCCTTCCAAGGAATACCTTCACCGCGGTCAAGCTCCAGAATCCATCCGGCCACGTCATCCAAGAAATAACGGTCGTGCGTCACGGCAATAACCGTGCCTTCGTACTGGTTCAAATGCTGCTCCAACCAGTCGATGCTTTCAGCATCCAAATGGTTGGTCGGTTCGTCGAGCAGCAATACGTCCGGCTTCTGCAGCAAGAGGCGGCAAAGTGCCACGCGTCGACGTTCTCCTCCCGAAAGGTTTTCCACCGGTTGGTCGGCAGGCGGACAGCGCAAGGCATCCATGGCACGTTCCAGTTTGCTGTCTAAGTTCCAGGCATCCGTGGCGTCGATGATGTCCTGCAGTTCCCCCTGGCGGGCAAACAAGGCATTCATCTTATCTTCATCCTCATAATATTCCGGAAGACCGAATTTCTGGTTGATTTCTTCATATTCCGTCAGGGCATCCACGATAGGCTGTACACCCTCCATGACCACTTCCTTCACGGTTTTGGACGGATCCAACTGCGGTTCCTGAGGCAGATACCCCACGCTGTACCCCGGCGAGAATACCACTTCGCCTTGGAAATCCTTGTCCAGTCCTGCGATAATTTTCATCAAGGTGGATTTTCCGGAACCGTTTAAACCGATGATGCCGATTTTAGCCCCATAGAAGAAACTCAGGTAGATGTTCTTCAATACTTGTTTGTTGGTCTGGCGGATGGTCTTACTCACGCCGACCATGGAGAAAATGATTTTCTTGTCGTCTACTGTTGCCATAAGTTGTTTTTGTTTTTATGGAGTTAAATGAATAATCCGATGGAAAGCAATGCCCCGAACAGGAAGATGTTGCGTGCCGTTTCGCCTAACACCCCGTTCAGTTCCCGGCCTCGCTTAAGCCCCGTCATACGTCTCCAAGTGACGGTATGCGGTATGAGATAACACACCGGAAGGAGGGCTGCCACAGGTTTCCCTGCTAACCACATCGTCTGGCAAAGCCCCACAGCCGCAATGCCGAGCCAAAGATAAAGATTTTCTGAGGCTTTTTCGCCTATTCGTACGACTAAAGTGATTTTTCCGCCAACTTTGTCGTTGTCGCGGTCACGATAGTTGTTCACCACGAGCAAACAGTCTATCGCCAGACCGCAGGCCAAAGACAACGCCCATACCTCGGGCACGACCGTACCGCTTTGCAGATAGTACGTGGCACCTACCGGGATGAGACCAAAAAACACCAGTACGAGCAGGTCGCCCAACCCGAGGCGGGCCATACAGGTGGTATAAAGAAAACAGAACGCCACGCAGCACACACGACGAGCACCATCGTCCATCCGCCGTACCACACCAACGGCAAGCCGGTGAGGCAGGAGAGGAGCGTGGTGCAAATGATTCCCCGGCGCATGGCAGGCAATGTAATCCAACCTTCGGCACAGGCGCGTTTCGGACCAAGACGCTTCTCGTCGTCCAACCCTTTCTGGAAATCGTAATAATCATTGATGAAATTGGCATCGATTTGCATGAGGAATGCAAAAAGGAAGCACAATAAGGCCGGAACCGGACGGAAGAATCCGTCGTTCCAAGCAGCCGAAACCCCAATCATGACCGGCACGGCCGCTCCCGTCAAGGTCTTGGGACGTGCGGCCAACATCCATGCATGCGGTGAGTTCGTAGAGATATGAGACATATTTGCCATGGGTTAAGAATCACTATGATTTTTCTCTTCGGGGATTTCTCCTTTTGGGAACCGTTCGATGGTTGCTGTGGCCGGACCGGCCTTCGGACCGTCGTCTGCCCTCCAAGTCATAACATGCATTTTCTTTTTTGTTCCATTCCACCGGACGTGTACGGTCGAAAAGCTTGTCAGCCAAGTCCGTTCTTCCGATGCGACGCAGTTCCGCTTTTATTTTTGGCTGTTCTTCCGGCTTGTACCAGAAGAAGAACATCCGTTGTGCCAGTTTCTCGCGAGGCGATTTCGCGCTATATACCGGTTCGAACGTATAAGGATGGTAGCCTGTGGCCCAAGCCTCAGTGCTCACGGTCATGGGAGTGGGCGTAAAGTCTTGCACCTGTTCCAGTTGGAAGTCCATCCTTTTCGTCAGCACGGCCAACTCCGCCATGTCTTCTTCCGTGCAACCCGGATGGCTGCTGATGAAGTAAGGGATGATTTGTTGGCGCAGCCCGGCTTCCCGGTTAATTCGATCGAATATGTCCTTAAACTCCCCAAATAGCCGGAAAGAGGGTTTACGCATCAGCTCAAGCACACGCTCCGACGTGTGTTCCGGAGCAACCTTCAGCCGGCCGCTTACATGACGCGTAATCAGTTCACGGGTGTATTCGGCATTCACTTGGTTGATACGCGCGTCTTTTGCATCATGCAAAAGCAAGTCGTAACGCACCCCGCTGCCGATATAGCTCCGCTTAATGCCCGGCAAAGCGTTTACGGCATGGTAAATGTCCAACAAAGCCGTGTGGTCGGTATTCAGGTTCGGGCATATTTCCGGATGGATGCACGACGGGCGTTTACACTTCTCGCACGCCTTCAGGTTTTTCCCCTTCATGCCGTACATGTTGGCCGAAGGGCCGCCCAAATCTGAAAGGTTGCCTTTGAAATCGGGCATCTCCGTGATTTGCCTTACTTCTTTGAGGATGCTTTCCTTGCTGCGGTTGACGATGAACTTGCCTTGATGGGCAGAAATCGTGCAGAACGCACATCCTCCGAAACATCCCCGGTGCAGGTTCACCGAAAACTTGATCATCTCGTACGCCGGGATGCGCTTTCCCTTGTATTTGGGATGGGGCAGGCGGGTGTAGGGCAAATCGAACGAATGGTCGATTTCATCCTGCGTCATCGGCGGATAGGGTGGATTGACCACTACATACCGTCTGCCGGTGGGTTGGATGATGCGCTGCGCGTGGTATTTGTTGCTTTCTTCCTCAATATGCCGGAAATTTTCGGCCTGCGCCTTCATGTCTTTCAGACAGGTCTCGTGGGCGTGTAGGATGAGGTCGTCGGGAACGATTCCGCCGGGAATATCCTCCTTATTATATATAGATACCGTTTGGGGAATGCAATGCCCATGCGTAATCACGTCGCGGAAAGTCTTCATGCCGACGCGGGCCGTACCGTCCTCCGCGTAATCCAGATGGGCATTTCCGTCTTCTATGGCCATCTGCAGATGGTTTGAAATTTCCACCACCGCCTTTTCTCCCATACCATATATAATCATGTCGGCTCCGCTGTCGCATAAGATGGACGGGCGGAACCGTTCCTGCCAATAATCATAATGCGTCAGGCGGCGTAGAGAGGCCTCTATCCCCCCCAGTATGACCGGCACATCGGGATAAAGCTGTTTCAGGATCTGGCTATACACTATCGTGGGGTATTCCGGACGAAGGTCGTGCCGCCCGTCCGGCGAATATGCGTCCTCGCTCCGCAGGCGGCGGTTGGCCGTGTATTTGTTCACCATCGAATCCATGCAACCTGGAGCCACACCGAACCACAGGCGCGGACGTCCCAGTTTCTTGAAATCGCGGAAATCACCGTGCCAGTCCGGTTGGGGAACAATCGCCACCCGGTAGCCTTCGGCCTCCAAAATGCGCCCGATGACAGCTGCACCGAACGATGGATGATCCACGTAAGCGTCTCCGGAGAACAGGATAACGTCCACATCATCCCATCCCCGCAACTCCATTTCTTTTTTGGTCGTGGGGAGCCAGTCAGTCAAACGGAAATCTTTCATCAAGGTCTCCTTTTCCTTTATTCTTCCAATATGTTTGCTTGTTCTATCTCTTGATGCGTTTTCAACCAGTTTACGTATAATTTGACTAACTGGTTCAATCCGAACGCCTTCATGTTGTCATGGAAAAGCACGCCTTGGCACAAATCGACAAGGTCTGCCTTGTCCGGTTCAGCCTCTATCAGGGCACGGACGTTCAGGCGCAGTTTCTCCAACACCATCTCGTCAATGATGCCGCTACTGTCCACCAACTGTTGGAAAAGCCCGTATCTTTCAATCGTTTTGAGATTCTCGTCGGTGACGAACATCTGACGTGAACCTTTGGCATTGGTCTGTATCTCGTACATATTCTTCTATTTTTAGACATTACGGTACAAAGATAGTGAAAGGCGAGCGCAGAGGCAAATGAAAATGTTTTTTTCTGATTGGGCTTAGATTGATTTTCGCATCTCCTTAGTGTGATTTTCGGGCAAGGGACGGTTGCTCTCTTAGGAAGAGATAAACTGTTCGGCAAAAGTATAAAAAATATTTCATTCAACGCGCTGTTTTTAAAATATTTTTCTCATTCCAGATGAGTTTTTTAGGTATCATGGGGCTGTGTTTCCGTAATACAAATTCTTCAGAAACGTTTTCAAACGCGAACACTTGAATGCCATAACTCATTTACTAACTGCCTTGTTCCGCTTCCGGTTTATCTCTTCCTAAGAGAGCAACCGGAAAAATGAATTTAAATATAGTGCGGGGAAAGTCCCGACTTTTTTGTGAATTACGTGTAACTGATTGGTTCATAGTGTATCTTGAGGACTATCAGGACTAGATACTTTATCCTTATTCCATGGAGGCTTCTTTATTGTCCCAAAGTGACGAGGCGGAATGTTGGTTCGTGTTAAGGGACCTGAAACGTTCCAATGCCAGACATCCCGCTTACCGTCAACTTGCGGAAATGGGGCTGCGCGTGTTTACGCCGATGCACGAGGTGGTCACGTTGGTTCGCGGGCAACGCGTACGTAAGAATGTGCCCTTTCTTCATGACCTGCTGTTTGTCCGGGAACGCTATTCCGCACTCCGTTCCGTGATAGAAAGGGATCCCACATTGCAATTCCGTTATGTACGTGGTGGATACTGTTCCCCGATGACGGTACGCACGGTTGAGATGGAACGTTTCATCCGTGCGGTGGAGTCTACTTTCCGTCCCCGCTACTATCTTCCGGGAGAGATAAGTCCTTCGATGATAGGACGCCAGGTCCTCATTGTGGGCGGCCCTCTCAACGGATATGAAGGTCATCTCCTGTCTATCCGCGGTAGCCGTGTAAAACGTCTGTTCATCGACCTTTCCGGACTGTTGTCGGCAGGAGTGGAAGTAAGTCCCGAATACATCCGATTGTTGTAATTCGCGTAAAAACTCCAAAGTCATAAAATGGAAAACCGACGTTCATCTTCTTCTCAGCCTTCCGGAGTCCGTCTGTTGGCATTACTGCAAGGACAAGGGCAGGAAATCCTTCGCCGCGAAGAAAATAATGCTTCCTTGATGCATCTGTATGGTACAGGCACGCATTGGGTGGCGTTCGAACGTTCAGCCTGCCAGTTGTCCCGTCTTTGCCCCGAGGCTAAAATCATTCCGATGCGGCTTTCCGGCTTCCCCTTTCCGGTCGTGATGGCCACGTTTGGCCAAGCACAATCGGAACATTTTATCCATGGTTTGCCGGAAGTGGAGGAGGGGAGCGACCGGCTTTCATTCAAAATGCCGGCATTGCCGGATGGGGAGTACGGTGTTTGGCATAATCGGCAAGTGAAATATCTTTCAAGATGTGACGTTAACAAAAACTAAAGCCAAGGTGAGAATGTTTATTTTTGCTTATATTTGTAAGGAAGAAATAAAGGAGCGAGGGTTATGGAACAGAAAACAAGACTTTATCCGATAGGGATACAGACATTTTCGGAAATAAGGAATAAGTCATATCTGTATATAGATAAGACGGAATACGTCTACCGCATGACACATTCCGCTTCCAAATACATGTTCCTGAGCCGTCCGCGCCGTTTCGG
>ENA-ORRI01001173-ORRI01001173.1-human-gut-metagenome-genome-assembly--contig:-NODE-1173-length-11130-cov-2.79865_pt1 | contig 11130 bp, 9 predicted proteins | sample MGYA00242172_ERZ509128 | MGnify/ENA primary metagenome ERZ509128 (study PRJEB26280, sample SAMEA2338623) | human gut metagenome | biome: human gut; feature: human-associated habitat; material: faeces... | reverse complement strand
TAAATCTTATGAGTCAGACAGTAGACATTCGTGAGTTGAATGAGCGAATTGAAAGTAAAAGCTCGTTTGTGAACATGATTACGATGGGTATGGACAAAGTAATCGTCGGACAAAAGCATTTGGTTGAATCTTTGTTGATCGGTTTGCTTTCGGACGGACATATCCTGTTGGAAGGTGTGCCGGGTTTGGCTAAGACACTTGCCATTAAAACATTGTCGTCGTTGATCGACGCTAAATACAGCCGAATCCAGTTCACCCCGGACTTACTTCCGGCCGATGTGATCGGTACGATGATTTACAGTCAGAAAAGCGAAGAGTTTCAGGTAAAGCAAGGCCCGATCTTCGCTAATTTTGTGTTAGCGGACGAGATCAACCGTGCCCCGGCGAAAGTACAGAGTGCCTTGTTGGAGGCCATGCAAGAGCGTCAGGTCACGATCAGCGAGCATACCTACAAGTTGCCGAAGCCTTTCTTGGTAATGGCTACCCAGAACCCGATCGAGCAGGAGGGTACGTACCCGTTACCTGAGGCGCAGGTAGACCGTTTCATGTTGAAGGTGATCATCAATTATCCGAAGAAGGAGGAAGAGAAATTAATCATACGCCAGAATATATCCGGAGAACGTCCGGAGATCAAGCCGATCTTGACGAAAGAGGAGATCCTCGACGCCCGTAACGTGGTTCGTGAGGTTTATTTGGACGAGAAGATCGAGCGTTACATCGTGGATATCGTCTTCGCTACCCGTTTCCCGGCTGAGGCTGGTTTGCCGAACTTGGCGAGCATGATCTCTTTCGGCGCTTCCCCTCGTGCGTCTATCAACTTGGCGTTGGCCGCCCGCGCGTACGCTTTCATCAAGCGTAGGGGCTATGTGATCCCGGAGGATATCCGTGCGGTATGCCACGACGTGATGCGCCATCGTATCGGCTTGAGTTATGAGGCCGAGGCGAACAACTTGACTTCAGAGGAGGTAATCAGCGAGATACTAAATAAAGTAGAAGTTCCTTGAGAATTGAAAATTAAGAATTGAAAATTGAAAATTAATCGAAAGAGACAAGCCAATTTTCAATTCTCAACCTTCAATTACCAACAATAAATTTTCAATTTTTCATTTTCAATTTTCAATTACCAAGTGGAGACAAGTGAATTATTAAAAAAGGTCCGCCGTATCGAGATAAAGACCCGTGGTCTTTCCCGTAACATCTTCGCCGGCCAGTACCATTCGGCTTTCAAGGGCCGTGGTATGGCGTTCAGCGAGGTAAGGGAATATCAATACGGCGATGATATCCGGGATATCGACTGGAACGTCACCGCCCGCTACGTCCGCCCCTACGTCAAGGTGTTCGAGGAGGAGCGTGAGCTGACGGTGATGCTGCTGATCGACGTGTCCGGTAGCCGTGACTTTGGCTCCGTCAACGTCATGAAGAAGGAGGTGATCACCGAGATCGCCGCTACCTTGGCTTTCTCGGCGATACAGAACAACGATAAGATCGGCGTGGTGTTCTTCTCGGACAAGATCGAGAAGTTTATCCCGCCCCAGAAAGGAAAGAAACATATCCTCTATATTATCCGGGAGCTGATCGATTTCCATCCCGAGGAGACAAGAACGGATATCAGCCAAGTGTTGAAATACTTGACCAACGCCATCAAGAAGCGTTGCACGGCTTTCCTCATCTCCGATTTTATTGACAAGGAGGGTTTCAAGGACGCCTTGACGGTGGCCAACCGCAAGCATGACATGGTAGCCATTCAGGTGTACGACCGTCGTGAGACCGAGCTTCCCGCCGTAGGCCTTATGAAGATCAAGGACGCCGAGACCGGGAAGGAGCAATGGATAGACAGTTCCTCCGCCCGTGTGCGTGCGGCCTATAAGGAATGGTGGGAGAAACGGCAGGCGAAGATGAGCGATACGTTCAAGAAATGCCGTGTAGACTCCGTCTCTGTCCGTACCGAGGATGATTATGTGAAAGCATTGATTGCTCTTTTTGACAAACGTAATTAAAGCAAGCAGATGAAATTGATAAAGAAAAGTATCCTGTTTCTGGTCGCCGCCGCTTCCCTCGTGGGGGGAAGGGCATATGCGCAAAGGCCGTTGATCGCTATCGACTCGGCCGCCATATTGATCGGAGAGCAGACTACCTTGCACCTTACGGTAACGGCGGATAAGGATCGCCCTGTGCAGATCGTGATCCCGAACGATACCTTGATGACGGGTGTGGAGGTGTTGAATCTCTCCAAGGCGGACTCCACGGAGATCGAGAACGACCGGCTCGTTATCAAGCAGGATGTATTGATTACCTCGTTTGATTCGTCACTCTATCTGTTACCTCCGTTGAAGGTGATAGACGGGGTGGATACCGTATATTCCAACCAAGTCGCCTTGAAGGTCTCCACGATTCCCGTGAACGCGGACAAGCCGGAGGAGTTCAACGACATCAAGACCGTATGGAAGCCGCCTTTCGTATGGGCCGATTATTATCCGATCATTTACGGGATCTTGCTGGCCCTGTTCTTGATTTGCGTGATCGCCTATATCGTGAAACGGATCCGTGCGAAGAAGTCGTTGATCCCATTCAAGAAAGAGGAGCCGAAACTTCCGCCTCACGAGCAGGCTATCAAGGAACTGGACGAGATCAAGCAACAGAAACTCTGGCAGCAAGGACGAAGCAAGGAGTATTACACCTTGATCACGGATACGCTGCGTAAGTATATCGAGGAACGTTTCGGTATCAATGCCATGGAGATGACTTCCGGTGAGATCTTGGAGCTGATCCGCAAGAACTCTGAGGCGCAGAGCGTGTACGATAACTTGAGGCAGATTCTGCAATTGGCCGACTTCGTGAAATTCGCCAAGATGAACCCGCTGCCGGATGAGAATGATTTGAGTATGATGAACGCGTATTTGTTCGTGAACCAGACGAAGGAGGAGGAGATGGTGGAGCTGGTTGACAGTCCCCTGTCAGATGAGCTGACAGCCTCGGGGCAAGAGGAGCGACAGCCTGCTGTCAAAGCCGTTGACAGCCCTCTGTCAAATGAGCCGGTAGCCCCGTGTCAAGACGACTTGACACGCTATCAGCCCAAGTCTACGAACGATACAACTAATTTAAAGGATTAAGAGATGGTATTTGCGAATCCTAATTATTTATATTTATTGTTGTTGCTCATCCCGATGATCGGATGGTATGTCTACAAGCTGAGCAAGAGTCAGGCCAGCTTGCAGGTCTCCTCGTCGGAGGCGTTCGAGGCGCCGGGAGCGGTATCATGGATCGTGTACTTGCGTCACGTGCCTTTCGTGTTGCGTATGGTAGCGGTAGCGCTGCTGATCGTGATCTTGGCCCGTCCGCAATCCACGAATAGTTGGTCCAATTCTTCCACGGAAGGTATCGATATCATGTTGGCGATGGATATCTCGGGGAGTATGCTGGCGCAAGACTTGAAACCGAACCGCTTGGAGGCGGCGAAGGATGTGGCTGCGTCGTTCATCAACGGCCGTCCGAACGATAACATCGGTCTCGTGGTCTTTTCTGCTGAGAGCTTTACGCAATGCCCGTTGACAACCGATCATACGGTCTTGCTGAACCTCTTCAAGGATATCCAAAGCGGTATGATCCAAGACGGAACGGCAATTGGGTTGGGCTTGGCGAATGCCGTGAGCCGTATTAAGGACAGCCACGCTAAGTCGAAGGTGATTATCCTTCTGACCGATGGTTCGAACAACGCCGGCGAGATCGCTCCGGTTACCGCTGCCGAGATCGCCAAGACGTTCGGCGTGCGTGTCTATACGATCGGAGTCGGAACGAAAGGCATGGCGCCGTATCCGTTCCAGACCGCTTTCGGCGTGCAGTACCAGAATATACCGGTAGAGATCGACGAGGCTACGTTGAAGCAGATCGCCTCTACCACGGGAGGGCAATATTTCCGTGCTACGGACAACGCCAGCCTGAAGGAGATCTATTCCGAGATCGACCAGATGGAGAAGACCAAGATCAGCGTACAAGAGTACAGCAAGAAGCAGGAGGAGTATAAGAACTGGGCCTTGCTGGTGTTCGCCCTGTTGCTGGTGGAGATCTTATTGAGAAATACATTGTTGAGAAATATACCATAAAGATAAAAGGCTTATGTTTCGATTTGCGCATCCGGACTTTTTATATTTGCTTTTTCTCCTTCCCGCGTTGGTGGCGTTCTACGTGTACGCCATGATCGTGAAGAAGAAAGCGATAAAGAAATACGGTAACCCTACGTTGTTGGCCGAGTTGATGCCCGAGGTATCGACCAAGCGCCAGCATCTGAAGTTTTGGCTGTTGTTCGGAGCCATTACCATGGTTATCTTTATTATAGCGGGGCCTCAATTCGGCTCGAAACTGGAGACGGTGAAGCGTCAGGGAGTAGAGATCATGGTGTGTCTGGACGTATCCAACTCCATGTTGGCCGAGGACGTGTCGCCCAACCGTTTGGATAAGGCCAAACAGATGCTATCCCGATTGACGGACGGCTTTACGAATGATAAGGTAGGCTTGATCGTGTTCGCCGGCGACGCTTTCACGCAGTTGCCGATCACCTCGGATTATATCTCCGCCAAGATGTTCTTGTCCTCTATCAACCCGTCGATGGTCTCTACGCAAGGTACGGCGATCGGTGCCGCCATCAACTTGGCCGCCCGTTCCTTTACCCCGGACGAGACGACCGATAAGGCGATCATCTTGATCACCGACGGCGAGAACCATGAGGACGACGCTATCGGTGCCGCCAAAGCCGCCGCCGAGAAGGGCATCCACGTGAACATCGTGGGAATGGGTGATCCGAAAGGTTCTCCGATCCCCATCCAAGGAAGTAATAATTATATGAAGGATAAGGACGGAAACGTGGTGATCACGAAGCTGAACGAGCAGATGGGTCAAGAGATCGCCGCCGCTGGAAACGGTATGTACGTACGTGCGGACAATACGAACTCCGCCTTGAAAGCCCTTCAGAAAGAAATCGAGAAAATGAACAAGACGGAGCTGGATAGCAAGGTCTATTCCGAGTATGACGAGCAGTTCCAGATTTTCGCTTGGATAGCTTTGTTCCTCTTGATCGCCGATTTCATGACCTTGGATCGTAAGAACCGTATATTTAGGAAAGTAAAATTATTCTCTTAATTCGACGAAGTGATGAGACGTATATATAAATCTATGATATGGGTATCGGTCTTGGCGCTCAGCGCTGGGGCGGTCTCTGCCCAGAAAGCGGAACGGAAGAACGTGCGTGAGGGGAATAAGCTTTATGAGAGCGAGAAATACACCGAGTCCGAGATCGCTTATCGCAAGAGCTTGGAGGTGAATCCCCGCTCTACGGAAGGAACCTATAATCTGGGGAATTCCCTATACAAGCAAGGCAAGTTCCCCGAGGCCGCCGAGCAATATCAATTGATCGCCGGGCAAGGGGAGAAGATGGTGGCTACGCCGGAAGGGAAGGCACGCTTGTCGGAGGTGTATCATAATATGGGGAATATCTTCATGCAGAACAAGGATTACGGCAAGGCCGTGGAGGTGTATAAGCAATCGCTTCGCTTGAACCCGAAAGATGACGAGACCCGTTATAACTTGGCCTTGGCCCAGAAACTGCTGTCGGATCAGCAGAATCAGGATCAGAGCCAAGATCAACAGAACGACGACAAGCAGGAGAACAAGGATCAGAAGGACGATCAGCAGCAACAGCAACAACAACAGCCGCAAGACGACCAGAAGCAGGATAAGACCCAAGAGCAACAGCAATCCAACGAGCAAATGAGCAAGGACAATGCCCAGCAGATGTTGGACGCCTTCCTGCAAGACGAGAAAGACACCCAAGAGAAGGTGAAGAAGGCGCAGATGCAGCAGCAACAACGCCGGAAGACCGAGAAGGAGTGGTAAACTGGATAATTAACGAAAAAATGAGATACACAATGAGGAAATTAATTTTCTTATTCATCCTGATGTTAACGGTAGGGGTGGCGACAAAGGCCGCGGATGTGACCTTCAAGGCCTCGGCGCCCCAAGCGGTGGTAATGGGAGAGCAGTTTCGCTTGACTTTCACCGTCAATGCCGAAGGCAGGGATTTGAGAGTACAGGAGATGCCAGACTTTGACGTATTAATGGGTCCCTCCCAATCCACCTCCTATAGCAGTAGCTGGGTGAACGGGAAGAGTACCAGCGAGACAACCGTTACGTATACGTATGTCTTGATGCCGAAGAAGGAAGGTACGTTTAATATCGCTCCGGCAACGATCAAGGTGAACGGCTCTAATTATACATCGAATGGCTTGGCCATCAAGGTGCTTCCTGCTGATAAGGCGGGTAAGCAAGAGGCGGAGACAACGACGGCGAGCGGGGCGATCTCTAACGATCGGCTGTTCGTGAAGATGGACGTATCCAAACGAAGCGTGTTCGAGCAAGAAGGTTTCTTGGTGACTTTCAAGGTCTATTCCTTGGAAAATTTCTCGATTACGGGATTGAAATACCCGGAGTTCGAGGGTTTCTTGGTACAAGAGGTTGAGTTGCCGCAAGAGAAACAACTGACCTTGGAAAACTACAACGGGCGTAACTACCAGTCGGCCGTAATGCGTCAAGTGATCCTGTATCCCCAACGTTCCGGTAAGATCACGATCGAAGGTGGAAAGTATGATGCCGTGGTGCGTGTCCGTATGCAACAAGCGGGCGGCGGTAGCATCTTCGATAGTTTTTTCGACTCGTATCGGGATGTGAGCAAGGTGTTGACCACTTCTCCGGTTACTATCGACGTGAAGCCTTTGCCCTCCGGTAAGCCCGCTTCTTTCTCCGGTGCCGTAGGTACGTTCTCCATGACGGCTGATATCAGCTCGAACAACGTCAAGACAGACGAGGCTGTAACCATAAAGGTGAAAATCACGGGTAACGGAAACGTGAAGTTGGTGAAGAATCCGGAAGTGGTTTTCCCGAACGATTTCGATGTCTACGATCCGAAAGTAGAGATGGACATCAAGACCACGACCGCCGGTGTCAGTGGAAGCAAGACGATCGAATATATGGCGATACCCCGTTACGCAGGTGATTTCGAGATCCCGGCGATCGCTTTCTCCTATTTCGATATCAAGTCCGGTTCGTACAAGACCATCAAGTCCGAGCCTTATAAGTTGCATGTGGAGCAAGGTAAGGGCGGTAGCGGTTCTTCCCCGGTCGTATCGAACTTTAGTAATAAAGAGAGCGTGAAATACTTAGGCAAGGATATCCGTTACTTGAAGACGAAAGATTTCTCCTTTATCGAGGGAGGTGATGGTATTTTCTTCGGTTCCTTTATGTATTATCTTTGCTATATCGTACCAGCTATCTTGTTTATCGTATTCTTCTTTATTTATCGTAAGCAGGTGAAGGAAAACGCCGACATCGCCTTGGTTCGTACCAAGAAGGCGAACAAGATGGCGGTTAGACGTCTGAAGAACGCTGGCAAGCTGATGAAAGAGAATAAGAAGGAAGAATTCTACGACGAGGTGCTGCGTGCGTTGTGGGGCTATTTGAGCGATAAGCTGAGTATCCCGCAATCCGATCTGACCAAGGATAACGTAGAGATAGAATTGGCTAAATACGGTGTAGACGAATCCTTGACGAATGAGTTCATGGATATCTTGAATACTTGTGAGTTCGCTCGTTACGCTCCGTCCCAAGCGTCGGACGCTATGGATAAGTTGTATGAGCTGACGGTAGACGCTATTGGTAAAATGGAGAATACAATTAAAAAGTAAGAAGATGAAGATGACTATAAATTTAAGAAAGGTATTGTTTTTCTTATTGACTCTATGTCTGATAGGATCTGCTTATGCGCAAGATACCGCCTTGAAGGAGGCCGAGGTCGCTTACACGAAAGAAGATTACGCAAAGGCGATCGAGCTATATGAGGGAATCTTGAAGAGCAATGGCGAGTCTGCCGCCGTTTATTATAATTTGGGAAATACCTATTATAAGGCGGGTAAGATCGCTCCGGCTATATTGAACTACGAACGTTGTCTTCTGCTGGATCCGGGTGATAGCGATGCTCGCTTCAATTTACAGATGGCCCGTCAGAAGACCATCGATAAGATTGAGCCGGTTGGTGATTTCTTCTTGGTCAAATGGTTTAAGAGCGTGGAGAACCTCGGTTCCGCAGACTCTTGGGCGAAGACAGGTATCGTGTGCTTCCTGTTGTTTATCGGTTGCTTGATCTTGTTCTTTTTCTCTCGTTGGGTACGCTTGAAGAAGATCGGTTTCTATTTGGGTGTCCTATTTATTATCATGGTTGTTTTTGCCAATATATTCGCCAGCGACCAGAAGGATGAGATGATAAACCGTAAACACGCTATCGTATTCGCCCCGACCGTTACGGTGAAAAGCTCGCCTGACGCTAGCGGTACGGATCTTTTCGTATTACACGAGGGAACGAACGTGACCGTGAAGAGCACGCTCGGCGAATGGAGCGAGATTGAGCTTGAGGACGGGAACGTAGGATGGATGCCTAGTAAAGACATAGAAAAAATCTGATACATGCTAGAACAATTATTGGTTTGGGAACGTGATGCGTTCTTTATGCTTAACGGTAGCGACTCCGCTTTTTTAGATCGCTTTATGTGGATCTATTCAGGCAAGGCGGTTTGGCTACCGTTAGCCTTTTTTATATTGGTGGTATTGTGCTATAAGAAGAACTGGAAGGAGTGGTTGTTGATCTTATTGGCCATTGTCTTGACGATCACGTTATGCGACCAGTTCGCTTCGCATGTTTGTAAACCCATCTTCACCCGTTTCCGTCCGACTCATCACCCTGACTTTATGGATCAGGTAAGGGTGGTGTTCGGTTATCGGGGCGGTATGTATGGATTTATCTCCAGCCATGCGGCGAATGCTTTCGGCTTTGCGACCTTGATGGCGCTGATCTTCAGGAATAAACTATTCGGATGGACTATTTTCTTTTGGGCGATTTTGACTTCCTATACTCGTATTTATTTAGGAGTGCATTTTATCACGGATATTATTCCGGGAGCTTTATCCGGTCTGCTATTCGGGTATCTTGTATATCTGTTATACCACTATATAAGGCCTAAATTGATTCCGGCAGATTCTTGGGTATGTCCGGAGGCCATTTACTCGGATATCCGGAAACGCTGGATCACCTATGCGATTTGGTTGACCATCCTTTTAATAGCCCTATTTAATGAGCAATTGGTATCGTGCTTAATATAAGAGATTTTCGTTAAGTATGTCGTAAAGCATATTTGTTTTCAGCTCATTTTCTCAATAATAATTTGTTTCAATGCTATTAAATGACTAAGTTAGTGCCATAATATTAAACAAAAGTATTAACCTTCAAAATAAGAAAGCCATGACAAAGACGATTACATTTAACGAACTGAGAAGAATTAAAGATTCGTTACCTGACGGAAGTACACAACGCATCGCCGATGAGCTGGGATTAAAGGTAGAGACAGTTCGTAACTATTTCGGTGGACATAATTTTCAAGATGGACGGAGTTGTGGTTTCCATATCGAGCCCGGTCCGGACGGAGGGTTGGTTGTTTTAGATGACACGACTATTTTCGAGCGTGCTTTGCAGATACTGGCCGAGAGTCAGGATGCCGAAGCACAAAAAGCGTAAGAGAAATTCATTCGTATAAAAAATCCCATAGCTAAATGAAAGAACGCTTTGGGATTTTTTTATATTCAACAATTCATAAATCCCGATTGTTTCATCTATAAAAATGTATTGAGTATGGAAGATAAATTAGTGACATTGGCTATCCACACGTTCGAGAAAGCCCAGATTCTCAAGACAATCCTCGAAACAGAAGGCATAGAGGTCTATATACATAATGTAAACCAGATTCAGCCGGTCGTTTCGGCAGGAGTGCGTGTGCGTATTAAGGAGAGTGATTTACCGCATGCTTTACGCATTATTGAAGACAATAAGTGGTTTGAGGAACCAAAGGAGGAAGAGGCGAAGGTTAATGCGGTCAAGAAAGTTCTGATCCCGATTGATTTCTCGGATTATTCCGCCAAGGCTTGTGAGTTGGGAATTAATTACGCTCATGCGGTAGGTGCGGAGGTGATGATCATGCACGCCTATTTCAGCCCCTATTTTCCATCCGCTATCCCGATGGGAGATACTTTGGCTTACCAAGTAAACGAGGAGGAATCCGTACAGCATATCTTACAACGTGTCCGTATCGATATGGAGAATATTTGTACGCATATCAACCGGAAGATGTCCTCTGGTGAATTACCAAAGGTAAAATACGATTATGTATTACGTGAAGGCTTGCCGGAAGAGGAGATCATCGCCTATAGCAAGGAGTATCATCCGACATTGATCGTGATGGGAACGAGAGGTAAGAGCCAAAAAGATATGGATCTGATCGGTAGCGTGACCGGAGAGGTAATCGAGGTAAACCGGGTTCCTGTATTGGCGATACCGGAGAATGTTCCTTTCACGGATTTGAGAGACGCTAAGAATATCGCTTTCGCTACATCGTTTAACCAGAGAGATTTGGTTGCGTTTGACGAGTTTATGGAAATCATGATCTTAATATCCATCTATTCAATATCTCTACCAGTAATGATGAATGGAATGAGATTCGTTTAACGGGCGTTCGTGAATATTTCAAAAAACAATATCCACATGCCCATATTTCCCATACGGTTCTAGCCGATGGTGACTTGCTGTTAGCCATCGAGAAATTTGTTCGTGATAAACAAATTGATGTTATAGCCCTAAGCACATATCGCCGTAATATCCTAGCCCGGATGTTCAATCCTTCGATCGCGAGAAAGATGTTATTCCACACCGATACTCCGTTATTGGTAATCGATAGCAAGAAATAGCTTCTTATTCAAGTAACAAATAAAAAGTGGATATGAGAAAAGGCTTATCCACTTTTTTATTATATACCATGTGCTTAAAGCAATCTTTGTATCTTTGGCGAAAAAATATAAGGATAGTATGTGGGAAAGAATGTTTGATCTGGTACTTGGATTAAAGAAAGAACATAGATTAATGATAGTTATAACATTGATTTATGCGGTGACCCTCTTTGGTATTACTGTAGATGTAGAAGCGATGGAGAATTGGCTGCAATTAGTGGGGTATACCATACGTACTTTATGTATTGCTTGTATTAT
>ENA-ORRI01001168-ORRI01001168.1-human-gut-metagenome-genome-assembly--contig:-NODE-1168-length-11197-cov-2.24143_pt1 | contig 11197 bp, 5 predicted proteins | sample MGYA00242172_ERZ509128 | MGnify/ENA primary metagenome ERZ509128 (study PRJEB26280, sample SAMEA2338623) | human gut metagenome | biome: human gut; feature: human-associated habitat; material: faeces... | reverse complement strand
AACAAAATAAAAAGAAAAACAGCAGCAACAGTCCCAGTAAAAAAGCAAAAAGTATTCCGAAAGGAAGGGATTCAAACCAAACGCTGGCTCCACAAAAACACGCCAGCCATACGGGAGGGGCAAACACCAGAAGCGCCCCATAGGCAACAACCGCCTCCCAGCGCGAAGAACGCCCCCGCATCGCCAACAGGGAAAACAGCCAATTAAAATGAGGCTTCCTGCCGCACCTCCATACTTTGCCAGGTTTCATCCACTCCTCAGTTCCGGCATCTTGTTCCTTGAAAGACTGCCATTCCGGCGGAGTTCCGGAAACATCCCCTACCCATATCCAGTCCTCCGAATGTTCTTCCCGGACCATCAGACCCAGCGGCAATCCGGCATAGCGTATTTCCCGAATCAAAAAATCGACATCGACCGGTCCATGCAATTCCCCATCCGGCGTATGGTAATAATAACGTTTCACAACAGCTTCTTTCCTTCCATTATTCCCCGGCTCTACCGGAAATTCCAACCCGGCTGTTCCCAGAGCCAAAGCATTGATTAATGCTTCTATTTATTCAATTATCAACGATGTTGCAACAAAGAACATCCTGAATGCCCCCTACCCCTCGCGAACGGAAAGCAAATCCGTTACGGACGCATGCTTCATGCGCCACGCAGGCAGAAGGCACGCCAAGGATGAGAGGGCAAGCACCAAAAGCACAGCACAGGCCAGGTGCGCCCAGGGCATCGTGACAGGAGGAGTAACGACGCCGAAGTGATAGCCGTATTCCAAAATCTGGATGGAGCACCAGGCGCCCAGGACTCCCAGCACAAGACTCATGACAACGGAGCACAGGGAAACCATCAGCGTTTCCGCCCAGAGCATCCGCATCACCATGCCGCCCGGCACGCCCACCGCACGCATCAATCCAAATTCCCGGCGGCGGGACTGCACGGAAGCCAGGACGGTGTTAAGTACAGCCAGAACGGCGATCACCATCATGATGATGGGAAGCTTGCTCATCGTAAAAATCACATCGTCCCCGCGGCTGGTAACGCTTCCTCCCAGGCTTTCCCGGGTCAGGGCCTTCACCAGAGGCTTGGCGCCTTCCCCTCCGTTTTCCTGCTCCCGCACTTTCATCAGGGCGTATTCCCCCAGGTCGTTCTGAAGTTCCACATTGCTGATCCCCGGAGCAGTATCCCCCCAGATAAACTGGAATCCCTGATGAGCGTATTCCTCTTTGAGCCAGCGTTCATCGGCAATCGCCAAAGCGGCAACAAAACCCCCGCGGCGCACGCGCATTCCGCTGGTCTTGGTCAACCAATGCCAGCCGGGGAAGGAAACTATTCCTGCCACCTTCCAGGGTTCTCCCCGTACGGCGGCCCCCCTGCCCCGGCCGCGAATACCGGCAGAGGGCTCATTTCCGGAACGGAGTTCCCGGGAAGACGGATTAACCAGCATCAAGTCATCCCCGACCTTCAACCCCACCGTCCGTGCAAACGTATCCGGAATCAGGAGAGAACGGGTGGATTCCAGCATGGCATAAGCCTCCTGCGGATTTCCGGAAACAAACACGGGGTTGAACAGCGGATGGCTCCCCCCGGCCATCTCCGCCACGGGAATGCCGGCCAGTACGATGGAACGGTTGCGCATCCCGGAAAAACCGGGGGTTTTCATCTGTGCCGGAGCAATATCCGGTTCATCCACGTAGATGGGATACATTCGGGAATTCCGCAGGCTGGGGCGCGCCATCAGCTCCGGAACATCCGCAGATTTGAACTCCGTATGCAGGAAGGAAACCAGGGTTCCGGGTGTTGACGTATCCGGGGAAAAAGGAACCAGCATGGAATAGCCCCATGTCTGCACCCCCACAAAAAGAGAGAGGCCCACAGACATGGATACGGCAGTTCCCACGGAACGGCTGAGGTTGCGGCTGAGCTGCATTTTCAGGAAAGAATGCGGAACGTGCAGCAGAAATCCGGTAATCCATGCCCCGGCCCACTCCGTCACGCGCACGAAGGTGGGGGCCAGAAACAGCGCACCGGCTACCAGGCCGGGGTAACCCAGCCAGAAAAATATCCATTTGCGCGTTTCTACCTCCAGGCCCGGCAACAGCAGGGCCGCAGGCTGAAGACACACGCATGCGAGGCCCGCCACGACAGACCACACAGGAACACGGCTCACCTTCCCGATGAATCCGGAGGAAGGAACGGCCGCTTCCAGCGGAGACTGGCGGGAAGCGCGCCACGCAGGAATGATGGAAGCCAGCAAGGCCCCGCCCACAGCGCATACGGCGGCGGTTAATACTGTGGACCAGGTCAGCACGGGTACAGAGGCAGAGCCTTCCTCCAGCAGGTACACCAGGAAAAAGCCTGCGGCCAACCCTCCCAGCAATGCCGGAATGCACAGAAAAATCCCCTCTCCTGCAATCAGCAGTGCAATTTGCATGCGCCCCAGCCCCAGAGCACGCATCAGGGCCAGTCTGCGGGCACGTTCGCTGACGCCAATGCTCAACGTTGTGAAAATAATGAAAATACAGGAAAACAGGACAAGCCAGACGGACATTTCCGCGCTATCCTTCTGTGAACGGACGGACCGGTCGCTGGAAAGCCGCCGGATGATGGAATCCGTATCCGCCACCGCAGCGGAAGCCTGGACCAGCTCCTGCCGGAAATTCTCAGCAAATTCCTTTTTGTCCACCCCTTCCTTGAGCTGAACGTAAATCAAATTGGGGGCAAAAGGCTGCCCCGTAATTTTCTCGCATACCTTCACGGGCACAAAAAGGGAGGAAAAAGCCGGGCCGGACATGCCGCCCGGCCCCATAATGACGCCGGGGGTGGCCTTGGCCTGCTTGACGATGCCCACAATCTTTACGTCGTACACATGCGTTCCCACGCGCACGTTCATGACAGTCCCCACTCCCGCGCTGAAATATTTGGCGCTTCCGCTGCCCAGCACCCCCTCCATGGCTGAGGAGGAAGCCATATCCGGCCAAATTCCCTCTTTCAATTCATAAGGACACTCCACAGCATGGTTTCCCACCAGGATGGGGCTCTGGGGAGGAATTCCCATGCGGTCGCGCGTCTGCTCGTCAAAGCTGCCCCGCTCATTTCCGCAGCCGATTTGGAGGCGCGGCACCTGGCACGCGGCGTTCACCGTTTCCACAAGGGGAGAGGCGGCCAGACGGGCGGGCAGCTCCGGGTCACGGAACTGCGGGTACTGTCCGGGAGGAAGGGGCCCTTTGGGAGACTCCGGCACCAGGCAGAGGTCATAATTCCCCATATAGGCCTCCGCATCATTGTCAAACTCCCTGACCAGCGTATCATAGCTCCCCATCATCCATACAATGAGGCTGACGGAGACAAGGATGGCGAACACGCTGACAGCCATCCGGCCGGGGTTGGCGCGCAGATCCCTCCAAATCAGTTTGAACATCAACGTCATAAGGCGTCATTCAGCGTACGTTCATAGAAGGAGGACAATTCCGCAGGACCGGCAAATTCCGCTGTGGATCTGTCGTCCACAATGCTGCCGTCCTTGAGTACGATTACACGATCCGCCCACATGGCTACGTCCGGCGCATGCGTCACCAGGACAAAAGCACAACCTTGCGCACGATGCAAATCCCGGAACAAATCTCCCATAAGCCGGGTATTTTCAGAATCCAGATTGCCCGTAGGCTCATCCGCCAGCACCAGAGCGGGACCGGAGACCAATGCACGGGCAATCGCTACGCGCTGCTGCTCCCCGCCGCTGAGCGTATCCGGCATGGCATGCCGACGGTGAGACAGTCCAACCTTTTCAATCATGGCGTCCAGGGCGGCGGAAGCCACCTTCCTGCCTCCCGCCAGGGACGGCAACAGAATGTTTTCCTCCACGTTCAAGGTGCCCACCAGGTTAAACATCTGGAAAATGAACCCTACACGGTCCCGCCGGTACACCGTCAGGGAGGCATCCGACATGGAACCGAGATCCATCCCATCCACTGTCACCGTACCGGAATCCGGAGCCAGCAGCCCTCCCAGCACGTTCAGCAGAGTACTTTTTCCGGAGCCGCTTGCGCCCATCACGGCGACGAACTCTCCCCGGTTCACGGTAAGGCTGATATCTTTCAGCACAGTTATACTTCCGGAACCGGATTTGAAACCGCGCTTGAGATGGCTGACGGAAATGACGGGGGAACTCATGGCGGAAACGCAAGGTTAAAACGTGGTCTTCAGGCCTACTTCAAACGTGCGCGGCTCTCCCACCGTGCACTGCACGGCATGGCGGGTGGACTGCACGTACTTTTTATCGAAGATATTATACACAGCCAGCGTGGCATCTTTCAGCCATTTGGATTCCGGCAGGGGGATTTCCACCGTAAAGTCGAATACGCTATAGGAGGGGATGGTGTAGTTGTCCGCAATTTTTGCGCCCCGGAACGTAGCGTAGTAGGAATCCTTGCAGCGGTAGCCCAAGCCCAGCACCGTACCGTTCAGCAACCCTCCGTCAATGCGGTACTTCTGCCAGAGGGCCAGAGCATTCGGAGCAATCGTGGGATACACTTCCCCGGTGGTTCGGTTCTTGGTGCGGGTGTAGGTGTAGGAAAGATAGGAACTCCAATTCTTGGTTATTTCCCCGTTCAGGGAAAGTTCCACGCCTTCCGCCCTCTTGGAGCCGTCCGAATAGTACCGGTTGGTATATCCGTCTATGGCAACAGGCGTATTATTCTGGATGATGTCAAACCAGGAAGCGGAAAACCACACCTTATCAACCGGGCTGACCCGGAACCCGAATTCCATCTGGTCCGTACGCCAGGAATCGGTCAATTCCTTCCCGTTTTCATCCAGATACCCGAAGTTGGGGGCGGAGGTACGGGCTGCGTTGGCGAACAACGCTACGCGTTCGCCGAACATGCGGGTAATTCCGAAGCGGGGGCTCCACGCAAACGCATAATTATTGTCCAGGCTGAAATGCGCGTCACCGCGAACGCCGGCCAGAAAACGCCACTGTCCATAACTGAGGACATCCTGCAGCAGAAAACCAGCCCTCTGCACCACGGTATCCGTCGCATTGGCGCCGGAATAATCGCGCCCTGCAGGGAAAAAAGGAGGAGGATTGTACAGGGAAAAATAGCCGTTCGTATTTGCGGTGGCGTTTGTCACCAGGCTGGAACCGTCTCCATAAGTGCTGCTCCCCGTGTAAGAAACGCCCATCAGGGCTTCATGCTTCACCTGCCCGGTCTTAAATTCCGCCAGTGCGTTGGAATAAAAATTCCAGTTGATATTCCACTCGTCGCTCCAGGCGGCTTCATATTTGGCCTTTCCGGAAGCAATCATCTGGTTGTAATAATCCGCCGTGCTGGTTCCTCTCCCAGCGGAAGAGGAAATGCCCCAGACATTATAGTCCACATCGCTGTACCCAATACCGCCGCCAATGCGGATCGTCCATATCTTTTCCAGCTTGCGTTCGAAATCCAGCATCGCCAGCAGGGATTTGGAATTAAGCCTTCCGCTCGGAGAACCGTACCAAGCGTCATACGGCCCCACAAAATGGCCGCCCAGCACAGGGATGCCCATGGTCGTCGGAGAATTCTGATACTGGAAACTGGTCGTCAGCACCGTCTTGGTGCGGGAATCATGCTGCCAGCGGAAAATGGGGGACACCGTGTACTTCTGGCCTCCGTTGGCTCCGTTGCTCAGCCAGAACGGGCGTTCATACTCGGCGGCTACCACCGTACGCAGGGCAAATCCATTCGTTTCATCCCCCCTGTACCGGGTATCGTCAATCGTTGCGCGGTATTTCTGCCCGTGATGGGAAAGGCGGGCGTAAGCCGTCAACTCCGTCCGTTCCAGGAAATCAGGCTCCTTCAGGATCAGGTTGATGGAACCGCCGGCGCCGTATGCCCCGAGCGTACTGGTCTGACCGCCGGAAATAGAACCAATGGGGCCTTTGACAATCTCAATATTTTCTATCAGGGACGTATCCATGCCATACCCCATGCCTCGCGGGAGGGGCATATTGCCGATCTGAACATCACTGCCGGCAAAGCCGCGGATGGTGTACTGGTCCGCCGTACGGGACAAAAGCATGTCCCCACCCGTATTGACGGAGGAATCCATACGCAGCGCTTCCACCAGGGAATCGGACCCCTTGGAATCCATCAGGTCCCTTGTAATGACGTTTACCGTTTGCGGAACTTCCTCCGTCTTCATGTTCGTGAGAGTAGCGGAACTGACCGTTTCCGCCCGCAGGGACCTGGAACGGATGGTCATCACGCGTTCCGGCATTTCCTGCACGCCTTCCTCTGCGGCGGCGGGCTTTGTCTCGGCATAGGCAGATTGTCCGAGAACAAGCAGGCTCCCAATGGCGGCGGCACGGTGCAGGCCGCGCCCCTGGCGGCGATGGCGGGGGGTATTCATGTTGGATAAACGCATAGGGGCAAGTATAGGACGGAACAAAAAACCGTCCATTCCCGTTTGTTAACAATTTGATAACAGACCGTTCCTTTTCCTTCCGGCAAAAGCGCATCTGATGGCAGAACGGCCCCGCCCTTTCACAAACCCAATGCCTGCGCCCGGCTCTCCGCCGCGGCCTTCAGCCATTCCCGCAATGCCTCCTTATCCCCTGCAGCCAGCCAATTCCTCACTTGTCCCAGCTGGGACAGGGCTTCATCCAGACGCTCCAGAACAGCAGGAGCATTTTCCTCCAGAATTTCAGCCCACATGGACGGTTCCCCCATGGAAACGCGGGTAGTATCACGGAAACCTCCGGCGGATACCAGCCCCAGCAGCTTCACATCCCCACCGTCCAGGGCGCTGTGGACGCACAGGGCGGACAAAGCATGAGGTATGTGGGAAATGCGTGCCACGGAAGAATCATGATCCGCCGCTTTCATCCGGATGCAGTGGCAGCCCACACGCTCCCAGAACCGCTGGAGCAACAGCAGCACATCTTCATGCACATGCTCGTCATTCGTCAGGATGCAGGTCGCATCCCGGAAGAGGTCCCAGGAAGCATGCTCCATACCCTGCTTTTCGGAACCGGCCATGGGATGGGAGCCGATAAACGCCACGCCGGCTTTCTTCAGCACGGAGCCCACGGCCTGGTGAACACACCCCTTCACGGAACCCACATCCGTTACCAGTACTCCCGGTTTCAATAAAGGAAGCATATCGGAAACAAGGCGGGACATCACGCCAACCGGGGTAGCCAGCACAACCAGATCCGCCCCCTCCACCACCTCTTCCATCCGGGTGGAAGTGGCATGGGCGGCTCCGGAAGAACGGGCATATTCCAACGGTTCTTCCCTCCTGCCCCACAAGCGCACGTGCACATGCGGCAACTGCTTCCTGACGGCCAGCGCCAAGGACCCGCCCAGAAGGCCGGGGCCGAGAATGGCGACGGAGGAGAAAAAAAGCTGCTTTCTGGAATATTCTCTCATGGATTTACAGGGAAATACATCAGCGCCCCGGAACATCGGCATGTTCAGGGGCGCGGCGTGATCTCGTTGCGGCGGCCGCATCAGGGCACGCGGAACTTCTTGATCTCGTTGGGGAAGTTGGTGTCCCGCAACACCGTCCCGGAGGGATACGGCTTATTGGTGCTCCTGTTCAAAATCTTGATCTTCTTGGTACGGTCATACGGGCTGACCACCACCGTGGGATCCGCCGTAGGCCACGCCACCGGGATGGAAGAAGAAGCGGGAGGTTCCACAGGCCTGGGGGCGGCAATGCCGGAACCGGCGGAGTCACCCACGGGATTAGGAACGACGGGCTTGGGAACAACGGGAGCCGGAGGCGTGATATTGTTGGCCCCGCCCACCATATTGCTGATGGTTCCGGAATTGGTCCGGGCGGGGTCCGGGTTAAACCCGGAATTCTGCCCGGCCATCGGGTCCAGAGAATTTTCACGCTGAATATCATTCAACAGGCTATTGCCCTGGACGCCCATAGCGCCGGACGGATAGACATTTTCCGTAGGATAAATGCCGATGGGGCGTTCATTCACGCGCTCCGTTTCACAGGAAGGCAGAAGAATTGCACCTGCGGCCAGCAGCACGCCTATCGTCGGGGAAGTATTCATATAATCTCTCTTCGGGTGATAGCTTTCTGCCAGCATCCTACGGTCCCGCAACCTCATGTCAACCATAAAGCCTGTTTACCGAACCTCTTCATGACAAGGAATCTTCGGCTTCCGTCCCCGCACGCGGGCAAAGCCGCCCGAACAAACGTGCTCGCCGCATTTCTTTTACCCGCCGGCAGCGCCGGAACAGCCCTGGACGGGCTCAACAAAGGGAAGAGCCGCAAAACGGCCGTTTTACCGCAGACAGGCGTCCGAATAGCTGGAAAGCGGCACAAAGACGGAACAACCATCACTCCTTATCAACAAGCGCTCCAACAGGTACTCCTGCCGCAGCCTTATTCGGAAGAAACCGGAGCTCCATCCCGTTCGCCAGCAGGAAGAGACGCTTCCCTCCCGAACATGCCGCGCCGGCCTCCGGCCCTCCCCTGCCCGCCCTCTTCAAAAACCGGAAAAACGCTTCCCCCTCTTCCCGGGAACGCGCCTGTACGGGAACAGATTATCCTTCCCTACCCCCCATGATCTGCTACAATCCGCCCCACATGGATGACGTACAGACATCTAAGAAAAAAATGCCCTCAAAAAAGGAATGGAGGGGATTTTATTCCCTGATTCTCATTCAAGCCCAGAACGCTTTCAATGAAAAAGCCGCCCAGTTCCTGCTGATTCCGCTGGGCGTCTGGCTGGCTTCCACCAACGCCGCATACGGACCGGATTCCTGGGTCAACTCCCTCCAGTACATTCTGGCCTGCATCTTTGTTCTGCCCTATATTCTGTTCTCCCCTTTCGTCGGATGGCTGGCGGACTGCTTCTGCAAGGCCCGAATCATCCAATTCATGTCTTTCCTACAGATTCTGGTACTGGGGGCCATGCTTCTGTGTTATAAATACGAAAACATTGAAATGGCCGTTTTCTGGTTCTGCGTCTTCTCCGTCCAGGCGACCATCCTGAGTCCGGCCAAAAAGGGAGTGGTCAAGGACATGGTAGGCTCCCGGCAGCTGGGCTACGCTTCAGGGCTGATGGAAATGAGCCTCATCCTGTCCATGCTGGCGGCCCAGATAGGCATCTTCGCCTGGTTCGACATCCTGCAAGTCTCCTCCAATGACGGCTGGGAAGCAGCCGCTTTCCCCACATTCATCCTCACCTGCATCGCCGTTCCCGTAGCCATTGCGTCCCTTTACCTCCCGCGGTATCCGGCCAACCAGACCAGAAAATTCGAATGGAAGCTCTTTTACGAACATTTCGTGCAGCTCAAGTATCTCTGGAGCCAGCGGGATTTGAGGCTCAGCGAAATCGGTGTTTCCTACTTCTGGTTCCTGGCCGGAGCCCTGATGCTCATCTCCCTCCAGATCGCCCAGGAACACCCCATTGACGGCACCGGATTCAGCATGTCCGCGGCCATTCTCATGGCATGGCTCAGCGGCGGCACGGTGGTAGGCGGCGTCATCGCCTCCATCATCTGCCGTAAAAAGATTGAACTGGGGCTCATCCCCCTGGGCGCAATCGGCTTCACTATCGGGTGCATGTTCATGTCCTTCTTCGCCCCCGGCTCCCTCCCCAGCAACATCGGGTTCGGCATCACCGGGGCTTTCGCCGCCGCGTACCTGGTGCCGTTAAACGCCCACCTCCAGGACAATTGCGACCCCTCCAACCGCAGCACCGTAATCGCCGCCGGCAACCTGATGGACTGCCTGATGGGGCTGGTGGCCGTCGGCTTCCAGCTCATGCTCAGGAACATCTTCTCCATCCAGAACCAATTCTGGGTGCTGGCCGCCCTGGGCGTCGTCATTACCATTGTGGCATTCCGGCTTATTCCCCGTGAATTCATCCGCATGATGGGCCTCTGGATCATGAGGATTGTCTACCGCTCCCGCATCATCCACCAGGACCGCATTCCGGAAGACGGCGGGGCCGTTATCGTCTCCAACCATGTCACCTACGGGGATGCGCTGTTCCTTTCTCTCATTTGCCCGCGCCCCATCCGGTTCATCGTGGCGGAGGAATTCGTAGCCATCCGCGGGCTCGGCTGGATTCTGGAACTCTTCAACTGCCTGCCCATTTCCTCCCGTAATCCGCGGGAATCCCTGTCCAAGGCCATCCAGGCCCTGAAGGCCGGAGAAGTCATCTGCATCTTCCCGGAAGGCCAGCTCACCCGCACGGGAACCCTGTGCGCCGCGCGCCGGGGGCTGGAAATGCTGGCGAAAAAATCGCGCTGCCCCATCGTGCCCATTTACATGGACGAACTATGGGGCAGCATCTTCTCCTACTCAGGCAACCGTTTCTTCTCCAAAGCGCCTCTCCGCGTTCCCTACCGTTTCACCGCCGCCATCGGAGAGCCCATTGAGCCTGATGCCGTCAATCCCCGCATGATCATCAACACGCTGCGGGAGCTATCCTCCACATGCCTGGAAATTGCAGCCAGCATCGGCAGGGATGCCATCCTGAACCATCTGGAGCGCATCGCCCACAAACCGCTGGTCTTCTCTAAAAACGCGCGGCTCTCCGGGTATGAAATAGCGGAATGCCTGATGAACGACACCGTGGAAGCAGAGCATCCGGAACTCAGGAAATGGCTGTCCACCCTGCTGGACAGCACCCGCTCCCAAAGCCGCCTGTGCGACTTCTGGATGAACGCCCAGCAGCTGGAACGGGTGAACTCCCTCCAGCCCCGGGAACTTCTGCTCACCAGCGTAGGACGAGAAGAAGTCCACGAAACGGTGGCCGCCGTCCTGTGGCCCATCCTCACCAGCACTCCCGTTTACCTCATCAGCGACGGGGACCACAGCATGCCGGAAGGCATCAGGCAGATAGCCGGCTCCGATTTCCTGCGCCGCAGGCTCTACAGCCTGGTTCCGAATACGCGCACGCCGTTTTATGACTTCAGCGGTTCGGGCGACCTGGTTCTCCCCAACATCGGCTGGAGGCCCTGCTTCGCCACGGACCGCGGCATTATCCTGGCCATGTCCATGAAGAGAAGCGTCTTCAAGCTGGATGACGGCACCGTGCAGCTCGGCATGCGGGCCAGGACAAGAGGGCGCCTCCTCCCCGGCTTTTACCTGAATCCCCCTCTTTCCAACGTCATCGCCGGGGCTACCCTCTCCACCCCTTATTCCCTGCCGCCCAACCTGTATCTGGACGGGTCGGGCTTCC
>ENA-ORRI01001156-ORRI01001156.1-human-gut-metagenome-genome-assembly--contig:-NODE-1156-length-11335-cov-8.84902_pt1 | contig 11335 bp, 10 predicted proteins | sample MGYA00242172_ERZ509128 | MGnify/ENA primary metagenome ERZ509128 (study PRJEB26280, sample SAMEA2338623) | human gut metagenome | biome: human gut; feature: human-associated habitat; material: faeces... | reverse complement strand
TCACCCCTCTTGTTAGACATTATATCACTTTGTCTAACAAATGGGGTGCAGTTCACTTCTTGCTTTCCGGCGGTTTCCCTTTTTATATATTATTTTATTCAGCGGCAGATTCAACAACCTTTTTCGCTATCGCTTCAAGCTGTTCGAAGCTTTCGAGCGTGCCGAGCTCGCGGCGAAAAGCCGCCGCCCCATGTATGTCGCGGATATACCACGACGAGTGCTTGCGCGCCTCGCGGATTCCGATATAGTCGCCCTTGTTTGCTATCAGCGCGCTGATATGCCGAAGCATTATGTCCATGCGCTCATCTACGGGCGGGTCGGGGAGAACAGTTCCGCTTTTTAGATATTCGCTTATCTGAGTGAATACCCACGGCCTGCCGAGCGCTCCGCGACCGACCATTATTCCGTCGCAGTCGGTTTTATCAAACATATCCGTAGCGCTCTTGCCGTCTACAATGTCGCCGTTTCCGATGACGGGGATACTTTTCACACGCCTTTTCACTTCGGCTATCACTTCGAGATCGACGGGCGGCGCATACATCTGCTTGCGAGTCCTGCCGTGTACGGTTATCGCTGCCGCACCCGCCTGCTCGCAGAGTACGGCAAGCTCCGGCGCATTGATATTTTCCGCGTCCCAGCCGGCGCGCATCTTGACCGTTATCGGAACGGGGGAGACCTTCACACACTGTGCAACTATCTCTGCGGCGAGCTCCGGACGCTTCATCAGCGCGCTGCCGCCGCCGTTTCCCGCAACCTTCGGCGCGGGACAGCCCATATTTATATCAATGAAATCGGGCGAATATTTCATGCAGGTCTCAATTGCTTTCGCCATTATCTCGGGCACGTCGCCGAATATCTGGACACCTGCCGGGCGTTCGGCATCGCTCAGACTCAGCAGCTCGGAGGATTTGCGGTCGTTCATGCTTATGCCCTTTGAGCTCGCCATCTCGCCGATGCAGCCTATTGCGCCGAACTCCATGCACAGCTCGCGCATGGATCTGTCCGCCACGCCTGCCATCGGGGCGAGCAGAGCGCCGCGCTTCAGTTTTTCAGCCGATAAATACAACTTGCCACCTCCGAAAGATACTCAGTAGATTTTAGCATAAAAACCGCGCGGTTGCAATGATTATAAAAATAAAGCCGCACAGCGGATACTGTACGGCTTTGAAAATCCGATATTGCTTTTATTTGTCTGTTGAAGAGACAGTTTCTCTTTCTTCCGTCTCTGCGCCGGGCTCGTTGAACTGCTTGAGGGACTCCATGGCGGCGGTAGCTTCTCTTGCGAGCTCTGCGGCCTCCATGGCCTTCTTCGCAGCAGCATCGACTGCCTGGGCGGCAAGCTGAGTCTTGTGACCCGCATCGGAAGCACCTGCGGCTTCTGCAGCCTTCGCCTCTGCGGAGAGCTTCTCTGCCTCTGCTTCGAGCTTGTCGGCCTCTTCCTTTGCTTTCATGGCGAGCTCGACCTTGTTGTTCGCGTCGATCTCTGCCATCATCTTTCTGATAGCGTGGGTGCTCATGCCCTGCTTGACATATTCGAAGTATTCCTCAGACGGGATACCGCCGATAAATGTCTCGGTGTATTTGACCTTTACGCCGACCTTCGCGATAACGATGTTGATGACAAGCAGCGCGACGAGCGTTCCGAGAAACACATATGCGCCGAAACCAACCGAACCGCTGAAAACATCAGGGAAGAACTTCGCGAGATCTTTCGAGAAAAAGTTAAAGCAGACTATCGAAACCGTCGCGAGCACAAGCATGATGCTGTTGAGGGTGATGTTGCGGGGGTTGCCGTGCTTCGAGCATCCCATCGTGAGCATAATGAGGCTGACGAGGATGAGCACTGCCGAAAGCAGGATCGTCACAAGCGATATGAAGTAGAGCAGGAAAGTGTTGCCGAAGAAGCTCGAGCCGATATACTTGAACAGCGCGTCAAAATCGAGCGCTGACACCGCATTGTATATCGTGATGGCATTGACCGACACTTTCTTCTCGAAGAACGGTCCCCAGAAGGACACATTCGCCAGCGGAAGCATGAGCGCGCCGATGGGAAGAAGGCTGAGCACGATTCTGATTATTGTCAGGGGAGATCCGATGAACGAAGCCTTGAGCCTGTCAAGCTTCTTCTGGAATACGGCGTGTTCGCTCTCGGCCTTGTCGGCATCCTCGAGCAGACGCTCCTCCATTCCGTAGTAGATAAGATTGATGCCGCAATGAGGGCAGGTGGGGCGCCAGTCAGTCAGCTTGAGACGCGCGCCGCACTTGGGGCAGTTAGCCATATCGTTTCCTCCAAACAGATTTTGTTGCCGCGAAAAACCCCTCCGCGGCTTTGTTTGTGTACATTTCAATTGATTTTAACATAAAAAGAATGAGAAATCAAGAAGAATTATACAAAAACTATAAAAATGAACGGAAAAATTGAGCACAATGTGTGCGTCAGATAAAAGCGCCGTCTATGCCTATCGTCTGCCCGGTTATGAAATCCGAACCGTCTCCCGCGAGGAAAAGCATGATGTGCGCCACCTCTTCGGGCGTGCCGAAGCGTCCCATGGGAGATTCTTCTTTTAGAAGTTCGAGCGTCTCTTCGCCGAGGGAGGCGTTCATCTTCGTGTCGATAACGCCGGGGGCTATGCAGTTGACCTGAATGTTTGACGGCGCAAGCTCGCGCGCGAGCGCCTTCGTCAGCCCGATCAGAGCCGACTTTGCGGCGGAATAATGCACCTCGCACGACGCGCCGCACACGCCCCACATGGAGGAAACATTGATTATCTTTCCGCTCTTTTCGTGAACCATGTCGGGCAGAGCCGCCTGAATGCAGTTGAACGCGCCCTTGACCGTGACGCCCATCATGCGGTCGAAATCCTGCTCGGTGATGTCGCAGAACATCTTCTGCTGAGCGATGCCGGCGTTGTTTATAAGAACGCCTATTCTGCCGAGCTCCCTGCGGGCGAAGTCCGTCATCTCGTCCACTTCGCTTCTCGCGCTCACATCGGCTCTGAAGCAGACCGCTCTGCCGTTTTCTTCGTTTATCTCGCGGCAGAGAGCGAGCGCCGCATCTTCGGAAGTACGGTAGTTTATCAGCACGCCGAATCCGTCTTTTGCAAAGGCAAGAGCCGCCGCACGGCCTATGCCGCCGGCAGCTCCGGTTATTATCACATTTTTGTTATTTACGCTCATTTTGAAAAACCTGTGAACTGTCCGTTCGAGCCGTAGAGAGTGGATATATCAGTGTAGCCCGAGGGGATTTTGAAAACGCTCTCGTCGACCTTTGAGGAGAATTTGATATCGTTGCAGACGAGCACGCCCTGGCTGCTAAGAATCTCCATCTTGACGAGGTCGTCGCCGGAGAAATAGCATTTTATCGTGCTGTCGTTGCTCTTGTACTCTTCGCAGATGTATTTCTTGCCGTCAGCCTTGACTTCCGAGGTCCTGACATATTCCATGCCCTCGAAGTCTATCGCCGAGAGGGAGTTCATAGCCTCGTTGACATCGCCTGCCTCGCCCGCGTCAACGGCGAGATACATCCTGCCCTCGGGGAATACCATATAGAACTTGTCTCCGTCCGAAATGAACGACATTGTCATTGATACGCCGTTGCCGACAGGAGCTTTCATGCTCATATAGGCTTTTTTGCCTGATTTGACCATCGTCAGGGGCACATTGACGGAGGCGCCCTGCATATTGGAGGAGCAGGTCGCGGTCATGGTGTAGGAATCGCGCTTTGAGTTCTTCTGAAAATAGGTGTAGAAGCGGGTCTTTTTGATGTCCTTCTTCGCGCCGTTGTCCTTTATCTCATGACCCTTCGGCATCGTCTCGGGCTCGGTCGCCTCGGTGGTGCTCGCGGGGTTCGAAGAATCCGTAGTGTCAACTCCGTTGAGGGCGTTGATTATGTCCTCAAGGCTCGAAGTGGTGCCCTCCGTGGTGTCGGGTGCGGTGGTGTCCGATCCGCTGTCCTTGTTCTTGCAGGCGGCAAAGCTCAGCATGAGCACAAGGCACATGAAAATACACAGAATAGCTTTTTTCATTTTTATCATCATTCCTTTAAGAATATTTGTTTTAACATCCTTTGCGCTTTTTGCGCTGTGATAATAGAATACATTATATCGCGAACAAAATCAAGGGTATCGCCCAAATATGAACGAACTAAGTACGGGCGCGCGGTTGACTTTTGACTGCGAAAAAAGTAAAATGACAGCAGGAATAACTTTTCGTCAGTCGTTATGATTATCGGAGGTGGACTCATGAATATAGATATATCTCTCATATTCGGCGATGCGGCGCGGTGGATAATGCCCGTGCTCGCGCTGCTTGTTGCGGCGTTCTGCGTGCCCTCTCTGCTCAAGGGCAATAAGAAGATCGGCGTCACCGGATATCTTGTCAACGAGGCGAACGGCGACCGACTGCCGCTGTCCGGCTACGAAGTGTCGGTCGGGCGCAGCAAGGCGTGCGATATCGTCCTCGGATATAATACCGTCTCGCGCTTTCACGCCGTGCTTTCAAAGCATAAGAACGGCTGGCGCGTGACAGACACGCGCTCGAAGACGGGAACATATATCAACGCCGAGAAGATAGACAAGCCCCGCGCCCTCGCGGACGGGGACACGATAGTTTTCGGCAACGCGGTGTTCGTGTTCGTCGAGAATGCGGCTATAGAGCCCGAACAGGCTCCGGAAGAGCATATTGAACAGGCGGACGGTGAAGAGACCGCCCCTGCGGACGAGCACGCGGATTATATAGTCGACGAAAAGACAGGCAATGCATATAGAATAGACGGCCTTATAACCTGCATGATAGGCAGCGGAGACGATGTGCAGATAAAGTTAAAGCGGCAGAATGTCTCGGCTCATCACGCCATGCTCGTGTTCGACGACGGAACGGGCAAATGGAGCGTTACGGATATGGATTCGACCTACGGCACTCTGCTCAACGGCAGACCCGTCAGACGTATGACTCAGCTCGATGACGGCGACACGATCAATATCTGCGGCAGTACGCTCACTTTCAGAACGACGGGAGGGGAGAGCGCATGAAAAAGACAATGAAGAGAACAAAATGGTGGCTCCCGGCGCTGATTCTGCTCACGGCGTTCCAGCTCATATCAATGGCACAGGTCGTGTTCAACGACGACGGCTCGCTGAGCACGGAGTGTCTCATATTCTTCGGCGCATATCTCGCCGTCGAGTGGGTTTATTTCATCGCGATGTCGATAGCGAGAAAACGCGCAGACCCGGCGCTCGAAATGATAGCGTTCTTCCTGACGGGCATAGGACTTGTCACCGTTGCGGGCGCGAACAAAGATTTGGTTAAGACGCAGTTCGTCGCGGATATGCTCGGCATATTTTGCTTTGTCGCTCTGCTTTGGCTCATCTCGAATGTCGACAGAGCCATGTTTATGAGAACGCCTATGGCTGTGGCGGCAATAGGTCTGCTGGTTTTGACTCTTATCCTCGCACGTAACATAAAGGGCGCGTTCAACTGGCTGAGTATCGGCGGAATGTCCATCCAGCCGTCCGAGTTCGTCAAAGTCGCGTTCGTCTTTGTCGGTGCGGCGACTCTCGATAAATTGCAGACAACTCGTTCGCTCACAAAATATATTATCTTCTGCGTCGTCTGCGTGGCGCTGCTGTTTTTGATGCGCGATCTCGGCGCGGCGCTGATATTCTTCTTTACATTTATAGTCCTCGCGTTCATGCGCTCCGGCGACTTCCGCACGATAGTGCTCCTGTGCGTCGGCGCGGCGATGGCGGCGGGACTCGTTGTGCTGATACGCTCCGATTTTGTCATGGCTCGCTTTGCGACCTACCGCCATGTCTGGGACGATATGTACGGCAAGGGCTATCAGCAGACGCGCGTGCTCATCTACAGCGTCAGCGGCGGACTGCTCGGCGTCGGCATCGGCGACGGAAAGCTCAAAGAAGTCCCCGCAGCGACGGAAGATTTGGTATTCGGCATGATATGCGAGGAGTGGGGCATTATCATGGGCATCCTCGTCATTCTCTGCATAATGTTTATCGCGTTTCACAGCATCCGCTGCGCGAGCGGTTCGCGCTCGGCTTTCTATGCAATATCCGGCATAGCGGCAGGCTGCCTCCTGCTCTTCCAGACGGGACTCAATGTTTTCGGCGTCACCGATCTTCTGCCCCTTACGGGTGTCACCCTCCCGTTCATCAGCCGAGGCGGTTCGAGCGCGATATGCTGCTGGGCGCTGATAGCGTTCATCAAGGCGGCGGACAACCGCACCTGGATAGGCTCGAAATATTATCTCGATTCTGACTCGTAACCCGCGGAAAGGACTGATTGAATGAAAGGCATAGCAAAACGCTCAAAGCTCATGTTTGCGCTCGTGGCAATTTTTCTTGCGGGCGTCATAGTCCTCGCCGCAACATTCGGCATCAACGCCGAAACATGGGTGTTCAAGCGCGCCAACAAGCATATATATTCGTCGGGTCAGATAGTCGCGGCGGGCACGATATATGACCGCAACGGCAAGGTGCTGGCTCAGACAGTGAACGGCGAGAGAAAATATAACTCGAACAGCACCGTGCGCCGCGCGACCCTCCACGCCGTCGGCGACCTCGAGGGCTTTATCTCAACCGGAGCGCACAGCGCGTTCCGCGGCGAGCTCACGGGCTACAGCTTCTTAAACGGCGTATATGATTTGAAGAGAAACGGAGCGGGCAACGATATAACCCTCACTATAGACGCCGACCTCTGCGCCACAGCGTATAACGCATTAAACGGCAGAAAGGGTGCAGTCGGTGTATATAACTACAAGACTGGCGAGATTCTCTGCATGGTCTCGACCCCAACTTATGACCCGTATAATAAGCCTACCAATATCGACAGCGATACAACAGGAAAATACGAGGCAATATATCTCAACCGCTTCCTGTCAGGCGTGTTCACTCCCGGCTCGACTTTTAAAATCGTCACGTCGATTAGCGCGCTCGAAAATATACCCGATATAAATTCGCGCACATTTACCTGCACCGGTCAATATAAGACCTCTACCGGTATAGTCAAGTGTAATTCCGTCCACGGAAAGCTCAATTTCCAGCAGGCACTCAGCAAATCCTGCAACAGCACCTTCGCCTGCATCGCGGAGGAGCTCGGCAACGACGCGCTGACTAAGACCGCCGAGCAGGTCGGTTTCAACAAGCGCATTACAATAGACGGAATAAGCGTCACAAAGAGCTATTTCACTCTGAAAGATGCAGTCAGCGTCGACCGCGGCTGGGCGGGCATCGGTCAGTATCAGACACTCGCGAATCCCTGCCAGATGCTCACCATGATGGGTGCGATAGCGAACGGCGGCAGCGCACCTGCACCGAAGCTGCTCAAGAGCGACAGCACGTTGAGCTCGCTGACTTCGCCGACGCTCAAATATCTCGACGAAAATATAGCGAACACCATCAAAGATATGCTCCGAAAGAATGTCACGACCCACTACGGCGAGGGCAAGTTCCCCGGGCTTCAGCTCGGCGGAAAGACGGGCACAGCGCAGGTCACGGACGGCGAGCCCCACTCGTGGTTTGTCGCGTTCTCCGAGCGCGAGGATCTTCCGCTGGCAGTCGTCGTTGTTGTCGAACACGGCGGCGAGGGTATCAGCGCGGCGGCGCCCATAGCTAATAAAGTTATGCAGGCCGCGGCGAAAAAAGGCGTGAATTAAAAAAATAAAACTTCGGCGTCCGCGCAGAGCTGCGCGGGCGCCGATTTTTATTTTATCTCCACTCCCGTGTAATAGTGTTTGATTATCTCCTGCCAGTCGGAGCCTTGCCGCGCCATGTAGTCCGCGCCGTATTGGCTCATGCCGACCCCGTGGCCGTAGCCGTGCGCGGTAATTTTGAACTCGTCGTCCGTGCATTTTATCTCGAAGCAGGCGCTGCGGAGTCCCAGCTTTTCGCGCACCTGCGCGCCCGTGAATTCTTTTCCGCCGATCACGGCGCAGGAAATATATCCGCTGTCCGTCTTTCTGACTTCGCCTATCCATTTTTTTGCGTCGCCGCTGAGCTCCGCGCCCGAGCCGGCGAAAGCTTTTTTGAATTCATCCGCCGTCAGCGTCAGCGTCGATGAGTAGTCGGGCGAGAGCTTGTCGCCCGCGCTCGTGACGCTCTTTAAGTAGGGGACATCCTTGCCCCAGACCTCCTCCGCGCTGAAGGTCTGCCCGCAGCTTATCGCGTGAAACGCCGCAGTTATAGTCTCCCCGTCATAGGTTATCGTCTTGCCGAAAACGTCTTTGACAGCCTCTTCGATTTTCTTTTCGTATGTCTCGTATTTGTCGCCCCATTTTTCCTTGCGCGCCGCCGCGTCTAAATATCCCTGATGCACCGCGCTGTCATCGGTTATGTCCGCGCCGCCGAGCGCGGGGTCGGGACTGGAACGCTTTTTGACCGCATATGTATAGCATACGGCGGCCTGGGCGCGCAGAGCATGCGAATGATATGTCGGCGGCATCTCCGCCGCTACCGCGCCGACCACATATTCGAACATGTCGATTTCGTTTATCTTCTTCGTTGAAGAGGAGAGCACGAGTATCGAATCTCCGTCATCTTGAATATTCGTTTTTGTGACTTCGTTGCCGCCTTTCTCCGGCGCTTTTGCGCCGCCCGTTGCGGCGAGCGGGCAGATAAGCAGAACGGCTATCAGAATGATGAATAAAAATCCTCTGTTTTTCATATTTTTTACCTCCCGAACCTCGGCAAACTTGACTTTTGCTGCCGTTTTGGTGTAAAATTATACTCTGATACATTATTATATAAATTTATATACGGAGCGAGAAAGGAGTCGAACGCATGGCGAATTATATATCCTCTATCCCGCAGGATGCCCTTAACAGTTTATGCGGAGAAATAGACAAGTATAACAAGATAAATCCTGCGTATTTTGATCGTTTCCAGGTCAAGCGCGGCCTGAGAAATTCGGACGGCACCGGTGTTATGGCGGGGCTGACAAAGATATGCAGCGTTCAGGGATATTATGTCGAGGACGGCGAGCGTGTCCCGATAGACGGCAGACTTATATACCGCGGAATCGATGTTCGCGAGATAGTCAGCGGATGCGAGCAGGAGGGACGCTTCGGCTTTGAAGAGGTCGCGTGGCTGCTCCTTTTCGGTACCCTGCCCTCGAGAAGACGCCTTGAGATATTCAAAAGCGTTCTCGCCGAGAGCCGCGAGCTACCCAACGAGTTCATCGAGGATATGATAATGAAAGCTCCCTCGCACAACATCATGAACAAGCTTTCGCGAAGTGTCCTCGCGCTCTATTCATATGACGAAAATCCGGACGATATCTCGATAGAAAACGTCCTTCGCCAGTCGATACAGCTGCTCGCGCAGATACCCATGATAATGAGCTACGCCTATCAGGTTAAGCGCCGCAACTTCTATCACGAGAGCATGTATCTCCACCCGGTCGACAAGACCCTCAGCACCGCCGAGTCAGTTCTCTATTCGATAAGAGCGGATAAAAAATTCACCCCGGAAGAGGCGCATATGCTCGATATCTGCCTCATGCTCCACGCCGAGCACGGCGGCGGAAACAACTCGACTTTCGCCACCCGCGTGCTGACTTCGAGCGGCACCGACACATATTCGGCTATCGCCGCGGGCATCGGCTCGCTCAAAGGACCCAAGCACGGCGGCGCGAACATAAAGGTCGCCGAGATGGTCGAATATATCAAGCAGGGCGTTGAAGATATTACAGACGCGGATCAGGTCGCCGATTTCCTCAAGAAGATTCTCAAAAAAGAGGCGGGCGACGGCTCGGGACTCATCTACGGCATGGGTCACGCGGTCTACACTCTCTCCGATCCCCGCGCCGTTATTTTGAAATCGCACGCGCGCAAGTTCTCCGAGAACACCGAGTTCGAGGATGAGTTCAAGCTCCTTGAGCTTATCGAGACCCTCACTCCGCAGATTCTTGCCGAGCTGCGCGGAGACAAAAAAGTCATGTGCGCAAATGTCGATCTCTATTCCGGTCTTGTGTATAAACTGCTCGGCATCCCCGAGGATCTGTTCACCCCGCTGTTCACCGTCGCCCGCGTTGCAGGCTGGTCGGCGCACAGAATGGAAGAACTGATGACCGGCGGCAGAATAATCCGCCCGGCATATAAGAGCGTCTGCGCCCAGCGCAACTATGTAAAACTTGATGACAGACTCGATAATTATCCCGGCGAGCTCAGATATATCCCCAGCGACGAGCACGCCTAACAGACAAAAATAATTTTTAGGACTTGATACAATGCCGAAAGATAAAAAAGTTTCAATGCTTAAAATTATGATGATAGCCCTTGCTGCAGTTCTTTTGGTGCTGATTCCGGTGCGCTGCTATCAGTATGCATCAGGAGTGATTGAACCCACGACAGGGTTCTACAGCGGCAGTGACTGGAGCATCTGGCTGTCGTATATCCTGCTTGCTGTGTCTGCCGTTGCGTTTCTTGCAATTGCGATAGCGAGCAGAAAGAAGATATCTTATTCGACCGAAAAATTTGGCTCGACAGGGCTCGCGATAGCCGCGTTCATGTTCGCTCTGACGCTGATGATCGACGCTGTTTCGCAGTATAAGACAGTGTTCGCGACCGCTACCGACACCGCGCTCATGTACGGCACCGAGTCGGTTCAGTATCTCAAAACAGGTCTTGTCTCAAGGGGACTTGAGGGCTTCTGCGCCGTTGTTGCGGCGGTGTTCTTCGTCCTCTTCGGCTACGGTCACTTAAAGGGCAAGTCAAACGCCTCGGAGTCAAAGCTCATGGCGCTGTTCCCGGTGCTCTGGTGCATCTTCAGACTCATGCACAGATTTATGCGCACGATAAATTTCCTCAATGTTTCCGATCTTCTCTATGAGCTGTTTATGTGCGTGTTCCTTATGGCATTCTTAATGGCGTTTTCTCAGCTCAACTCAAAGGTCGGCGGCGATGGCTTCGACTGGAAGCTCGTCGGCTACGGACTGCCCGCAATGATGTTCTCTCTGATTTGCTTCCTGCCGAGATTCATAATGACCCTTGTCGGCAGGGACTATCTGCTCTGCAATCAGTCGCCCATAGAGTGGTGCGACCTCGGCGCGGCAGTGTTCATCTGTGCGCTGCTCCTGACCAGAGTCGGATTCGGCGAGAAAAACACCGAGACTGCCGAAACGGCTGAGAAAACAGAGAGCTGATGTTTTTAGATAATTTTCTCATCGCCGCCGAGCAGGTGGCGATACTGTATATTCTCGTCGCGGTCGGATTTATCGCCGACAGGACAAAGCTCTTCACGGAGAAGGCTGCGCGCCTGTGCACGGATCTGATGTTTTATATCATCACTCCCGCAAAGATAGTGCAGTCGTTCATCTCCATGGA
>ENA-ORRI01001155-ORRI01001155.1-human-gut-metagenome-genome-assembly--contig:-NODE-1155-length-11346-cov-2.45142_pt1 | contig 11346 bp, 8 predicted proteins | sample MGYA00242172_ERZ509128 | MGnify/ENA primary metagenome ERZ509128 (study PRJEB26280, sample SAMEA2338623) | human gut metagenome | biome: human gut; feature: human-associated habitat; material: faeces... | reverse complement strand
CAGCCGGCCCCTGCGGTGGAGGAACACATTCCGGATGCAGCCCCGGTGGCAGGTCCTGCGCGCCACATCGTGCGCACGGGAGATACCTGGGAACGCGTCGCGCGTGACAACCAGGTGGCCGTCAATGACCTGAAAGCCGTCAATCCCAAAGTTCAGCGCCTTGTCAGCGGAAGCACGCTCGTCATCCCGGCCCGGCCAGGAGACAAATTTGAACCGGAAAAGTCCGCCGCGGAGGAAATGGAGCCGGAAGGCGTGCCCCACATTGTGAAGAAAGGGGAAACCCTCTCCGTAATCGCCCGCAAATACAAAATGAACTGGCGCACCCTTCAGAAATTCAACAAGATGAATGACCGGGACGTAGCGCGTCTCAAAATCGGGCAAAAAATCATGATCCCCAAAAAGTAGGCCTCTTCCTGCCCTTCCGCCGCCATGTCTTCCAAAGTCTGCATGATTCTGGTCTGGTTTTTCGTCATCTGCCTTCTGGTCGTAGGCCTGGTGATGGTATCCAGCACGGCGGCGTGGGCGGAGGAAACCAAGCACCCGTACGAACCCCTGTTCAAGCAGACCGCCTTTGCCTGCGCCGGTCTGGTGGGGGCCATGATTCTCTCCCGGATAGACTACCGGATATGGAGGAAGTATATCTGGTGGATCCTTGGGGGGGCCTGTTTTCTGCTGGTGCTGTGCTATGTTCCCGGCATCGGAAAGGAAATCAACGGGGAACGCCGCTGGATCACCATCGGCATGCAGTTCCAGCCCAGCGAATGCGCCAAGCTCTGCATGATGATGGCCCTGGCCAACTGGCTGGCCCTGTACCGGGACCGCGCCACCTCTTTCTGGTGGGGGTTTGTGATGCCCGGCCTTATCTTCGGCATTCCTCTTGCCCTGATTCTTTTTGAAAAGGACATGGGCACCTCCGTAGCCCTGGCCCTGGCCGCGTTCTGCGTCATGTTTGTGGCCGGAACGCGCAAAATTTACCTGGGCGGGGCTTTCGCCCTGGCCGGAACGGCCCTGTACGTTCTGGTGCAGAGCAACGCCAACCGCCTGGAACGTTTCCTGGCCTGGAAAGACCTGGACGCCCACCGCCTGGGCGCCGGCCTCCAGCAGTACCGTGCTTCCATCGCCCTGTCCCGGGGGGGGCTGGACGGGGTGGGCCTGGGAAACAGCGCGGAAAAACACGGCACGCTTCCCTTTGCCCACACGGACTTCATTTTCGCGCCGCTGGGAGAGGAATTCGGTTTTTACGGGACCATGTTCGTCCTGCTCTGCTATTTCCTGATGACGTATGCCGGCATCGGCGTGGCCATGCAGTGCCGGGACACCTACGGACGGTTTCTGGCCGTGGGGATTGTCGCCATCATTTTCTGTCCCGCCATCCTGAACATCGCCGTGGTAACCAACGCCGTGCCCAATTCCGGCCTGCCGCTGCCCTTCATCAGCTTCGGGGGCACCAACCTGGTCTTTACGCTGGCCGCCCTGGGCATGCTCACCAGCATCCAGAGGTTTTCCACCGGCGCCCAGCCCAATTGTGAAATCACCCGCAAAGACGAACGCTCCATTGACGTAAGATTATGACTGAACCCTCTCTCAAACATCCCTCCCTGAACATCGTGATCGCCTGCGGCGGCACGGGGGGGCACCTTTTTCCCGGCATAGCCGTAGCCCAGGAACTTAAAAAGCGCGGCCACCGCGTCACGCTCCTCATCTCCCAGAAGAAAGTGGACGCCCAGGCCAGCAAAAATTACGGGGATCTTGACTTCCGCACCATTGAGGCCATCGCGATGCCCAAAATTCCATCCCTGTCTCTGCTGGGGTTCGGCGTCAGGCTGTACAAAGCCATCCGTTTCAGCCGCCATCTTCTGGACGAGGTGGAAGCGGACGTCGTCATCGGCATGGGAGGATTCACTTCATTCCCTCCCGTTTACGCCGCCCACCGCAAGGGAATCCGCACCTACGTGCACGATTCCAACGCGCTGCCCGGAAAGGCCAACCGCATGACCGCCAAATGCTGCACGAACGTGCTGCTGGGCATTGAGGAAGCCAGGCACTACTTCAATCCCGCCAAATGCATTGTCACCGGCACTCCGGTACGCCAGGAAATGGTGGCCCGGAAAGACAAAAACGAAGCCAGGGCGGAGCTCAATCTGCCCCAGGACCGCCGCGTGACCCTGGTAATGGGCGGTTCCCAGGGGGCCAGGAATCTGAATTCCCTGGTCATTGAAGCCGCCCGGCAATGCGCAGACCTGTGCGACTTTCTCATCATCACCGGCTCCGCGGACTTTGCGCGCGTCAGCCAGCTGACGGCGGACATGCCCCACGTGCACGTCATTGAATTCTGTTCCGCCATGGCTGCCGCTTATGCCGCAGCGGATGTGGTCATTTCCCGTTCCGGGGCGTCCAGCCTTACGGAACTGGCCCATATGGGGAAGGCCGCCCTGCTGGTTCCCTACCCCTTCGCCGCAGACGATCACCAGGCACACAACGCACGCGTTTTCGCGGCCCACGGCGCGGCGCGCATGATGCGTGAAAACACCCTCACGCCGGACGATATTGCGGCTTTCCTGAATGAAGTACTCAAGGATTCCTCCCTGCTGGCCTCCATGAATGAATGTGCTTTACGTCTGGACATGCCTGATGCAGTATCCCGCATCGCCAATGTCATTGAACATACGGACCATGCAGCCTCCCATGATTGAAACCTTACGCAAAAGACTGACAGACAGGGAACACCCGGCACGCCTACATCTCATCGGGGTAGCCGGGTCAGGCATGTCCGGCCTGGCGCTCATGCTGATGGAAATGGGGCACCGGGTGAGCGGCTGCGACCGGGTGACCAGCGCAGAGACCGAACGGCTTCAAAGCCTAGGGCTGTCTTTCTCCTGCCCGCATTCCGCAGACGCCGTTTCCGATGCGGAAATTGTCATTTATTCCAGTGCCATCCGGGCGGACAATCCGGCCCTGGCGGCAGCGCGCAAGCTGAATATTCCCTGCATGCGCCGCGCGGAATGCCTGGCGGCCATCCTGAACGGGAAGAAAGGGGTCGTGGTCTCCGGTACGCATGGAAAAACCACTACTTCAGCCCTCTGCGCGCACCTGATGAGGGAAGGCCGCATGCGTCCGTGCCACTACGTGGGGGCGGAAATCCCCGTGCTGGGAACCAACGCCCACTGGAATGAAGACAGCGAATACCTGGTGGCGGAAGGGGATGAAAGCGACGGCACGCTGGTAAATTACATTCCGGAGCACAGCATCGTCCTCAACATTGAACCGGAACACCTGGACCACTACAAGGATCTGGATGAAATCAAGGCCGTGTTCGACCGGCTTTGCTCCCAGACGCGCGGCAAGATTATTTATTGCCGCGCGCATCCCGGCGCTGAGGATGTCTGCGCCAAGTACCCCAATTCCGTTTCCTACGGCTGGTCCGATGCGGACTACACCGCTACGGACGTGCTGGAACGCCGCGGACGCACCCTGTTCACCGTGTTGAAGGGGAAAGAGGAACTGGGCCGCGTGGAGCTGGGCATACCCGGACGCCACAATGTCCTGAATTCCCTGGCCGCGATTGCTCTGGCAACGGAACTGGGCGTGGATTTCCCGGCGGTGACGCGGGGCCTGGCCTCCTTTGCGGGAGCCAAACGGCGCTTTGAAACCAAATACCTTTCCTCCTCCATCCGGATTGTGGACGACTACGGCCACCACCCAACGGAAATAGCCGCCACGCTCCAAACTGCCCGTTCCCTCCAGCCGAACCGCCTGGTAGTTTACTTCCAGCCGCACCGCTACACGCGCACGCAGCTTCTGGCGGATGACTTCGGCAAGGTGCTCCAGGAGGCGGACCTCGTTTTCGTAGCGGACGTGTATCCCGCCAGCGAACTGCCCATTGAAGGGGTAAGCGGGCAGACGATCATCAACGCCATGCACAGGCACGGCCCCGTGGAAACCCGTTACCTTCCCGACCTGGGCATAGCCCACCACACCATCGGCAACGCGCTGAAACCCGGAGACCTGTTCCTGACGCTGGGAGCCGGGAACGTCCATGAATGCGGCATGCGCATCGCGCGCGACCTGGCCCTGCTGGAGGATCTGGAACGCACTGCGGGCGGTTCTCTGGAAGGCAAGCTGTACGAACCCATGTCACGCCATACCACCATGGGAGTAGGCGGCTGCGCCCAGTACTGGCTGGAGCCTTCCACCTTTTCCGGAATGCAGGCGGCCGTCAACTATTGCCGGGACAGGAATATCCCCGTACACGTCATTGGCCGCGGTTCCAACATCATTGTCAGGGACGGCGGACTGCGCGGCGCCGTCATCCACCCCTCCGGGGGAGAATTCGATGTGCTGGAAATCCAGGGGAACCGCCTCACCGCCGGAGCGGGCGTGCGGTTGAAAAAACTGGTTTCCACCGCCGTCCAGAACGGCCTTGGCGGCCTGGAATGGATGGACGGCATTCCCGGCAATGTGGGAGGAAGCCTCCGCATGAACGCCGGAGCCATGGGCATGGATATGGTCAAAAACCTCGTTTCCGTCATCTGTCTGGATGAAGACGGGGAAATCCGCAGCCATACAAGGGAAGAATTGAACGCCCAGTACCGTTCCATTCCGGACCTGGTCCACAATTTTGTGCTTCAGGCCGTGTTTGAGGCGCAGCCCGCCCCTGCGGAAGAAATGGAGCGTCTTCTGGAGGCGGCACGGGCCAGGCGGAAGCTTTCCCAGCCTGTCGGAGCCAGCGCCGGCTGCATCTTCAAAAACCCGCCGGAAATCCCGGCAGGCAGGCTCATTGATGAACTGGGGCTGAAAGGCGCCTGCGTGGGAGACGCCTGCGTATCAGACGTGCACGCCAATTTTATCATCAACCGGGGTCATGCCAGAGCGAGGGACATCACCATCCTGATCGACATGATCCGCAAGGAGGCCAAGGAAAACCGCGGCATCGACCTGAAATCGGAAGCCCAGGTCATCGGAGACCGGGATCCCCAGTTTTAACCCATTCATTATTTATTCCAATATGAACACTCTCAAGCGCGACCTCAAAATCGCCCTCCTGCTCGGAGGTCCCGGGGCAGAACGGGAAGTATCCCTTGTTTCCGGCAACTCCGTTTACGACGCCTTGTGCCGGGCCGGATTCACCGATGTAACGAAGGTGGACGTGCACGGCCCGGATTTCCGGCTGCCGGAAGGCACGGAGCTGGCCTACAACATTATCCACGGCACTTTCGGTGAGAACGCGGCGTTCCGTACACAGGGGCCGGCTCCCGTTCCAGCGCCCTGTGCTTCAACAAGTCAGAATCCAAAAAAGTTTTTCTGGAAGCCGGAGTTCCTACGCCGCATGCGGAAATTCTGGACTGTTCCAATGGCATCGTGATGCCGTCCCTCCCCCTGCCTTTCGTCATCAAGCCTCCCTGCGAGGGTTCCAGCGTGGGCGTCCACATCGTCCGCAGGCAGGAGGATGTGCTCCCCGCCATGGAGGAAGCCGTAACCCACGGAACCACCGTATTGGTGGAAGAGTTCATTCAAGGCAAGGAACTGACGGTCGGCATTCTGGACGGGAAAGCTCTTCCTGTCATTCATATCTGCCCCCGTTCCGGCTTCTATGACCTGAGCAACAAATACCCGTGGATGAATATGGGCGGCGGTACGGATTATATTTGCCCGGCGGATCTTCCGGAAGAAACCGCCGCCAACGTGCAGGAGGCGGCCCTGAAAGCCTACAAGGCCGCCGGCGTGGAAGTGTACGGCCGCGTGGACGTACTGCTGCGCGAGGAAGACGGCGCCCCCTTCGTGCTGGAAATCAACACCATTCCCGGCATGACCCCTTCCAGCCTGCTTCCCAAGGCGGCGGCGGCCTCCGGATGGCCCTATGAAGACCTCTGCGAAAAAATAGCGGAATTATCGCTAGCCACCCCCCGTAAATAACGTAATATTTGACAGAGGGCGGGGAGTCGCCCCTCCCGCACCCCCCGATGTCGCACAAAGCCACAACGCCAGTCCCCCGTTCCGCCAAAAGGCCGGAAATGCTTCTTCTGGAACGGGAGGCCAGAAAAGAGACCATCGAACGCAAGGGCAAAAACTACCGTTTTTGGCTCTTCCGGCGCAAGCTGTACCACATTGTCACCGTTTACGCGCTTATTTTCGGCTTAATCGGGGCTATCGTTTTTCTCTGGAAAGATTACATCCTCAAATACGACTGGCTTTCCATCGACACCGTCACCCTGAAAAGCAACGGCATTTTCAACTCCGAACAGGCCTTTTCCGTTATGGGCATAGGGCCGCAGGACAACATTTTTTCCATAGACGCCGCGGAGCTGGAGCAGCGCCTGAAAAAATGTCCCGCCATCCGCCGGGCTTCCGTCAAACGCCAGATATCCTCCAACCCCACGCTGCTGGTGGACATTGACGCGCGCATCCCCGTGGCCTGGATTGACTGCCCGGAACTGGGAATTCACCCGGGAGATGCCACGTACGGCGCTCTGGCAGACAAGGAAGGCGTCATCTTCCCCTGCATGGAGCAGGTCCACATGCCTTATATCCGGGAAAAGCGCATGCCCTCCGTCACGCTCAGGCCGCCCAGTTCCGGCAAACTCAGCTACGGCGTCAGCATCCGGGAACTGGAAGCGCCCATGAAACTGATTGAACTGCTTTCCGGCACGGTAACGGAATACCTTCCCAGCATCGTCTCCATAACGACGCCCAACGACTGGTCTTTCTGTGTGCGTTTTACCAATGACTGCCAGGCTACTTTCAGCCATTACGGCCTGGAACACCAGGTGGAAAAACTGTCCCGCGCCCTCCGGCACGCACGCCAGACGCACCGCAAAATCAGTTCCATCAACCTGATTCCGGAGCACAACATTCCCGTCATCTTTGACGATTCCTACGAGGATATTCCTCTTGCGGAGCCTATTGAAGAATAACGCCGTCCAGACGTTCTCCGGAAAAGCCGTGTTCTTCTCCGGCTCCAAACTTCTTTTCCGGTCTCGTTCCCCCTGTTTCCCCTAATTTCCCGCCGAACGGAACACCCGGTTTTCACAAGATTCTTCCCATGTCAGAATTCTGTTCTTTGTCAATGAGGAATGAGTCTGCGAAGACCCACAGAACACTTGCCAATAAGGCTGTCCCGGTTATACTGCGCTACGATATATGAGCAACGAAACACCTTTATCCCCCGAAGCGGAAAAACTGGCGGCAGCCCGCAAGCGCAACCTTGACCTGGCCCTCTCCCAAATCCAGAAAGACTTCGGAGAAAACGCCATTATGCGCCTTGGAGACAACGTCAAAATGGAAGTGGACGTCATTCCCACGGGCAACCTTCTGATTGACCGCGCTCTGGGTGTGGGCGGCTTTGCCCGCGGCCGCATTGTGGAAATCTACGGACCGGAATCCTCCGGTAAAACCACCCTGACCCTGACGGCCATCGCCCAGGCCCAGAAATCCGGAGGCCTGGCTGCATTCATTGACGTGGAACACGCACTGGACCCTCAATATGCCGCCCGCCTGGGCGTGAACCTGGACGACCTGCTGGTTTCCCAGCCAAGTTCCGGTGAAGAAGCCCTGCAAATCTGCGAGGCTCTTGTCCGCTCCAATGCCATTGACGTCATCGTGGTGGACTCCGTGGCCGCACTGGTCACCAAGCAGGAGCTGGAAGGAGAAATCGGGGATTCCACGGTAGGAGCCCAGGCCCGTTTGATGTCCGCCGCCCTCCGCAAGCTCACCAGCTTCATTTCCAAGGCCCGTACCGTCTGTATCTTCACCAACCAGATCCGTGAAAAAATCGGCGTCATGTTCGGCAATCCGGAAACCACTCCCGGCGGCCGCGCCCTGAAATTCTATGCCTCCGTACGTGTGGACATCCGCCGCATCGGCCAGATCAAGGGCAGCGACGGCGTCATAGCCGGGAACCGCACCAAAATCAAGGTAGTCAAAAACAAAGTGGCTCCTCCCTTCACGGAATGCGAATTCGACATCATGTACAATGAAGGCATCTCCTCCGTAGGCAGCCTGCTGGATCTGGCAACGGAATATGATATCATCCAGAAGCGCGGCTCCTGGATCAGCTATAACGGCAGCCAGATCGCCCAGGGCCGCGACGCCGCCAAGGAAGCTCTCAAATCCAACCCGGAGCTGTACGCGGAAATTGAAGAACAGGTCAAGGCCAAAATGGACGAGAAGACCGCCAAATAATCCCGCCTGATCCCGTTCCTTCACTGCCATTTCAGGGCGGCTCCCCTTCCCGGGAGCCGCTTTTTTCTCTCCGGAAACAGAAGCGCAAAAGAATCTTTCACGGAAACTTTTCCCTTGTGCGTCATGAAAAATCCGTTAGTCTGGATGCGATATCGTCCTATGTATCCGACCTCTCGCACATCATTTGCAGCCGTGCTCGGCATTGTGGGCATGTTTCTGCTGACGTTGTCCACGGCCTTCGGATGGAATCCGGAAATCATTAATGGAGTGCAGTATATTCCGATGTCAGAAGTGCGCACCCATTACAAACTGACCAGGGAACGCACGGAAGGGCGGCAGAAAGTTTACGAGGTGCCGGAAAAGATTCAAATCCGTATCCAGGCGCGCAGCCAGGAGATGTTCATGAACAACATGAAGTTCGTGCTATCCTATCCTGTGGCAGACCATCCCTCCAAGGGGCTGATGGTTTCCAATATGGACCTGCACAAAATCATTGACCCGGTTCTGCGCCCCACTTACATCGCCAACCGCCGCAGTTTCAACACAGTAGTCATTGATCCCGGCCACGGCGGTCATGACAGCGGCACGCGCAACCGCATCAGCAGGGAAGCGGACATCAACCTTTCCGTGGGCAAAAAGCTGCGCGACCGCCTCAAGGCCATGGGCTACCAGGTGGTCATGACCCGTGACACGGACAACTTCATTGCCCTTCAGGACCGCGTCCGCATTGCCAACAGGCACAATAATGCCATCTTCATCAGCATCCACTTCAATGACGGAGGCTCTTCTGCCCGCGGGGTGGAAACCTTCACGCTGGCGCCCGCGGGCACTTCCTCCTCCATGTCCCGCAATATCCGCCACGACGCCCTGCAGGGCAACGCCCAGGACAGCATGAACATTGCCCTGGCTACAGCCGTCCAGGGGCACATGCTGAAAGGACCGCTTGCCATCAAGGAGGGCATTTCCATGGTTGACCGCGGCATCAAGCGCGCGCGCTATTCCGTGCTGTGCACCATCAAGCATCCCGCCATTCTGGTGGAAGGAGGGTTCATGTCCAACCCGCAGGAGGCCCTGCTCATCGCCACGGAGCGTTATCAGAATTTCATGGCCTCTTCCCTGGCCGCCGCCGTGCACCAGTACCGCACCGCCCTGGGCCGGCAAGTGCGCAGAACGCACTGAGTTCCCTAACTGTCCCGGGGCCTCCCTTCAGCAGCATGAACATCATCCGCATTCCCGGCCTGGCAGATTATCAGGAAACCTTGAGGCTCCAGGAACAACTGGTCCGGGCCCATCAGGAAGACCCGGACAGGGAAAACGAACTGTTGCTGCTGGAACATGCCGGGGTTTATACCATCGGGCGTACACGGAACCACGCCAGCCTGCACCCCGGTTCCGTGCTTCCCTTTCCCGTCCATGAAATCAACCGCGGCGGCCAGGCCACCTACCACGGCCCCGGCCAGCTGGTCGGATACCCCATTACGGACCTGAACCGCTGCGGCAGGGATCTGCACCGTTACGTCACCACCCTGGAAAACACCCTGATTGAAACCTGTGCCCGGTTCGGCGTGCAGGCCCGCATCCGGGAAGGGCTGGTAGGGGTCTGGGTGGAAAACCGTAAAATAGCCTCCATCGGCGTCGGGGTGAAAAAGTGGATCGCCATGCACGGCTTCGCCCTCAATATAACCCGGAAATCCCTGCCTCCCTTCCTTGCTATTACCCCATGCGGCATCCAGGGCGTGCAAATGACCTGCCTGGAGGATGAAATGTCCTCCCCCCTGCCGGAAGGAAACCTGTTGAAATGTTTCGGAGACGTTTTTGCAGCACTATGGGAAGAAAAATTTAACCGGTATTAAAGGAATTCGGAACGTGCGGAGGGCATAAAACCCATCCTTTCCTTAAAGGCGGAAAGGCCCCAAAGGCTGGAAAGAGGCCCATTCAGACCATGAATGCAGAGGAAATGTTCAAAAAAACGCCTTATGTAAGACACAGACCGTGTCAGCAATACGTCCTTGCATCTTGACGCGGTTCCCGAACGGACGGATGCTTATGTCAGTTATGGGGAAAACGCTTTTCCAAAAAATCTGGGACGCTCATACCGTCGGCATCCTGCCGGATGGGAGAACGCAAATGTTCATCGCTACGCACCTGCTGCATGAAGTCACCTCTCCGCAGGCTTTCGGAATGGTCCGGGACCTGGGCCTGACTGTGCGCCACCCGGAACGCACCTTTGCCACTGTGGACCACATCATTCCCACAGACAACCAGGCGGAACCGTTCGCGGACGCCACGGCTGACGCCATGATCAGGGAACTGCGCCGGAACTGCGCTGAAAACGGCATCCGCTTTTTCGACCTCCCTACCGGGCTCCAGGGCATCGTGCATATGGTAGGGCCGGAACTCGGCATCACTCAGCCGGGCATGACTATCGTATGCGGAGACTCCCATACGGCCACCCACGGAGCCTTCGGTGCCATTGCCATGGGCATCGGCACCACGCAGGTGCGCGATGTGCTGGCTACGCAGACCCTGGCCCTCAGCCCGCTCAAGGTGCGCCGCATCAATGTGAACGGAAAGCTGGCCCCCGGCGTGCGCGCCAAGGATGTGGCCCTGCACATCATCGGCCTTCTGGGAGCCAAGGGCGGCCTGGGCTTCGCCTACGAATACGGAGGCGAGGTCATTGACGCCATGAGCATGGACGAACGCATGACCCTCTGCAACATGTCCATTGAAGGCGCGGCGCGCTGCGGTTACGTGAACCCTGACCGGACCACGGTGGAATACATCAAAGGACGCCTGTTCGCCCCCACCGGCGCGGACTGGGACAAGGCCGTGGAACGCTGGCTGGGCTTTGCTTCCGACGCAGATGCGGAATATGATGAAATCGTGGAAATTGACGGAGCTTCCATTGAGCCTACATTGACATGGGGCATTTCTCCGGACCAGAATACGGGCATCAGCGGCAGCACTCCCAACCCATCCGACGCAGCGGACGACGATGAACGGAAGATGATCAATGAAGCGCTGGAATACATGAAATTCCCCGCGGACATGCCTCTTAAGGGGCTGCCGGTTCAAGTGTGCTTCGTAGGTTCCTGCACCAATGGGCGCATTTCAGACTTCCGGGAAGTGGCCGCCCTCATCAAGGGTCGCCATGTGGCCCCCGGCATC
>ENA-ORRI01001147-ORRI01001147.1-human-gut-metagenome-genome-assembly--contig:-NODE-1147-length-11401-cov-3.99815_pt1 | contig 11401 bp, 10 predicted proteins | sample MGYA00242172_ERZ509128 | MGnify/ENA primary metagenome ERZ509128 (study PRJEB26280, sample SAMEA2338623) | human gut metagenome | biome: human gut; feature: human-associated habitat; material: faeces... | reverse complement strand
GGCACAGCTCCTCCTGCCGCTCCACGTAGTAGCTCTCGGCAAAGAGCGGCGCCATGAAGCTGAAGTCCACGCCCAGACCGCCCGTCAGGTCGGCCATGCTTTGGCGCATGGCGGGGTCGGGCAGCAGGGTGCTGACCAGCTGCTGCTTGTAGAGGGCCGTGGCCTGGCTGGAGCATTGCTCCACCGACAGGTGACGCGGGTAGAGGATGCCCTCCGTCCGGGCCCAGCGGGGCACCTTCAGGCGCATGCGCTGGTAGCCCTGAATCTGGTTGAGCACGAAGGGTACGTCAACGTCCGTGCGCCCCGCCAGCTTCAGGCTCAGGGCCGCCACGTCGTCCTGGCGGTGCAGGGCCGCCAGTTCCAGACTTTTCTGCAGGAGAGGGTGGTTGGTATTCATCGGATGACTTTGTAGTATTTCTTGGCCGTGGCGCGCGATTTGTAGTTGAAGTGCCACCATTCCGTGCGCAGCGCCTTGAAGCCTGCCGCGCGCATCACGCTGCGCAGCAGCCGGCGGTTGGCCCGGGCGCGGGCCGAGAGGCGGCTCTCGTCGTCAATGTGGGCCAGGCGCCCCAGATAGTCTATCTTCGTGCCCATGTCGAGCGTGTCGCCCTTGGCGTTGCAAATGGTAACGTCGACGGCCAGCCCGTAGTTGTGGAGGCCGCCGCCGTGGGCCGGATTGCTCACGTAAATGGTTTTCGAAGTGTTCTTCACCACGTTCCACATGCGCTGCTGGATGCTCATGGGGCGTGCGGCGTCGTACACCTTGAGCGAGAGGTTGGGGTAGCGCTTTTTCAGTTCGGCCTGTGCGCGCTTCAGGGCACGGGCCGCCTGGGGGTGGAGGTAGGCGTGGTGCAGGTCGGTGTAGAGCACGCGGCCCGTAAAGTTGTCGGCCCGGCTGTACATGAGGCTTACCTTGATGGTGGGGTCAATTTGCTGGATGTCCACCATGCCCTGCTGCTTCATGTGGCGCTCGGTGGGCGTGTCGGCCGCACGGGCGCCGGGGCAGCAGGCCGGGGCCAGCAGCAGGGTCAGGGCCGTAAGGGCCTTTACAGGAAGAAGTCGGGCCCCGCCGCAGAGGCCGGACCCGACTTTATGAATACAAGAGGTTATGTTCATTTGTAAGGCTTTTTTATTTCACCATAATCACGAGGTAGCGGCTGACGCTCCAGAACTGTTGCGGATTGGTGATGCGCAGGGTGTACTGGCCCTTGCTGTCCTTGTCGAGGCTGTAGGAGCCGGCGGGGTGCGTGGTGAGCAGACGGGCACTCTTGGAGTAGAGCTTGATAATCTTGTCCACACGGATGTCTACGCGGGTAAAGTAGTCCTTGTTGAACTGGTTGGAGCGCAATACGTCGCCGTTTTGCAGAATCTTCTGGTTCTTCAGTTCCTTCTTGGTGCCGAATACGTACCAGGCCGTGTTCATTTCCTTGTCGCGGGCGGCAATGTCACGCGCCTTTTCCTCGTTCTGGGCATTCAGGTCGTTGACGTTCTGGTTGAGTGTATTGATTTGCTGTGCCTGTTCGGCAATGTGGATATCCTTTTGTTCGAGTTCCTTTTTCAGTTCCTCAATCTGTTTGTCCTTTTCGGCCAGCTGGCTCTGCAGGTTGTTGATGGCCGTTTCCATGCTGGCGCGCAGCTTGCTGCCGGCGGCGGTGTTGCTCTTGAGCTGCTGGCGCAGGCGAGCAATGAGCTCGCGGTTGAGCTGCATGGTGCGCTGTATGAAGGCAATGTTTTCAATGATGGCCTGCTTGTTGTCGCCTTCGGGATTGGCTTGTTCTACAGTGACACGGCCTTCGGCCTCGTTAATCTGTTTGAGTCCTTCCTGAATGTCGTTCAGGGTGCTTACCATGTCGTTAATCTCGTTGTCGCGCTGGTTGATGACCCGCATGAGGGAGTCCTGCTGTGTATTCTCCTTTTCGGGAGCCGGCTGCTGTGGTTTCGGATCACAGGCTGCCAACATCAGGGCAGCAGCGCAAAGGTATAGCAATCTTCTTGTTTTCATAGGGCTAAAACTGGTTAGTGTCGTTTTCTGAATGTTGTTTTGGGGATTTGTTTTTGTTGTTTTTATGAGGGGCGGCATATCCTTCGACCACGATGACAAATTCCCCTCGGGGTTCGTGTTCGGAAAAGTGCTGCCATACCTCCTGAAGGGTGCCCCGTATGCTCTCCTCGTGGATTTTTGAAATTTCGCGGCAGGCTGAGCAACGGCGTTCCGGGCCAAATGTTTCGATGAATTGGCTCAGGGTCTTGACAACGCGGTAAGGTGATTCGTAGAAAATCATGGTGCGTGGCTCTTCGGCCAGGGCGGCAATGCGCGTGGCGCGCCCTTTCTTTTGGGGGAGAAACCCTTCAAACGCAAAACGTTCGCAGGGAAGGCCTGAAGCCACCAGGGCCGGTACGAAGGCCGTGGCACCGGGCAGACACTGTACCTCAACCTGACGCTCCACGCAGGCTCTGACCAGCATGAATCCGGGGTCGGAAATTCCGGGCGTGCCGGCGTCGGAAATGAGGGCCATGTTTTCTCCTCCGGCAATACGGGCCGCAAAGGCATCGGCCGTCTGGTGCTCGTTGAACTTGTGATGTGAGCACAAATGATTCTTGATGTCGAAATGTTTCAGCAGGATGCCCGACGTACGGGTGTCCTCGGCCAGAATCAGGTCGACTTCTTTCAGAATGCGCAGTGCCCGCAAGGTGATGTCCTCCAAGTTTCCTACCGGAGTTGGTACCAAATAAAGTGTTCCCATGTTGCAAACTTAGGGAAAAAAAGCAACTTGACGAAAAAATCGGACAGGAATTCTTCTTTTTAGCCGATATTATACATATTTTTGCAACGTATGTTCCAGGGCCGCCGAACGGCCTTTTGAACGGTAATACTGGAAGAAAAATGAGAAAAGAAATCACTTTTGACCGTTTCGTGCGGGGATGTCTTCTGATATTGGGCATAGCCATAGTGGTGATGGCCATAAATTATTTGAGCAGCGTACTCATTCCGTTTTTCGTGGCTTGGGTAGTGGCTTATCTGCTTTATCCCATTGTTACGTTTCTGCAATACCGTTGCAGGTTGCGCAGCCGCCTGCTGTCCATCTTTGTTACGCTGATACTGGTTTGTGCTGCAATTTACGGCATCGGATATGTGATTGTTCCGCCAATGGTTGAGGAGATGTCGCACCTGAAGGAGGTCGCTTTGCGCTATTTGCGGCAGGGCGCGGAAAACTCTACGATTCCGACGATGGTTCAGCATTACGTGCAGACCCATGCCAATGAATTTCAGGTCGACAAAATGTTGCAGACAGGCGAACTGAAGGAAGTGCTTGAAAAGTATGTTCCAAAGGTGTGGAACGTGGTATGGTCAACGGCCGGTGTGGTTATCAGCATTATTTCTTCGCTCATCGGCTTGCTTTATCTTTTTTTCCTTTTGACTGACTATGAACGGTTTTCACAAGGATGGAAACGTTTCGTACCGGCTCGCCGCCGCCGTTTTGTCGGTCAGTTGGTTGAAGATGTGGAGATGGGTATGAGCCGTTATCTGCGCGGGCAGATGCTGGTGGCTTTGAGTAATTGTGTGATGTTTTCCATCGGATTTGCTATCATCGGTTTTCCCGTGCCGGTCGGACTGGGCGTATTTATCGGACTGATCAGTTTTATTCCTTACGTGCAGGTCGTGGGATTTATTCCCGCCATGTTGCTGGCTTTGCTTAAATGTGCCGATACGGGAGAGAACTTCTGGTGGCTCATGGGTGGTGTATTGCTGGTTTATGTGGTGGTACAGGTGATTCAGGATGCTGTGGTTACCCCGAAGGTTATGGGAAAAATGATGGGCCTGCGTCCTGCCATCATTCTGCTTTCGCTTTCCATATGGGGCTATCTGATGGGAATTATCGGACTGATTATTGCGTTGCCCATGACTACGCTGATCATTGATTATTATAAGCAATATGTGGTAAAGGAAGAACTGACGGATGAAATATAGTTGCTTTTGTGCGGAATAATATATTGATAAGAATTCAGAACTTTAAAATTAATCATCATGAAAACATTTTTAGGAAAGATTTTATCTGTAGTAGTAATTGCTATGGCGGCGGTCTCTTTGCAGGCCCGGGCCGAAAGTACGGTTTATTTCTTCTTGGATTTTAGGAATTTTATTCCTGAATATACCGTAAAGATTAATGGTGAAGATGGCTTTGTCTTAAAACCGGAAGGAAAGCCTGTTATGAAAGGGTCAACCACCCTTATGTATAACATGTGCGCCCGTAAAGTCGTATTTGAGCATCCAGACAGTTATGTGTTGTCGATTGACTGTCCCACTCCCAAGACGGTGTATCATGCCGAACTTAATCTGAACCTGGAGGACGGAGAAACGTTCTATGTGTTGTGTAATGGAAAAGTCGGTAAGGCATTTTATATGGAACTCGTTCCTGAAAAGGAAGGATTGAAGTTGCTGAAGAAAGCGCAGACCAGTAATAAATATACCATCAATGAAGATTATGTTTACAAAGGAAAGTAAGTATTTACTCTCTGTATCATTCCTATTCTTATTTTCGTTTCTTTGTGTGCCTGCAGTGGCTCAGGATATTTCTGCCATCTTGTTCGGAAAAGACAGTAAGACCGATTACATCGGGCAGTACAATTATAATGGGAAGCGGAAAAATGGTTTTGGTATAGAGCGATTGAAAAACGGAGCTGTTTATGTCGGTGATTTTTCGGAAGACAAAATCAGCGGACGCGGTATGCTCATTGCGCCTGAAAAGGGCATCCCGAATGTAGAAGGGGCTACGGTTTATGTCGGTAAATGGTATAACGGGAAAAAAGAGGGCAAGGGATGCTGTTACAACAGCACCGGAGTCTTGTTGTATGAAGGTGATTTTGAAAATGACAAGCCCGTAATGCCATTGGAAGGCAGCAGTACTTCCTCATCACGCCGTTTCTGTATTTCTGAATTAGGCCAGGACCTGTATCTCGGAGAAATGGATAATGACACTCCCGACGGATTCGGACTGACCGTCGAGGAAGACGGAAAGATTGTGTACGGAATGATGAAGGACGGAATCCGGCAGGGCATCGGAATGATTTGTTATGATGCCGACATGTGGGAGGTCGGAAAGTGGACGGAAGGAAACTTCAAGTCGTTCAACAATTCCAGAATTTCGCAGGCCAAACTCGAAGCTTTCAAGAGGGACAACCGGGAATACAGAAAAGAAATGCGGGGAATGTTGCTGGAAACCACTTTTAATCTGGCACAGGTCGGTCTGGACATAGCCGCGTCGGTCAAGGGGAACAATAGTCAGGGAACTGCCGGAACCGGCGATGCCGGTGGCGGCGCGTCAGTGGCTTCCGGAAAGAGCCAGAGCTATTACCAGACGTTGTACAACAAGTGGGAGCAGAAGGCTAAAAATACGTTTGAGGACAGAGTCCGTCACAAGGTCAGTGCTGAAACGTATGGCGACGGGCGTGTAGCCAGTTCCGATGCCAAACTGCTTCGTCAGTACCAGAGCAGCATGCGGAGTGTCCGTATGGCAGCTAAAAAGGAAGGGTTTAATATTCCTCAGTCCAAGTACGAGAACGTTTCGTTCTGATTGCGTCTGGAATCATAAATTTAAAGGGTTGTATCTGCATAACGAGATACAACCCTTTAAATTTTTATGGTTCTTCATGCTGTCGTCTGACAGCCTTATTTCTTGCGGAAATACTTGCCTACGACGGGCAGGTTGGACAGCGGGAAGTCATAGTGTACGGCATGGGCGGCAAACAGGGCTACGCATACCGTGTTGACCAGCAGCCGGGCTGCCATGGGCCAGCTTGCGGGTACGAAACTCATGGCGGTGTAGAACAGGGCGGCCAGCAGCACGTACACGCCGATGCTCTTGAGCGGGTAGTTGATGGGGTAGTATTTCTGACCCACAAAGTAGCTCAGCAGTGTGGCCACGCCGTATCCGGCCACACCGCCCCAGGCGCAGGCCATGTAGCTGTAACGCGGAATAAAGATGACGTTTACGGCTATCAGTACGGCGCAGCCCGCAAACGAGAACCACATGCCGTAGATGGTCTTGTCCACCAGTTTGTACCAGAGCGAGAGGTTGTAGAAAATGCCCAGCAGGATGCCGGCCACCATGACGATGGGCGTCACCTTCAGGCCGCCCCAGTAGTCCGGCGCAATGATGTAGCGGAAAATGGGCAGGTAGGCCACTACCACCAGAAAGGCCAGCAGGGTAAAGATGATAAAGTATTTCATGGCGGCGGCGTAGGTCTGGCGGCTGTCGGCGTCGCGGCTCTTGTTGAAGACAAACGGCTCGTAGGCGTAGCGGAAGGCCTGTGTGATGAGCGTCATGATCATGGCTATCTTGACGGCGGCGCCATAGATGCCGAGCTGTACGTTGACCTCACGGCCCACGTGGGGCGCAACGAAGGGGAAGATAATCTTGTCGGCCGTCTGGTTGAGGATGCCGGCAATGCCCAGGGCCAGGATGGGCCAGGAGTAGTGCCACATGCGGCGGGCCAGCCGGGCGTCAAAGCAGTAGCGGAAGCCCGTCAGTTCCCGGCGGAAAAACAGCATCGTAAAGGCCGAGCAGAACAGGTTGATGTAGAACACCCACGCAATGTCCAGCTGCCCGTTGTAGAAGCCTTCTACCAGAAAGCGCGTGCCGGCGTTCTCGTAGAGCAGCGGTACGGCCACGAAGTAGAGCAGGTTCATCAGGATGTTCATGCCGATGAACAGCAGTTTCAGTGCCGCAAACTTGACGGGACGGTGAATATGCCGCAGGTGTGCAAAGGGTATGCTCTGGAACGCGTCGATGGCTACGCATACAAACATCGTACCCACGTATTCGGGATGGTCCGCATAGCCCATCCAGCCCGATATGGGGTGGATGAAGAGCAGCACCAGAATGACGAACAGCAGGCTCACGCCGCCCACCATAATCAGCGTGGTGGAGTACACCCGCTTGGGGTCCTCGCCCTCTTTGGTGGCAAAGCGGAAATACGTGGTTTCCATACCGAAGGTCAGCAGCACCAGCAGCAGGGCGGTGTAGCTGTACACGTTGGTGATGACGCCGTAGGCGCCGGTCGAGGCCGCCATCTTGGCGGTGTAGAGCGGCACGAGCAGATAGTTGAGGAAGCGTCCGATGATGCTGCTCATGCCGTAAATGGCAGTGTCTTTTGCCAGTGATTTCAAATTGGCCATATTCAGCGAAGTATTTTTTTTGAAAACGATAATCAGTGAGTCAGGGCCGCTTTAGCCGAAAAAGAAGTAGGCCACGGCAATGGCGGCAATGATGCCCGCCAGGTCGGCCAGCAGGCCGCACACTACGGCGTGGCGCGTGTAGCGCACGCCCACCGAGCCGAAGTAGACGGCCAGGATGTAGAAGGTGGTGTCCGTGCTGCCCTGGAAGATGCAGCTCAGGCGGCCCACAAACGAGTCGGCCCCGTAGGTGGTCATGGCGTCGACCATCATGCCGCGGGCCCCGCTGCCGCTCAGGGGCTTCATCAGGGCCGTGGGCAGGGCGCCTACCCACTGGGCGTCGGCACCCGTGGCGTGTACCAGCCGCGTGATGCCCTCAATGAGCCAGTCCATGGCGCCCGAGGCGCGGAACACCCCGATGGCCACCAGTACGGCCACCAGATAGGGAATGATGCGCACCGCCGTCTGAAACCCGTCCTTGGCGCCCTCTATGAAGGCGTCGTAGACGTTGACCTTCCGGCGCAGGCCGGCCACGATAAAGCCGATGATGATGCAGAAGAGCAGTACGTTGGCCACCGTACTGGCCACAATGTTCATCGTCTCCTTGTCGAGCTGCGCAAAGCCCCAGATAATGGCCGCCACGGCCACACACATGCCGCCCAGCGTGAGCAGCAGCACGCGGTTGAAGAGGTTGATGCGCTGGTAGAGCGAGGTGACGACGATGCCCGCCAGCGTGCTGGCAAACGTGGCCAGCAGGATGGGGATGAACACGTCGGTGGGCTGTGCGGCTCCCAGCTGGGCACGGTAGACGAGGATGCTCACTGGAATGATGGTCAGGCCCGAGGTGTTGAGCACGAGAAACATAATCATCGGGTTCGAGCCCGTATCCTTTTTCGGATTGATGGCCTGCAGCTCCTTCATGGCCTTCAGGCCCAGCGGTGTGGCGGCGTTGTCGAGCCCCAGCATGTTGGCGGCAATGTTCATGAAGATGTTGCCCACCACGGGGTGGTTCTTCGGAATGTCCGGAAACAGGCGTGTAAACACCGGGCTCAGCCAGCGCGCCAGTGCCCCGATGAGGCCGCCGCGCTCGCCAATCTTCATGATGCCCAGCCAGAGCGAGAGCACGCCCGTCAGGCCCAGCGAAATCTCGAAGGCCGTCTTGGCCGAGCTGAAGGTGGAGTCCATAATTTGCGGAAACACTTCGACGTCGCCCAGAAAGACCAGTTTGATAACGGCTATGACGAAGGCAATCAGGAAAAATCCTATCCAAATGTAGTTCAGTACCATGATGTGACAAGGGGTTAAGTGGTCCGGGTGCCGGCGGAGCATAGCGGCCTGGCACCTACGGTTTGCAAATTTAAGCATAAATCGGCTACTGCGCAACGGGTCGGCCCTCGGATTTGAGCCGCCAGTCTTTTCAAAGCGGGGAACTGTCGGATTTACCGGATATCGGCAGCTTTTCGCAGCCCTGCGGCGCAAAGGCAGAACAAAGTCCGACCTCGTTTCCGCAAGATGCCTTCCTGCGGCAGCAAGGTCCGACCTCGTTTCCGGCGTTCCCGGCAGCGGGTGGCAGTGCCGCCTGTATTACGGCAGCCGTCCGGCAGCCTCTCCGCGCTTGGCGGAAAACGGGCTGCCGGACGGCTGCTGTGGGGGTATCGCAAAGGTGACGCCGCCGGGGCGCGTGTCCTTACTTCTTCATGCTCATGGAGCCTGAGCCAATCATCTGTCCGTCGGTAAAGATGTAGGCGTTGTAGGTGCCGGCGCTCAGGTACTCGTTGACCGGAACGTAAACCGTTACGCGCGTTTCCTGTCCGGTGTATTCAATGGTTTTCTGGGCTGAGCAGGTCAGTGAGCGGTTCTCGTAGTTGAACGAGCCGGAGGCGTTGACCACCTCGTTGCCCGGTTTGGTCAGACGCACGTAGATGGTGCGGTTGCCGGTTTGTGCCGTCACGTTGCGGGTGATGGAGAAACTGATGGCAAAGCGGTTGATGTCCTTGGTCTTCTTGGCAGCCTTGCCGTTCTTCTTGAGCGGTGAGATGCTGATGCCGGTGGCGTCAAGCTGGGCGGCTACGGCCACTTTTTCCGACAGGCTCTGCTTTTCGGCGTTGAGGCCCGAAATCTGCATGGTGGCTTCGTTGTACTGCGCCCGTGCCGCGTCACGCTCGTTGGTGAGCGTCTGGTTGAGGCGCTGCAGCGAGTCGACCTGACGGATGTAGGTGCGCAACACCTGGCGCACGGTGGCCAGTTCGCGTTTGAGGCGCGCAATTTCGCGGGCGTCGTTGCTCTTTACGCTGCGCAGCTCCTGCAGCAGGTCTTCGGCGCGTTTCTGCTCCTTTTCCAGCTGTGTCAGCAGCGAATCGTTCTTGACGGAATTTTTCAGCTCGTCGTATTGCAGGGCAAACTGGGCATATTCGTTTTCCATTTCCTGCTTGTCGAGCGCAGCCAGTTGTTCCAAGCTGGCGTTTTGTTCGGCCTGTTTCTTCTGATAGTTGTGCTGATAGATGAAAAAGCCTATCAGACCTACAACCAGCAGCGCGCAGGCTACTGAAAGACCAATAATCAGTGCTTTAGTTTTTTTCTCCATTGTTTTGTGATAAAATTAGGCGTTTACAGATTGGATATCTTCTTGCATTTGATTGAGATATTCTTCTTTCACGTCCTCATAGAAAGCGGCCTGCGTGCTGTGTACATACGGAGTCAGCCACAGGAAACCAATGCCCAGCGTCAGGATGCAGAGCAGAAACCACCCGATAAACGAGAGGTGGAGCAGGAAAAGCTCCAGCTTGTGACCGCGCATCATGCGCATGCTCAGCTCGATGGCCGCGTTGCCCTGCAGCTTGGGATCGTCGTAGAGAATGTACGGCGTCATGGCGTAGGAGTAGGACTTGACGATGCCGGGGATAATCAGCAACAGGGCCCAAAGCACCGTATAGATACTCTGCAGAAACAGGGTGACGAAAATGCGGCCAAAGTCGCGGAAACCGTCAAACAGCGTGCCGAGTTCGTCAAAATGCGGGTCGCGCAGATTGCGCAGGAACATGATGGCGAATCCCCATTCAAGCACCGCATAAATCAGCGAGACCACGACGGTGAACAGCGTGGACCAGTTGACTTGGGGACTGTTGGGATACATCAGCCCCGTGATGGTGGAGGGTAGGCTCAGTGCGCAGTTGATAATGAGCATGAGCAGGGTGACCAGCACAAACGACGTCCATTTTCCTTTCAGCGAGGCGCGGGCCTCTTTCTTGAGTGTTGCAAAAGATTTCATATCGGTTATAAGGTTGGGATAAGGTGAATATTCTGGTGTAACGATTAGTCAACTACGGTAATCCATCCGTGAACGTCGGGTTCGATGCCGTACTGGATGTTGCGCAGCTTGTTATAGAGCTTGGTACTGATGGGGCCGGGCTTGCCGTCCTTGCTGATGACGTACTTTTTGTGGTTTTCCAGGTCGTCGATTTCGGCAATCGGACTGATTACGGCGGCTGTACCGCAGGCGCCGGCCTCTTCAAAGGTCTCGAGCTCCTCTTCCGGAATCTGGCGGCACTCTACCTTGATGCCCATGTCCTCAGCCAGTTGCTGCAGGCTGCGGTTGGTGATGGACGGCAGGATGGACGATGATTTCGGGGTAATATACGTGTTGTTCTTGATGCCGAAGAAGTTTGCGGCACCGCACTCGTCGATGTATTTCTTTTCCTTGGCGTCCAGATAGAACTCGCTGCAGTAGCCTGCCTCGTGGGCAATCTGGTTGGCCTTCAGGCTGGCTGCATAGTTGCCGCCCACCTTGTAGCGTCCGGTGCCGAGGGGGGCTGCACGGTCGTAGTCGCGGATGATGACGTAGTTGTTCGTGGCAAAGCCGCCCTTGAAGTACGGGCCTACGGGAGTGACGAAAATCATGAACATATACTCGTCGGCCGGATGCACGCCTACCTGGGCGCCGGTACCCAGCATGAGCGGACGCAGGTAGAGCGAGGCACCGCTCTCGTAAGGCGGCACGAAGCGCTCGTTGAGCTTGACCACCTTCTTGGCCATTTCCACAAACAGTTCGGTTGGCACTTCGGGCATCAGGATGCCGCGGCAGGTGCTTTGCAGACGTGCGGCATTGTCGGCAATGCGGAACATGCGGATTTTGCCGTCGGGGCAACGAAAGGCTTTCTGTCCCTCAAAGGCCTCCTGACCGTAGTGCAGACAGGTAGCGGCCATGTGGATGTTGATGGTCTCGGAAGA
>ENA-ORRI01001146-ORRI01001146.1-human-gut-metagenome-genome-assembly--contig:-NODE-1146-length-11439-cov-1.95309_pt1 | contig 11439 bp, 7 predicted proteins | sample MGYA00242172_ERZ509128 | MGnify/ENA primary metagenome ERZ509128 (study PRJEB26280, sample SAMEA2338623) | human gut metagenome | biome: human gut; feature: human-associated habitat; material: faeces... | reverse complement strand
TACGGCCTGCTTGAGCGCAGCTATCTCGTCCATCATCTGCTCATCGATGGCCAGACGGCCCGCGGTGTCGATGATTACCACGTCGTTGCCCTTGGCCCGCGCCTCGCGGATGGCATTGTTGGCAATGGCCACCACATCCTTGTTTCCGGGCTCCGAATACACCGGCACGCCCACTGTCTGCCCAACGACACCCAGCTGTTCGATAGCTGCCGGACGGTAAACGTCGCATGCCACGAGCAATGGGTTCTTGCGGTTCTTTGCCTTCAGCATGTTGGCCAGCTTGCCGCTGAAAGTTGTCTTGCCCGAGCCCTGCAGTCCGGACATGAGTATTATTGCCGGTTTGCCATCGAGGTGCAAGTCAGAGGCCTTGCCTCCCATGAGCTCGGCCAGTTCGTCGTGGACTATCTTAACCATGAGCTGGCCAGGCTTCACGGCCGTCAGCACGTTCATGCCGAGAGCCTTCTGCTTGACGGTGTCGGTAAATGTCTTTGCAACCTTATAGTTTACGTCAGCATCGAGCAGTGCGCGGCGAACATCCTTCAGTGTCTCCGCCACGTTGATTTCGGTTATCTTCCCTTCGCCCTTCAGTATCTTGAATGAGCGTTCAAGTCTGTCGCTTAAGTTCTCAAACATATTATGATTATGTATAATCTGTTGTCTTAATGCATTATGCCCTGCAATTATCGCGCAAACGGCTGCAATGTCTGGATGTCAGTGCACGCCGAACGCAACCTATCTTATGCAAAGATAATCTATATTATCAAGAAAAGCAAATTTGGAAAAGATGTTTTAAAGTATTTTAAAACGCCGGGGAGCCAAATTGCGCACAAACATTTGAGGTGTGCAACACGGCGGAGCCGACCCGCAAGCCGATTGCCCGGGGGGGAGCGGCGGGCGGGGCGGCGGCGCTGTCTCGCACGGCAAAGGCGGCCACGGGTGAGCGGCAACATAACAGCCTGGCTGTCAACGCATTATAAAACGACCTGTTTCATGTTGTAAAACAGGCCATTTTGCATGGCGAAACGACCTGTTTTGCGATGCTAAACGACTGATATTGACAGACAAAGACAAAGCCGGCCCGCCCCAACGGCGCCGTGGTGGCACAGGCATTGACGGCCTGCAAAATCTACGTGCGCCAACAACGGCCGTGGCGGCACAGTCAACACGAAACGCAGGCACAATTGTATAAAACATGAGAAAATGATTCATTTTATACTCAAAATATTTGTTTTCATATCATAAAATCACTATATTTGCAAACGAGACTTCATGGTGAGAGGTCTTCTTCTTACTTATCTTTCATTTTAAAACTAGTTTATGAGAAAACTAAACAAAACGTTAGCTTATGCCACACTGCTGCTGACCATGCTGTTTGCTGTGCCCGCCGACGTTGGTGCACAGCTATCGTGGCAAGACAATTTCAACTACCCGGTGGGGGCACTATACGGCCAAGGCCCATGGGTAAAGTATGGAACCAACCCCGACTCGCCGATACAAGTTGTAGACAAGACGCTCGACTACGCCGGTTACCCGGGCGGGGTGAAGGGCAAGAGCATTGAGCTCGGGCCGGAGAAAACGGCAGAAGACCTCGTGGCACGCTTCGACCCGAACGACGACGGCGTCAAGGAGGGCAACCTGTACTACTCGGCGCTCATCAACGTGTCGAAGGAACCAACCGGCCCGATTTACGTCATGTCGCTCGTGGTACGCACGAAAAGCTCTCCCGTGGCCGACGGAAAGACCGGCACCGAGCTCGGAAGGCTCTACATAGACAAGGCCGACGAAGAAGGCAAATACCGCCTCGGAGTGGAGCGTGGAGCCGCCGACCCGACATTTGCCGGGCAAACTTTCAGCACAGGGCAGACTTACCTAATTGTGGTAAAGTATGAGATTGGGGCTGCAGGCGAGCGGCAAGACGGTGTGTCGCTGTTTGTCAACCCGGCCAGTTACACCGAAGAGCCGGCCCAGGCCGACGCCGCCATCGACCCGAACAAGTCGGGCTCAGGCGTGTCCAATTACGGACTGCAGGGCATTGAGCTCCGCCAGGGAACGTCGTCGAAAGGCACAGCGCCCACGCTTCTGGTCGGTGCATTGCGCGTGGCCGACACTTACGCCGGCCTGTTCACCGGCAACGACGAGCCCGACGACGACGCTCCGTCAATCACACTGAGCGAGAGCGCGCTCAACTTCAGCTATGTCTACAGCGGCGACCCGCAGACAGCTGTAGTCAACGTCAGGGGTGATAAGCTGCAGGGCGACATAACCATCGCCGTAACGGGCGACGAACTGAAACCGTCTGTCACCACTGTAACAGCCGCAGAGGCCCAGACCGAGCAGGGAAAGGACGTGACGTTCACGCTGACGCCGGTGACAGAGAACGGCAAGGCCACCATAACCTTCAGCACACCGGGCCGTGATGCCGTAGAGATGGAAGCCACATGGATTACCATGCCCGTAAAGCCAATAGCCACACTGAGTGAGTTTGCCGCCGAAAACCCCGACGACTACCTCACCTACCGCTACACCGGCGAGGCCGTGGTTACCTTCGTCAACAAGGGCAACGGCATGCCGGAGTATTACCTCCAGGACGCAACGGGAGGCATGCTCGTAAGAGACGACTACCAGTATCTGCAGGCTACATACAAAGAGGGCGACAAGCTCACCGGGTTCATCGGCAACATCACGTCGGTGTTCGGCGCCATGTCGTTCATCCCCACATCATCCACGCTGGGCCAGGTTGTGTCCGAAGGCAACACGGCTGATCCCACAACAGTCACCTTGGCTGCGCTCAAAGCCAGCCCGAAGGATTACGTCAACAGGCTCGTGAGGGTGGAGAACGCCACCATAACCGGCGTGGACGAAGGCGCAACCTTTGAAGAAGGAATGGCGCAACCAACCGTTACCGACGCTACCGGCGAAGGCAAGATACGCATCTTCGACGGCACTTCGCTAATAGGCACACCCGTGCCTACAGGCACTGTCAACATAACGGGCCTGTCAACGTCGACCGGTGCCGTGCTCATAGCGCCGCGAAGCGCAGCCGACATAGCACCCGCCGTGGTTGCCGAGCCCTCGCTCACGGTGTCGCCCAACAAGTTTGACATGGCGGCCGGCTTCATCGGAAAGTCCACTGTGGTTGGCACTGTGCACATCAGCGCCGTCAACATGCCGGCACCTACCACCCTTGAGGTAACCGGCACCGACCGCAAGCTGTTCAGCCTGTCTGAAACAACGATACCTGCAGGCACGAGCGAGACCGACGTAGTGGTTTCCTACAACCCCGTTGCCATAGGCAAGCACAGCGCAAGGCTGCTCATCGACTGTCCGCAGATGCCCGACGTTTACCAGGCCATCAGCCTTTCGGCCTATGCCACCGACGAGCAGAACCCGCCAAGGGTCACTGTCGAGCCGGCCGAGGTGCCACAGTTTGAAGCCAAGGTTGGCGAAAGGCAAGAACAGACTATAACGGTCACCACTGCCTACCTGCCCGACTATGCATACCTCAAGATGAAAGACGCTGGCTCGTTCATACTCGGCACGTCGATGCTAATGAAAGACGGAAAGGCCGAAGTGAAGGTTACTTTCGCCCCGAAAGCCGTCGGCGACTATGAGAACGAGATTGTGATATACAGCCTCGCAATAGACACCGTGCGCGTGAAGCTCAAGGGCAAGGCCGTAGAAAGCACCGAGCCCGAACCCGGCAAAGAGGGCGACGACCTGCCGCTCGACGCTTCCAACCCCGTAAAACTGCTCAATGAGCAATTCGACGGAGTGACCAAGAACAAGCCGCTGTCTATCAGCGGATGGAAGAACCTGGCCATGAAGGGCAAGCGTGCATGGTGGGGCTATGAGTTCCCGGCAGAGGATGAGTGGGCCGGAGAGCGCGCCGCAAAGGTCACTGCTTACGACAGCAACGTGCTCGAAGGCAACGAGGAAGACTGCGAGATGATGCTTGTCACACCGCCGCTCGACTTCGCCAACTCTGCAACCAAGATGTTCACGTTCAGGGTCAGGGGCGACTATCTGAGAGACAACCAGACAGACCAGCTCGAGCTTTGCTACATCGACCTTGCCGATGGTGACATGTATGTGGGTCCGGTAGACGGGTTCAACATGCCTTACCTGGCCGACCAAAGCGGCGAGTGGCAAGAGTTCCACATCGACCTGACCGGGCAGAACATAGCCGACGAGTTCTTCATGGCCTTCCGCTTCAAGAGCACGCGCGGGCGTAACAACTCTGCCACCTATTACATAGACGACGTTAGCTATGGCCGAACCGACCTCGGCACCATCAGGACTTCGATGCAAAACCTGGCCTTTGTGGCCGTACAAGGCGAAGACGCCGTGTCCGACGCTGTGGAAGTGACGGCAACCAACCTCGTGGAGCCTATCAAGCTGACTGTTGGAGGCCCCAACAAGAGCAAGTTCAAGGTGTCTACGGCCACCCTGCCTGCAACTGGCGGCTCGTTCACAGTGTCGTTCAACTCTAAAGACGTAGGCGTGCATGAGGCTTATGTCAAGCTGGCTTCTCGCGGCGCAGCAGACATATATGTGCCCTTAACGGTCAACAACACCATTGCAGACGGCATTGGAAGCATAGGCACAGAGCCGGGAGACATCGAGATTTTCGACATCAACGGACGACTGGTACGCAGCAAGGCCAACGTGACACCGGCCGAAGCTGCCAACGGACTGCCGGCAGGCATATACGTAATCAAGCGCACTGCCCAGACTGGCATCACCGTCAACAAGGTGAAGATTGACTAAAACATACGCTTGCTGCCTTCGGTCGTGAAGATTGAAGGCCACGGGCCAAACAACGCTCCCGGTGTGACAGCATGGTCACACCGGGAGTTTTTGTTTTCACACGGCCCCGATCCATCCGCCAAGCCCACACTAACCGCAACAGCATGACGGCCGCTTTGGCGTTAACATTCTTATGTTAAAGGCAACAGCAATGCCGGCCTTGCATAACCTTCTGGCATCCAATGGGTTGCAACATCGGCCGTTCCTGCTTGCCAAACGTGCCGTTTCAGACTGTGGAACGACCCGTCTTGCAGCGCAAAACGAGCCAAACGGCGATGCAGAACGACACATGCAGCAAACCGGCGGCGGCCACAGCACTTTTTAGTCAGCTATATTCAAGTATATGCAAAATGCATTCTCCCATTGCAAAACAACAGCCCCCATGGGCACGGGGCAACAAAAAAGACCCGGGGTTTACATCCCCCGGGCCTTGTATATGCGCTCTTTGGCTTCATTGATTTCCTGGAATTTCTTTTCAGCGGCCCTCCTGATGTCTTCGCCCAAGGCCGCCACGCGGTCGGGATGATGCTCAAGGGCCAGCTTGCGATAGGCCTTGCGCACCTCGTCGTCGGTGGCTGTGGGCGGCACCCCGAGCACCTTGTAGGCAGCCTCAAGGCTGTCGCCGCCGAGGTTGAGCATGGAGTCGACATCCGAAGAGGCCATGCGCAGCCACGCGGCACACTCCCTGATGGCCTCTACCTCCTCGCCCACCACAGTGCCGTCGGCCTTTGCCAGCAGCACGAGCAGGTTCAGAAGCTGGAGCCTCTGGGCGTAGTCCATGTTGGCAGACATCTGAGCACAGCAGTCGGCCACGGTGTTGCGGAAAGCCACGTTGCCCACCCGCTTATGCTCTTCAAACAGTTTTCCGAGTATCTCCTCGCCCTGCCTGAGAGCCCCTTCGCCGAAGTTGCTGCGCAAGAAGCGCCTCACAAACTCCATCTCCGAATGCATCACGCGCCCATCGGCCTTGATTACATAAGACACGAGCACCAACATGGCAAACAGGAAACTGTTGCGCTGGCCCTCGTAAACACGCCCGCTGCCATACGGTGAGCCGCCCGTGGCACCGCCTCCCGTATCGGGCGTGTTTACGGAATCCATGCCGTAATCAAACATTGCCCCTATCACCAGGCCCGCCAATGCTCCGAGCGGGCCGCCAGCCATCCATCCAAGGAAGCTGCCAATCCATTTACCTGCTGCCATATATGTTCTTTTTCATCTTACAAAACAAAATCCATGCCAACGGCATTGCGGTCAATTCAGGTCTAAATCCTTTTTCACATTATTACGAATCTTTGTGAGATAGGCCTTCATCGCCTTGGCATCCTTGTGCTCGATGATGCCCAGCAGCTCGCGCATCTCATCCATTATCCGCTCCACCTGGCAACCGGTGTATGGGTTGAACAGTATTTCCTGCAACAGATAGTCATCCTCGCCGAGCACGCCTTTGGCTATCTTCATGTGGCGCTTGAACGTCGTTCCGGGAGCGTCCTGGTGCTTCATGACGGCAGCAAAAACGAATGTGCTCACAAATGGTATGCTCAGCGAATAGGCAACGGTACGGTCGTGCTCATCGAAAGTGTATTCATAGACACTCAGGTCGAGCCTCCTGTACAGGTCTTTGAAGAAAATGCGGCCCATGTAGTCGCCCTCGCTGATCACGATGGCGTTCTCTTCGCTCAGCTGCTGCAGGTTGGCAAAGGTGGGACCGAACATCGGGTGGGTTGAGACATAGGGGTGGCCACACTGCTGGTAAAACTCCTTCAGCCCGGTCTTCACCGAGGCTATGTCGCTCACGATGCAGTCGTCGGGCAGATACGGCATCACTTCCTTGAAGGCAGAAATGGTGTATTTCACCGTCACGGCATTTATCAAGAGTTCCGGGCGAAACTCCTTTATCTCGTCCAACGACGTAAACCTGCGGCAGTTGTAAGTAAACCGCATCCTAACCGGGTCTTTTTCATACACCGCCATCTCGTGGTCGAAGCTCAGCAAATCAAGGAAAAAGCTCCCCATCTTGCCGGCTCCCATAACCAGAATCCTCATATTACTTATACATTAATGATTGATGCAACGCCACAATACAGCCCCGGCATGGCCCGGGCGCACACCGGCGCGATAACAGCCACGCCACGGTGCACCATCGGAACACACCAACCGGAGCCCCTGCATGGGCGCTGCCTACTTGTTAATTATCTCCATCTGCTGCCTTACCGACTCGCCATGGATAAGCTCAAACACATTTGTTGCAAACTCGGGGCTCATGCCGCACAGCGAGCCCTGTGCCCCGCGCTTGTCAAGAATCTCGCTATAGCGTGCCGACTGAAGCACCGTCATGTTGTGCTCTTTCTTATACTGGCCTATCTCGCGGCACACACGCATGCGCTTGGCAAGCAGTTCCATGAGCTGGTTGTCTATCTCGTCGATCTGCTTACGCAGCACAGCGATTCCCTCTGTCGTGTTTGTCTCGCTGCGAACGACAAGCAGGCTGAGTATGTAGTCGAGCACATCGGGCGTCACCTGCTGCTTGGCGTCGCTCCAAGCCTTGTCGGGATCGCAGTGGCTTTCGATGAGAAGGCCGTCGAAACCGAGGTCGAGAGCCTGCTGGCACAGCGGCGGCCGCCTATATGGCTCGGGTCGCATATCATGGGCAGCTCGGGTATGCGCCGGTGCAGTTCGATTGGAATCTGCCACATGGGCAGGTTGCGGTATATCTTCTTGTCATAGCTCGAAAATCCGCGGTGAACAGCGGCCATCCGCTTTATCCCGGCTTGGTTGATGCGCTCCATCGCGCCTATCCACAGCTCCAGGTCGGGGTTTACCGGGTTCTTCACAAAGACGGGGATGTCTACGCCCTTGAGCGCGTCGGCCATGGCCTGCATGGCAAACGGGTTGGCCGAAGTGCGCGCCCCGACCCACAGAATGTCTATCCCGTACTTCAAGGCAAGCTCGATATGCTCCGGCGTAGCCACTTCGGTAGCCACGAGCATGCCCGTCTCCTGCTTTACGCGCACGAGCCACGGCAGGGCCTTCTCGCCGTTACCTTCAAACCCTCCGGGCTTTGTGCGGGGCTTCCACACCCCCGCCCGAAACATGCGGCATCCCTTCATGGCCAGCAGCCTGGCCGTTTCCATCACTTGTTCTTCTGTCTCAGCCGAACACGGGCCGGCAATGACGAAGGGCCGCTCGGTGTCGCTGGGGAGTCTCAACGGTTCTAATTCAAGTTCCATAGTCGTTATTTCATTTTATTGTTTGTTTTATCCTTTTCGGCACTGCCACCCGGGCCATGCCGCATCCATGCGCCCATCGCCCTGTTACGGTGCCGGCTCAGCGTGGCCGCCCGGCCACCATCTGCTCTATTCTGCACAGCGCTTCCTGCAGCTTCTCGTCTTTGGCGCAAAGCGATATACGTATGTACCGCCTTCCGTTTGAGCCGAATATGAAGCCTGGCGTGATGAACACACGCGCCTCATGCAGCACCATCTCGGTTAGCTCCTCGGCATCCTGGTACACATCGGGTATGCGCCCCCACAGGAACATGCCCACCTGCGAACTGTCGAACGTGCACCCCAGCGCCGCCATTATCTTCTCGGCATACACACGGCGGCGCCTGTAAGTCTCGACGTTAGCCTGCCTGTGCCACTCGGCATCGTTGGCGTAAGCCTCGGCGGCGGCCAGCTGGATGCCCCTGAACGTTCCGCTGTCGATGTTGCTCTTCACCTTCAGGATCCAGCTTATGAACGTTGCGTTCGACGAGCACTGCCCCACGCGCCACCCGGGCATGTTGTGGCTCTTCGACATAGAGTTGAACTCGATGCAGCATTCCTTTGCCCCCGGCACCTGCAGAAGCGACATGGGGTGGTCGTTGAGTATGAAGGAATACGGGTTGTCGTTGACCACGACTATCGAATGCTCGCGAGCGAACCTCACGAGCCGCTCGTATGTCTGCATGCGGGCGTTGCCCCCGGTGGGCATGTTGGGATAGTTTGTCCACATGAGCCTTACCCGGCTGAGATCCATGCGCTCCAGACTGTCGAAGTCGGGCTGCCACCCGTCGGCCTCGTTGAGGTCGTAATTCACCACCTTCGCCCCGAGAATCTTGCTCAGCGAGGTGTAAGTGGGATAGCCGGGGTTGGGCACAAGCACCTCGTCGCCGGGGTTGACGAAGGCCAGGGTAACGTGGAGTATGCCCTCCTTGCTGCCTATCAGCGGCAGTATTTCGGTCTCGGGGTCGAGCTCCACGCCATACCAGCGGCGGTAGAAGCCCGCCATGGCCCGCCGGAGCTCGGGCGTACCCATCGTGGGCTGGTAGCCGTGGGCGCCCGGCTGGCGCGCCACCTCGCACAGCTTGGCCACCGTCTGCTCCGACGGAGGCATGTCGGGGCTGCCTATCGCGAGGCTTATTATGTCTTTCCCCTCGGCGTTGAGGCGCGCCACCTCTTTCAACTTGCGGCTGAAATAATATTCGCTTACGTGCCCGAGCCGCTCGGCCGGCTGTATGCCTTTATGCTGATTGCTTTCCATCTTGATACTCTCCCAATATTTTTAGTTCCCTTGTCAACGGCGTTATCGCATCGATGCTCTGCCTGTATCGCGTCAGGTTGTCATACGTGACATCCACGTAGAACAGATACTCCCATTCGTGCCCGATGATGGGAAGCGACTGAATCTTGGTCAGGTTTATCTTGTAGAACGACAAGATGCTAAGCACCTGCGACAGCGAACCTTCCTCGTGGGGCAGCGCAAAGACAAGGCTGGCCTTGTTGGCCTTCTCGAGCGGGCGCAGGAAATCGGCCTTGCCGGGATTGCACGACACGAGGAAGCGCGTGAAGTTGTGCTTGTTGTCCTCGATATGGTCTTCCAACACCTTCATGCCATAGATGTGGGCAGCCGACGAACTGCATATAGCGGCACACCCGCGACGTGCTGCCACGGCGATGTCCTTGGCCGCGCCGGCCGTGTCTTCACACTCAACCACCTTCAGGTCGGCATGGCCCGACAGGAACTGGCGGCACTGCATGAGGGCCACCGGGTGCGAGTGGACCTCGCTTATCGTCTCCCACGAGTCGTCGGGCAGGCAACAGATGCAGTGCGAAATGTGCAGCTTGTGCTCGCCAACCACCGTTAGCCCTGATTCGCGCAACAGCTCGTAGTTGTGCAGCAGGCTGCCGGCGATGGTGTTTTCTATTGCCGTCATGCCAATCATCGTGGGGTCTTTGGCCAAGTTATCAAACACTTCTTCGAACGTTGCGCAGCAAACAAGCTGCAGTTGTTCGCCGTTGAAGTACTGATGAGCCGCTATGTCGTGGAACGACCCTACGAATCCTTGTATTGCTACTCTCTTCATTTTGTGTCTATGATGTTTTGTTTCATTACGTATCTTACGAGAAATCCCGCCTCATCGTCGATGGAGCGGGATTCTGACTGTAAACCTTCATTGGTTTTATCTTGCCATAAGTTGAAATTTACACGCAACTTCCCGCTTCACAATTCCTTGCAAAGTAAAAATAAAAAAAGTAGTAAAAAGATGCGTTCAACTTACTCATGACTATTCGTTTGTAGTTTATCTGCCTGCAAAAGTATAACATTTTTGCGAACTATACAAATAAATCGAAAGTTTTTTATTGTCGACTTCACATTTTATCAGACGCCATGCCAAAGGCAGCCTTCACCGCCGGGGCATGCTGCAACAACAGTGACAGGCAAGGGGGTTGCCCCTTGCTGCCTACGCGCTTTTGTAATAAAGCATTACCGCCATTGCCCTGCCGCTCAACCACCTGAGCGCCAGCGGCTTGCAATCCGGGCCGTATCGAGGTGCCGAACGGCCCGTTTCACAATGCAATACGGGCCTTTTGGCAATACGGAACGGCCTGTTTCGCAACGGTGTTCAATGCAGCAGCCTCAGCCAAACGGTATATGTAAAACAATGTTACGGTAAACTTTTAGGGCCGGCAACTCGCCCGAAGGCATGGGACGGGGCTGCCGCCATGCCACAGAAAACGCCACACAAAAAATGAGGGCAGCCCTTCCGACCGCCCTCAACCAACACAAAAACTAAACTAGACTTAACTAATGTCGTATCTGGATTTTCCCAAATCCATGATATTACGTATGCAAAGATACGAACGTTTTGCGAAATTAGCAAGCATTTTGCTATGTTTTTTGAATCAAAATTCGGTGTACGCCCACAAAGGCAAGCGCCCCTGCACAAATGGCTACGGCCCATTCCTCACGGGCCTGAGGCCCACCTCAAGCCGAGGCTACAGCCTCACTGTCTTGGCCATGAGGTAATAGTCGAGCAGCGTCATGGCCGCCATGGCCTCGACCACGGGCACCGCACGCGGCACAACACACGAGTCGTGGCGCCCACGGGCCGTGAACCGCGTAGGCTCGCCGCCCATGTCTACGGTCTGCTGCTCCATCAGCACCGTGGCCACAGGCTTGAACGCCACCCTGAAGTAAATGTCCTCGCCATTGCTTATGCCGCCCTGTATGCCGCCGCTGTGATTGGTTGCCGTGGCAATGCGCCCGCCGCGGTTGACAAACACGTCGTTCTGCTGCGAGCCTCTCGCCGTAACACCGGCAAAACCTTCGCCATATTCAAAGCCTTTCACGGCATTGATGCTAAGCATG
>ENA-ORRI01001145-ORRI01001145.1-human-gut-metagenome-genome-assembly--contig:-NODE-1145-length-11447-cov-1.87298_pt1 | contig 11447 bp, 16 predicted proteins | sample MGYA00242172_ERZ509128 | MGnify/ENA primary metagenome ERZ509128 (study PRJEB26280, sample SAMEA2338623) | human gut metagenome | biome: human gut; feature: human-associated habitat; material: faeces... | reverse complement strand
CGAAGGTTTTAATAATATATTGAATATCAATAACTTGCGATTAAGGAATATTCTATCGCTTTGCAAAAAGCACCATTTCGGCATGCGAAATGGCCCATTTCAGGGGCTGAAAGTACGTATTTTTTATAAGTGATTGAGAATGAGATAAGTTTTTATCTCATAAAAAGAAGAGGTTACGAATTAGAAATAAACAGAATGTAGCATCCTGCTGTGATTTGCATAACCATCCAAAGAACTCTTTCGGCTGCAAAGGTACGATATTTAATCGGGGATAAAGAATGTTTTAAGATTTTTTATCCTCGATTTTTTGCTTGGATAAATCTGTTTTCATTAAACCATATTCTTCTCTATTCTTTGCTATATCCATTTCAATCCATTCAAACTTATGTGGCAATGGTTCCTGTTTTTTGAATGGTCTATTTCGTTTGCATATTCTCATCCTTTCGTGTGTTTTGTATATAAGTCAGCCGTCGTCGAAGAAAGACAGTCCTCGTACCTCAGACTAACTTCCTCCGACTATGGCACGGCAAGAAAAATCCTTGGCGGTATGCCTTGAAATACTTCAAGACTATACAGCCAAGGACTTTTCTTTGTTTGCCGTGCTGACAACGGCTGACTTTTATAGCCACAACTCGCAGTTCCATTTTTATCGCACAATCCAAACGACATGAAACAGTGGCACGCCACCCTTTCATGTCTTAGTAGTACGGCATGAGGAAAAGTGCTTCTTTTTGTCGGTTGCAGGCTAACCGATCAAAAGAAACACCATTCCTTGATTTGTCGTACCATTTTGTTTGCATACTCCACCACAAGAAAGAAGTCATTGATGTAAACCTCAATGACCACTTTCATGCTTGGCTGCACAGCCTTGGAGAAAACCCGATGCAAGAAGCATGGACAAGCCATACTCTTCTTTCATCGGAATTTCTCTGATGGCTGTGCCATTTTTGTATGCGATTTCCATTTTTCAAGACGTTTGTAAGACGACGTTGTATCCATTTCTCAGAAATGAGTATGCGATAATCGTACAGTCCAAAAACTTCCGTGAAATTTATCATTTCATTGCCGCTCTGATTTTCTTTCCTCCACAAGGTCTTTCCTTTTGGCATCAACCGTTATCGTGCAGGTGCAAAGGTATGGCAGCGGGCTTTGGAAATAAAAGGTCGAGCCTTCGGTTTTCGAAAAAATCTCCACACCGTTGGGTAGTATTTTTCCGAAAAACCTTGTATTTCCAGCCTCGCCGCCCTTGAAAGGCACCTGAAACGAAACGACCGATGCGACAGGAAGACGCAAAAAAAAAATGTCGGAAAAGGGAGCGACAAAAAGGTGAAGAAACGAGAACTTCCCTTCAGTTCCTGGAACCGCAAATAAATTTAATTCAAGGCTATATGACAACAAACATCAACATAACACAGACTTGGTGGAGATTACTCTCCGCAGTCGGCTCAACCCTCATCACTTTGGTGGCTTGGTTGGGATATATGGCTCTCTGCATGGTCGGTGAAGTCATATTGGGAATTATGAAGTTCATCTTCGGCATCATCATTTCCATTCTTTCTATGGTGGTACTGATTGGAACATTCATTTGGTTATTGACACTTTAAGCATACAAGAATATGGGAACAAAAAGACATTCAAAGACTGCATCACAGCAGTGCAGATATTATGAGGTGGACAACATCTTTGAGTATATGGTGGACACATACATCAATGGTAACATCACATCATTCAAGGACATCTACAGAGAGTTGAACAAGGACGCAAGACGTGATTTCGTGGACTTCATCTTCAACGAGGTGAACCCGAAATATACGATTGAGCTAATCAAGCAAACCATTTAATGAGCAAGCGATATGAACAGAAGCATTGAAGCGATACCTACATGGGCACTCTGCTACATCATCAATGGCGATGCAAGCGGACTGACAGATGAGGAAATCCGTATGGTGGACGAAGCCATGCGCAAGAACAATATAGAGATAGTAAGTCCAAGATACAACGAGGACATGTGCACGGAACCTTACTTCAGCCGTTATCCGTTCTTCGGACTGCCTACAGAAGTTGAGGACTGCGACATCATCTATCACGAGTAACAACCCCTTTAACAACATCAGATATGAACACTACAGAATATTTCAAGAGAACCATACAAGCCTATTTGGAGGAGCGTGCTATAGAGGACGAACTCTTTGCAGCCAAGTATGACAACCCCGACAAGAACATAGACGATTGCGTCACCTATATCCTTAATTGGGTACAGAAGAGCGGTTGCAACGGCTTTTGCGATGACGAGATATATGGGCAAGCCATCCACTACTACGAGGAGAAGGACATCGAGGTAGGAAAACCATTGAACTGCCAAGTGTCTGTTAACCACCACATCGAACTCACAGAGGAGGAGAAGGCACAGGCAAGACAGGAAGCCATCCGCCAATATCAGCAAGAGCAGATGAACAAGATGCGTAACCGAGATACCGCCAAGCGAACCTCACAGAGAACGGAAACAGAAGTACACCAACCATCATTATTCGACACGTTATAAAACCAAGAACGAAATATCAGAAGCAAGTCGTAACCTCAAACAAGGGGTTACGACCTATCAAGGGAGCGCAAATGCAATGGGCATTCCGTGAGTGTCTTGACCACTATGCCTTTCAGTTGAAGCACGGACAGACCACTTGCATGGACTGCGGAAACACTTGGACTACGGACGAGGATGCGAACAAATGTGTCTGCCCGAAGTGTAAGGCAAAGTTGGAAGTGCAGCGCACCAAGCGACAGAAGGCAATGTCTTCTACCTATTTCAGCGTACTCACTGAGCGTAATGGACTGCAACTTATGCGAGCATATCAGATGAAAGCATACTACCGCAAGGGACAAAAGGCAGACATCTTTTGTTGGGAGGTGGCACGCTATTGGATGAACGAGAAAGGCAAGGTGGAGGTTATGGCACGCAAGCGCACAATGGGTATCTATATGGACACGTTCTGCTACGACTCCGACATTGAACTGCGCAAGGACAACACCACCTATCAGCATATTGCTTCATTTCCGGTCTGCCCCGATATGAAAGTTATTCCTCAGATATGGCGCAACGGCTTTGACGGAGCGTTTCACGGCATCGAACCGCTTACATTGTTCAAGGCGATGCTGACAGACCACCGCATCGAAACGATGATGAAACAATGTCGTTACGGACACGTCCGCCACTTCATAGACCACCCACGGCACTTGGAAACTTGTTGGAATTCCTACAAGATAGCCAACCGCAACCATTACCTTATTACAGACATCGGCAAATGGGCGGACTACATCTGTCTGTTGGTAGAAATGGGCAAAGACATCAGAAGTCCACATTACATTTGCCCCGACAACCTTGAAGCCGAGCACGACAGAATATCCGATAAAATCAGAGCAAAGAAAGAAAAGGAGCGTACCGAGGAGGAGATACGCAAGGCATTGAAGAACGAGGACAAATTCAAGGAAATGAAGAGCCGTTTCTTCGGTTTGATGTTCACGGACGGCAATATCGTGGTGAGAATGCTTGAAAGCGTCAGGGAGCACGTTCTTGAAGGTAAGGCGATGCACCATTGCGTAGGCAGCGGTACAAACTACTCACTCAATCCCGACTGCATCATTTTCTCAGCAAGGATAGCCGAGCAAAGAGTTGAAACCGTGGAGTTTTCACTCGAACAGATGAAAGTCGTACAATGCCACGGACTACAGAACAAGGACACCGAGCACCATGCCGACATCATCAACTTGGTGAACAGCAATGCAAGACTTATAGAGCAACGAATGGTTGCAACGACATAACACCACATTATTATAATTTAGGCGGAGCGATGAAAATTTGTTCCGCCACTTTCTTCATGAACCGAGGAGCGGAAAGAAAGTGGCAAAGAACCGTTTTTTCCTTATCTGCGATGCTTGCAGAATAACAAAGGACAGCCCAAATCAAAAGGACTGTCCTTTATTCATAAATCGTTTTTTCTGTTCCTTGGGAGATAGTCCCATCTGGCGATTGACACTTTTGCTTACTAATGCGGCATGATGCCGTCCTATGGATTCAGTGGCAAGCTGAGATTTTAGCCGTAGTCTTTCTTTTTCATTGGCGTACTCTTAATTTATTGTCAGAGGCGATACGACTTGAGACCTTCATCGAATGCAGCCTTGATTTCGGCTGCATAGGCATTGAAGTGTTCGTTGATGATGTTATCCACATAACTTGCAATGGAAATCTTTCCCTTGCCTACGATACTGACAAATTTAGTCACACGCTCATGAATGTCCTCGCTGATGCCAACATGTCTGCCATATCTTGCGGTAAAACCTGCATTTGCCATGAACTTACCGACATACTGCTCAGCACGCTCTTTCTCCATTCTGTCGATTGGCTCAAATTCACCCACATCATAATTCTCATATGCTGCATCTTCATCAAAACACTCCTCCTTGTCGGAAATAGTTGACGATGTACGGTCTTGAAATGTCTCTTCAAGACAAGCGTCAATCTGTTTACCAACTTCCTCCTTTGTCTCTTCATAATTTCTCATGAAAGCCTCATACAACTCCTTGGCATCTGTCGAAGTGAGTTGTCCTTTACCACAGTTTTTTGTTTTGTCTGCCATAATCATTTTTTTAATTGTTATACAAATTCTCTGCTATTGAAATACTTGTTGACTATTGAAAATCCAACCTCAACAGTTTTTGTCAGATACCTGACATATGCAATTCCATCAACGCATCTATTTTGCGTTTAATAATCTTTGAGCGTTCTGCGATTTCAGCTTGTAGCTTTTCGCTGTCCATTTCCGAGAATATTTTGCCCACATGTGCAAATCTATCCTTTGTTGCATTGTTCTCTTCTGTTCTTTCCATAATTCTCCTTATTAAATTGTTATACAAAGTCGAAGATATTGAAGTCCTCTATACTGTCTGACACCTTAAACTCTTTCTTTGGCTTGGAAATCTCTACAATCTTGTGAGTTTGCAAGTAGAAGGTGACGTAATCATGGATGTTCTTCTTGCACTCCTCGCTGTTCTCCATGAATTTCTCATAGAATTGGTTGCCATCCATCTCATGGAAAACCTTGCCTGCATGTCTTTTCTCCTTGTCCGTTGCTTTCGGTGCCTTGATGGTATTCACAGCTGCGTCAATGTCCTCAAAACTTGACCCTTTGGCTTGTGACACATCGGAATCTTTCTTATTGTCAGAATATTTCACACCAATATCTTCTATGCGAACATTCGTAAACACGTCATCAAGCTGTTCGTCAGAAATCCGTGCCGTACTCTTTGGAGAATCGTCAAATACGGACATGGATTCTGTTTGTTTTTGTTCCGTTTCTTCTTTCTTCCGCAGTTGGGACACTTTGAAAAGACTTTTGCCTACAAGTGCCATCGGGTCGATAGGCGTTTTTTTCTCCTTTTCCTTGTCGTTCGCAACTTCAAGAAGCAACTTGTTGTAAAAATAGATAGTCCAAACATTGAATGCAGCCAAGACTATCAAGAATATAGTTTCCATTGTCATGCTTGTTCCTTTTTGTTACACATTCCAATCGTCAATCTCTTTTCTCAGCAAGCCGTTGATTTCTTCTTGGTTCTCTTCAAGATGTCTCTCAAGAATAAGGTCGATGTAACCACCGACTGTCAACTCATGCTTTGCGAGCACACTGACTATTCTTGAAATTCTCCTGTGTATCTCACGGCTGATATAAACGCATTGACGAGTCTTTATCTCGTTTCGCTTGAAGAATGCCAAATCGTAACTTTCCGAAGAAGCCTTGGGAGGCTTGCGTGAAATTGGCGACTTATCGGTCTGCGAGCATTGGGACTTCCAGCCAACCTCTTCTTTCTCTTCGGTATCTTTCACTTGGGATTGGGAAGCTCCGTCAAGAATGGATGCCGTTGTCATGCCAATCTTGCTCTTGCCAATAGAGGCAATGAGCAGATTTTCATCTATTGCGTCAGTGTTGATTTTTCTGCTTACCATAGGCTCATGTCTTTATGATTTCACAAATCTCGTCGGACAACTCCTTGATGCCACTCCCTCGCAACAGGTTTGGGTCTGATGGAAAGATGGTGGAACGGAACACTGCCTTTCTGTTCTCCGACAGCTCTCTTCTGAAACGTTTGCTGTCTGGCAGTCGTGTGTTGAGAACCGAATAGTCGAGAGACTTGAACATACCTTCATATACATCATACAAACTCGTGCGTTCTCGTTTGTCAACCATTGTCCAAAAGAAAGCAAGTTTCTTGGTGACCGACCAACCCTGTGTCAAAAAGTTGTCGTGGAACAACTGCATGAAGCTCATTGCGCTTTCTACAACAAAGCGGTCTGCGCTGACGGGTACAAAGATGTAATCCATCTGAGACAAGGTCTTCATGACACCCTCACTTTTGATAGTCCCAGGCATGTCAAAGAAGATGAAGTCAAGTTTAACCTCTGTTTCATTCAACACTGTCTCTGCGTCGTCAAGCGCATTGACAGCATTGCTTCTCGTTACGCTGAAGGACTTCTTGCCCAGCTTTTTGAAATGTCACAGGCTTGCGCCTTGAAATAGTCGCTGCTTTTGATGAGTTCCAGTTCCTCGTCTCGCAGGTCTGCAAGGTTGTATTGTGGCTCGTCACAGTCTATGACCGCCACATTGTACCCCTTGACATTGTGAAAGTAGTTGGCTACAAGAGCCGTGATGGTGGACTTTCCTATTCCGCCTTTCTGTGTTGCGAACGCAACAAATCTTGTCTTACTCATATCGTTAACTTTTTAAATTGTTGATTACTCGTTTCTATGATTTCCTGCCAATTCAAAGATATGAACACTTTGATGTCCATGTCTATCGGTCATTGCTCCATTATGGAGACCTTGAACTGTTGCAATGCTTCATCATTTCCATACGACAGTACGACAGTGAATCAGTAAGTCTGTACGTCAGTGGAGCATCATGGATGCAAAGAGACGCTGCAATAGTGACAGGCTTATTCGTTGCTGCAAATGCTTGTTTCATCATATTTTCAAATCATTAGTTCAATGTTTGGCTGCAAAATAACAACGAATTTTCCGAAAAACAATGGTTTTCAAATCCTGTGGCAGCATGTTGCCGATAGTTGCAGTGGTTGTCTGGGGTAGCATTGTTACAAGGGCGCATTTTTAGCCGTAATTTTGCACCCGAAAGGCAAAGCAATGGATAGTGCATCCATATCGTTCCGACAAGAACAAGGCTTGATGCTCCGCAAAGGACAGGATTTCCCGAACAGCTTCCATTCGGGATGGGACAGCTTCTTACGAAGGCTAACTTCAATCCACCCTAAGCGGATTTTTATGTCCTCAAAGACATAGCAAGGTATGTTTTGAGTTACTCAAAACCTTTGGAGTTACTCTCCAAAGACCTTGCCCTGCCGGGTTGGTAGCCTCTCCGAAGTCGGGCTCCCCATGTTCCAATCTGCCGATATGTTGTATGGTTCCATCATAGCTATATGCACCGCTTGTTCCATTTTGGTATGAACATAAAAAAGGATGGCAAGAGTTTTAATCCTACCATCCTTTTACAATTCATGGAGAAGTCTTATGGCAACCAGTTGTTCTCCATGAACCAAAGAAAAGGCTTATCTAATTCTTACACCTTTTCCATTTAGTACTTCACCTCTGACATCATCGGTCTTGCAGAGATACAAGTCGTAGCCAATAGCTGTAATGTCACTGTATCTTGGAGGTGTTATGACTTTGCCATTTGGCGACATCAAGCCATACCAACCAACTTCCGCCTCATACTTTTTGCAACTCGCTGTCTTTTGATAAGGCGTTGGTTCTGCTTCTGCCGTTTCACCTGTTAAATTACCCTCATCATCATAGTTCTTTGCCGTAGTATATCGTATTTCATCGGTGTCATACAATAATCTGTCAACATTACTAATCAAGAAATCGTCAATCAGCTCACCTTGCAAATTGTATTTGCGAAGAGTGTGGTCTTTCATTGTTGCTGTAATGCTATTACCAGAGATCCAGAGGTCTGCTTCCATGAAAGGCAATATTGGTTTCAGATTTTCTGTAAGAACACTCTGCATACCTCCTTTGCTTACGACAAAGAAAGAATCCTTGGGCGAAATAGCATCATATTCAGCTTTCAGCATCCAATTTCCTTTTTTGTCTATCAAACCAAATTTGTCACGTTTGTTGTTATGTATTACGCAATGCCCATTGTGAAATACATATCCTTCTGCGCCTGTGATATATGGAATGTTCAAGTCAATAACGACATTTCCTTTGGCATCGATGAATTTTATCTTACCGTTGTCATCTACGGAAGCCAAGCCATCCGAAAACACCCATGCGTGCTTGTACTGAGGCTTGATAGCTATTTCACCTGTCAGCATATTGAAGTAGCCACGAGCATCGCCGTTACTATAACAGACAAGCGAGTCATCGCCCAATGGCTTCGAAATCCAATGTATGCCCTTGACAGTCTTCTTTCCATCACGTGTTTCAACATATCCATCAGTCTCATAAGAACGGCTATAGTAAGTGGCATTTCTTGACAGGTACTGCGAGTCATAGTAGGAGTCATCCAAATATTTCGCAGCATTCACTTTCTTGTAAACAAACTCGTATAGCGCATTACCTCCAGCACATGCAAACACAAACATGATGAACGCAAAACAGCCTCCAACAACACGTCGAATAAACTTGCCATACTTAGATTCATCCTTCATTCCAAGTATCACGGTGAACCATTCTGCTGTTGCTGAAATAATACCTGTCAGCCCTTTCCAAAATAGAATAATTGCTCTTTTCATATGCCCCTTATTTTAAGCTTCTACTTATTTTCCTCCTCATCAAAGGCTTCATCTGCCAATCTTCCATAGCAACCAAGACATTCTTCCTTTGACATCGGTTCTGCACAAAAAGCAGCATCATTCTTCATTTGAGAAAGACGAGAAAAGAAATTCATACGGGTCGTGGTGTCTTTGCGCATGGAAGCACGTGTTCCTTCTGAACTATAATCAAAATTACGAGCATTGCGGATAGACATCGACATAGCAACTTCCATTGAATCTTGATTTGCTCCCATGTAAGTGAATGTCCAGCCTTCTTTGCGAAGTGTTTCCACAAGTGCATTGATGCTACTACAATTATATTCTTTGGACGCATTCTCATAACCGTCAGTAATGATAGTAACAACAACCGCAACATTCTCAATGTCTTTGATCTGTTTATGCATCGCAGTAAGGGTGAATCCCATAGCATCGTATAAAGGAGTTGAACAACATGGTTCATAGTCGTTCATGCTCAACGGATGCGCTTTACCCACAGGTACTTTGTCAAAAACATTACATGTCTCACAGCTACAAAAAGTAACTAGTGAAACGAAATGCTCCTGTGTATCGGCAAATTTCTCTTGCGCTTTCTTGATTCCAACCAAGGTTTCGTTGAATCCATCCACCGCTGCTTGACGTATTCTCTGCATAGAACCACTACGGTCAAGGATTATCACATTGAAGATTTGAGTCTTCTGCATTGCTGTCTTGTTTCTTGTTTCTTCCATATTATCTGATATTTTTGTGTTACAAACTTTATATCTTTATGAATATAGAGTGAAACAAGTAACCATTCCTATCATCAAAGAATATAAAAATCCCTTCTGTTCACCACTGATTATTCCTTCATCCAAGATTGTTACTTCATGATTTTATGTTTCGATACCCTCATTGCTATTATATATATGAGAAGAACTAAAGTTGGCGTTTATCCTCCAATGCGTCAGACTTGATCTTGTTCTGCGCATTCTTTCCTATATGCCATCCGTCGCACCATGCACATTTGTATACCGAGAAATGCACACCATGCTTTTTGCCCATAGCCTCAGCTGCTCTTAATGCCACCCTCTTATTCGGATAAGGAATCTTGGGGGTTCCGCTACGACGAGAAATATGGCTATACTTGCTGAATATTCCAAAGGCATTATGTGTGACAAAAATGTTTCGCCATGCACCATTTCTTGTCAATTGGTTCCAAATGGCAAGAATACAATTTTTAAAACTTATTTTACATACATTCATCGGCTATAAATCTCTTGATAAAGTCTTGTTGTCGGTATTATATGACTACTATCGTATGCTTTTTTCTTGCGGTTTCTTGACACCGAAAGCTTTCTACTTCATAAATATCAAACAGTCCTTTCTTTAATGGAGTAAGTTCGTATGTTACAGTAGAATCGTCTGGACCATCTAACATGTCCCTATCTTCTTTGGAATATACATATTCGCAGTTATATTCAACTTGAAAAGCAGTTTTATCATACTCTATACGATATTCTATGCCAACAGAGCCATAAACCCTGCCTTTGAATGTCAAATGATCACCATTAAGTTTAATTACTTGCATAACCTTTTTGATTATATGTAATGGAAATTGTTATAGTTAAATACCGATAGTGAAGTTCTTTCAGCATCCATGTTTTTGATACGCTGTGGTATTTCGCATAGAGGGATATCCTCGTCAAGTAGCCAACGTAAGTGTCCAAACATGATGGTATTGGACTTTAGAATCTCCTGTTGTGTAGCCATGACACCATATTCCACCGCTTCTTGCTCCTCAGATATTATCATGCCAGAGAACAGCCCATGCAGACCTTCTGCTCTTGCAAACTTATCAGCATGACACCATATACCAATCAGATTACCACCATGCTTGCGCAAATGGAAACTGTGTGGGTGTCCAACAATGATTTTGTCAAATTCATCCTTAGTGTCATCCTCTCGATAGAACAGCCCTTTGTCTGAGCCATGTCCAAGTAGCATGATTCGTTCTTGTGTAGAAACATGATGCAACAAATGCTCCATTTTTTTATTAGAGCAATTACTGCTAACCATATTTGCATCCATACCCTCATATAGTGTAGAGAGTACAGAAGTCGTTCTGTCTTTTGGATGTACAACTAACATACTTACTTCTCGTATTTCTTCAACATTTCCTTTACATCGCCCAATGGTTGAAAAGGCACGATGATTTCCAAGTCCTTATTGATAATGCAATAAGCATTCTCTTCGTCATTATCTTCCATTCCGAAACCATCCTCATCAGCAAAGTAGCGTCCATCGGGATATACTGTCCAGCAGATGGCACAAACACCATTTCTGAAATCGTCATATCTGCCGAACCAATATCGAACAGATTTACATCCATTGAAATCAGGACATCCCTTATATATTGCATCAAAGTCAATATCGTTATCTGTCACAAGAAGGCTTCCGTCTTCACTTACAAGTTGCCTTGTCTTACCTGTTTCCTTATTGATGATGGTGTAACTTCTTCCTTCACCACTAAACACTGCCATATTCTCACCTATATCGTAGGCATCCTTTAAATTATTCTTGTCCATATCCGTAAGTTTTTATTTGTTGTAATAATTTTCCCATCTGTAATTTCCACTGATTACATTCATGTC
>ENA-ORRI01001133-ORRI01001133.1-human-gut-metagenome-genome-assembly--contig:-NODE-1133-length-11571-cov-6.31209_pt1 | contig 11571 bp, 9 predicted proteins | sample MGYA00242172_ERZ509128 | MGnify/ENA primary metagenome ERZ509128 (study PRJEB26280, sample SAMEA2338623) | human gut metagenome | biome: human gut; feature: human-associated habitat; material: faeces... | reverse complement strand
GGCATCACACAGGCAAGTTTGAGTAGGATTCGGGCACAAATAAAATGACGTTTCACCTAACGAAAGCCAAAGCATTTGTCTGTCTTTTCGCAAGCACAGCCTTTCCAGCAAGACATTACGCACTCTTGCGGCATTGGATGTGTTGATACGGAAAGCCAGTGCCATTACCATTGGCAGCGCATACACTTCCAAATAATAACCGTTTGGCAGCCTGATGCGCCTTTCCACTTCGCAAGATTGCAACACTCCGCTCCTATACACGGCTCGGACAGCGGCACGGAGTGTCGGGGCGATTACATCAAACAGCGTTACCAACTCCATTTCGCTCATCCACACATTGGCTATATCGGACGGTACGGCAACCCTGCCGCTTCCGTCCATCGTGATTGTTGCCCGTTTCATATCCCTGCCACCTTGATGTTACCGAATGACTTGCTCAACTTGTCGCCCAGCATCGTGAGGTCGTTATCCAGCTTCTCCACGGTTATCTTCGCATAGATTTGGGCCGTTTCGATGTTCGTATGTCCCAAAATGCGGCTTACGCTCTCTATCGGCATACCCTTGCAGAGAGCCAGGGTTGCGAATCCATGACGTGAGCAATGGAAGCTGATGTCCTTATTCACGCCGCATTCCCGTATCATCTTCTTCAACGGTTTGCAGATTGACCAATAGTTCAGATTGGGGAATACGAAGTCGTTTTCTTGGAACGGTCGGTAACGCTCGATTATCTGCAAGGGGATGTCCAGCAGCTTTACTTGGAAAGGTACGCCCGTCTTGTGACGCTTGGAGATAATCCACTTCTCGCCGTTCACCTCCACGATTCGGTCGTTGGTCAGTTCCTTGATGTCCACGAAAGAAAGGGCGGTGAAACTCGCAAACACGAACAGGTCACGGATATATGCCAGTTTCGGGTCTGAGAACTCGTGCGTCATCACCGCCTTCAACTCATCCTCCGTCAAAAACTCACGCTCCTTGACATTCGGGCTGATGTGGAACTGCGCAAACGGGTTTCTCGGTATCAGCCCGTTGAAGTGCGCACGCATCACCACGCCTTTCAGCCACATGCACTTCTCCCATATCGTGCCGTTGCGCAATCCCGCTTCCGTGGAGAGATAGACCGCAAACTCCTTGATGAAGTCGGGCGTAAGCTCCAGCATCGACATGTCGCTGCGCTTGTAGAACGACTTGATGAACGCCGCCACATAGTTCCTTGCCACTACCCTTGACTGGTAAGTCGCCAGTTTCCTGTCCTTGCCGACACGCTTCTTGAACACCTCGTTCTCACGGTCGAAGGCTTTGAGCAGCGTTTCATACTCGCCGCCTATGCCCTGATAGGCATTGCGTACCATCTCTGCCGTCACAAACGCCTCACGGTCGGATATGCGCTGGTAGTGCTTGATGATTTGCGCCTTGATGTTGTCAAGCGCAAGGTTCGTTTCCCTTGCCTCCAAACTCTTGCCTTTGGCACGGTTGCCCTTTGCATCCCAAAGTTCTTTTGAGATGCTCCGCTTGCAACTGAACTGCGCCACCGTTCCGTTGATTGTAACCCGTCCCATGATGGGGACAGTTCCATTCTTCTCCTTGCTGCCGTTCGCATAGAACAGCACGCGAAATGTGCTCCTTGTCATACTCGTTCTTTTTTGGTTGCAAAACTATAAATCAACGAGTTAAACCTTGACAAGCAAACCTACGCAGAACGGCGCAAACGGGACGGAGAGTGTTAAATCTGCATTTCTGACGGGTAACGATTAGGAAACCGTTCTCTTTCTCCAATCCGCTTTGAAACGCTATTCAGCCCTCTATCCAACTTCCGCGATTTTCTCCTAACTACTTAATTCTCAGATTACATTGCGTTAATCTGCCGAATTTTGGAGGTTTTTCCATAGATTTTGATTAACTTTGCGCAAATTCTGCTGACGATGAAATTTCATCAATACCTTATTCTGACCCTCAAGGGGTGTGCCATGGGAATGGCCGATGTCGTTCCCGGTGTCTCGGGCGGAACCATCGCCTTCATCTCGGGCATCTACGAGGAGCTCATCGACTCCATCAAGAGCATCAATATGCAGGCGCTCAAGCTGCTCTTCACCTTCCGCCTGGCCGAATTCTGGCGCCACATCAACGGCCGCTTCCTCTGCGCCGTGCTGCTGGGCATCGCCATCTCCATCTTCTCGCTCGCGCGGCTGATGATCTATCTGCTCACGCACCACCCCATCGCCATCTGGTCCTTCTTCTTCGGACTGATTGTCGCCTCGGCGCTGCTGGTCGCCCAGCAGGTGGGCAAGTGGAACGTGCAGAACGTGCTGTCGATGCTCGTCGGCGTCGTCGTGGCGTGGTGGATTACGGTTGCTTCGCCCACGGAGACGCCCGATACGTGGTGGTTCATCCTCCTCTCGGGTGCGATTGCCATCTGCGCGATGATTCTGCCCGGCATCTCGGGCGCCTTCGTCCTGCTGCTGCTCGGCAAGTACCAGTTCATCATGCAGGCGGTCGGCGACCTGAACATCCCCGTGCTGCTGACCTTCGCCGTCGGCGCCGTTGCGGGCATCATCAGCTTCTCGCACCTGCTCTCGTGGCTGCTCAAGCACTGGCACGACATCACGGTGACGCTGCTCATGGGCTTCATGCTCGGGTCGCTCAACAAGGTGTGGCCCTGGAAGGAGGTGACCGAGATGTATGTCGACAGCCACGGCGAGCTGCAGCCGCTCGTCGAGCGCAACGTCCTGCCGGGCCGCTTCGAGGCGCTCACGCAGCTCGATGCCCAGGTGGCCGAGGCCGTCGTGCTCTGCATCGTGGGATTTCTGCTTATCTATGCCATCGAACTGGCGGGCCGCATCATCATGAAGCGGCAGGGAAAGGAGGAGTAACCCCATGCGACGCTTCGGACTGGTCGGGCGTACCCTCGCCCACTCCTTTTCGGCAGCCTATTTCGCGGAAAAGTTCCGCCGCGAGGGGCTCGACGACTGCTCCTATGCGCTTTGCGAACTTCCGTCGGTCGACGGGGTGCGCGATTTGCTGGAGCGCGAGCCGGAGCTTTGCGGCTTCAACGTGACGATTCCCTACAAACGGTCTATCCTCCCGCTGCTCGACGAGCTCAGCTTCGAGGCGCAGTGCATCGGAGCGGTCAACTGCGTGAAGCGCACGGCCGGGGGTCGGCTCTGCGGCTACAACACCGACGTGGAGGGGATATATGCCTCGCTGACGCAGCTGCTTGACGGCGAGCTGCCCGACGAGGCGCTCGTGCTGGGTACGGGCGGGGCGTCGCAGGCCGTACAGTATGCGCTTGCGCAGTGGGGAATACCCTACCGTCTGGTGTCGCGCGATGCGGCGCGGGGTGATTATACGTATGATAATCTTCCGTGTGAGGTGGTCGAGCGTTCGCACTTGATAATCAATGCAACGCCTGTAGGCACCTACCCTGCCGTCAACGAGGCTCCGCGCATCCCCTACGGCTATGTAACGCCGGCGCACCGCCTCTTCGACCTGGTCTACAATCCCCCGCTCACGCAGTTCCTCGATTACGGCCGCCAGCGCGGGGCACGGACGCTCAACGGCGAGCTGATGCTCCACGTGCAGGCCGAAGCCTCGTGGCGCATCTGGAACGAATAGACGTGGTCGGGCCCGGCCCGCGGCCGGGGTGAACGATAATAATGATGTAGCGGGTGCAAACGATGATGCCGGTGCGGCCCGAGACCGGGCAAATGCGGAGAGTGAATCAAACAACCACAGGTATGAACTTGAAAATTCGGATTTCGATTCTGGCGGCGCTGCTCCTTTCGGGCGGTGTCGTGACGGCGCAGCAGACTGAAGCGTCTGCTCCCGAGCAGACGCCTCCCCTCTTTCAGGGGACGGCTCCCCAGCGCTTCATCGTCCGTCTGGTGAGCGAGGCCGAGCAGATTGCGCTGGCCGAGGAGGTCAAGGCGGCCGACCTCTCGCCGGTGGTCTACGTGCGGACGGTCATCGATACGACGGGGCGTCCGACGGCGTGGCGCTACATGGACCGGACGTGTCAGGGGCGCGATTTCCGCGACGTGGAGCCGGCTACGGAGGCTACGCGCCGCGTGCTGGAGCAGGCGCTCGACAGCCTCGAGGCCTGGACCCCCGCAACGCGCGGCGGCCGTCCGTGTGAGGTGGAGCTGGGGCTGCAGCTGCGCCTGCCTGTCGAGAAGATTGCCCGCAAGCAGGATGGCGACCCGCTGCTCTTCATGGGAGAGACGCCCGACAAGAGCTTCCATCAGTGGGCGCGCACGCACATGCATTACTTCGCCAATGCGGGTTCGTCCAAGGCCGAAGGGCAGCTCGTGGTTCGCTTCCGCGTCGAGTCCGACGGTCGCATCACCATCCTCGAGGCGTCGGATTTCCCCGACCAGAAGCTGGTGCGCGACGTGGTACGCGTCATCCGCAAGAGCGAGGGCAAATGGACGCCGCGGCGCATCGACGGAAAGCCGGTGGCCAGCGAGTACTCCTATCGGGTCTATTATACGGGCAGCTGATGGAACGAACATCGAGGGCGGAGGGCCCTCGACGCGATATCCCGCCGGCGGAGGCGGGCTGAAACGACGGCGGGACGGGGGCAAACAGCAAACCTTCGCCCCGCCGTGCGCAATACGGGGCGTGTCGGAGAGTGCCGGTCGCGCCGTGAAGTGTGAAGGGAGCCGTTCACTGCAGAACGGCTCCCTTGGTCTGTGCGGCTAACGGTGGCGCAGCAGGTCCTGCGCCCGCTCGAAATCCTCCTTGCGGACGACGAGCTGGGCGGGCATCGTGCCGATGGGATAGATGGTCGACATGTATTCGTTGCGGATTGTCGACTCGATGCCGGCGCTGTCGAGCATCGACTTGGCTATTTCGGCCTCCATGAGCGTGTTGTACTCCGCCAATACAATCTGCGATTCCTCTTTCATGGCTGTTCGGTTTTAGGTTTGCTGCCTTTTCGGCTACTTAAAGATAAGCAATTTGTTGATAAAATGCAACAGCGGCTCCCGATTTTGTCGGGAAAATGAGTTATCTTTGTTCACGAAAAATCTGAAGTGAAATGCCCCAGTTCGTCCATCTGCACGTACACTCCCAATATTCGATTCTCGACGGTCAGGCGAGCATCCAGCGCCTCGTCGACAAGGCCATGGCCGACGGCCAGCCCGGAATCGCCATCACGGACCATGGCGACATGTTCGGTATCAAGGAGTTCTACAACTACGTCAAGAAGGTCAAGGGCAAACTCAAGGACAAGGCTGCCGAGTGCGAAAAACGTTTGGCGGAGCTTCGCGAAGGGACGGCGGAGGCGGCCGGCGGCGACGCTTCGGCCGAAATCGCCGCGTGCGAGCGGCAGCTCGAGGAGCTGCACCGCAAGATGGCCTTCAAGCCCATCATCGGCTGCGAGGTCTACGTCGCGCGCCGCCGGCTGAGCGACAAGGAGGGCAAGCCCGACCAGAGCGGCTACCACCTCATCCTGCTGGCCAAGAATCTGAAGGGCTACCACAACCTGATAAAAATCGTCTCGAAGGCGTGGACCGAGGGTTTCTACATGCGCCCGCGTACCGACCGCGCCGAAATCGAGAAGTACCATGAGGGGCTCATCTGCTGCTCGGCCTGTCTGGCGGGCGAGGTGCCGCGCGCCATTACGGCCGACGATTTCGATAAGGCCGAGGAGTCGATTCGCTGGCACAAGGGTGTCTTCGGCGAGGACTATTACCTCGAGCTGCAGCTGCACAAGGCCACCGTCGAGCGCGCTAACCACGAGGCCTATCCCATGCAGCTGAAGGTGAACGAGCATCTGCGCCGCCTGGCGGCCAAGTACGGCGTGAGGATGGTCTGCACGAACGACGTGCACTTCGTCGACGAGGATAACGCCGAGGCGCACGATCGCCTCATCTGCCTCTCGACGGGCAAGGACCTCGACGACCCCAAGCGCATGCTCTACTCGAAGCAGGAGTGGCTGAAGACGACGGCCGAGATGGCCTCCATCTTCGGCGAGAGCGACCCCGAGGCGATGGCCACGACGGTCGATATCTGCAATCAGGTGGAGTGCTACTCGATTGACCACGCCCCCATCATGCCGACCTTCGAGATTCCGGCCGAATTCGGCACCGAGGAGGAGTACCGCGCCCGCTATACGGAGCAGGACCTCTACGACGAGTTCACGCGCGACGAGCACGGCAACGTGGTGATGTCGGAGGAGGAGGGCCGCAAGAAAATCGAGAAGCTGGGCGGCTATGACAAGCTCTACCGCATCAAGCTCGAGGCCGACTATCTGGGCCATCTGACGATGATTGGCGCCCACAAGCGCTACGGCGAGCAGCTGACCGACGAACAGTCCGAGCGGCTGAAGTTCGAGCTGCACATCATGAAGACGATGGGTTTCCCGGGCTACTTCCTCATCGTGCAGGACTTCATCCGCGCGGCGCGCGAGGAGCTCGACGTATCGGTGGGTCCGGGCCGTGGTTCGGCGGCCGGTTCGGCCGTGGCCTACTGCCTCGGTATCACGCAGATTGACCCTATTGCCTACGACCTGCTGTTCGAGCGATTCCTCAATCCCGACCGTATCTCGCTGCCCGATATCGACGTCGACTTCGACGATGACGGCCGCGGCCGCGTGCTCAACTGGGTGACCCAGAAGTACGGCAAGGAGAAGGTGGCACACATCATCACCTACGGTACGATGGCCACCAAGCTGGCCATCAAGGATGTGGCGCGCGTCGAGAAGCTCATGCTCGCCGAATCGGACCGTCTGTGCAAGCTGGTGCCCGACAAGACGCCCGACGGCAAGGCGGTCAAGAACCTCTCGCAGGCCATCGAGCTGGTGCCCGAGCTGAAGGCGGCCGAGCAGTCGGACAACCCCGTGCTGCGCGATACGATTCGCTATGCCAAGATGCTCGAGGGCAACGTCCGCAATACGGGCGTGCATGCCTGCGGCACCATCATCTGCCGTGACGACATCACCGACTGGGTACCCGTCTCGACGGCCGACGACAAGGTGACGGGCGAGAAGATGCTCGTCACGCAGTACGAGGGTTCGGTCATCGAGGATACGGGCCTCATCAAGATGGACTTCCTCGGTCTGAAGACCCTCTCCATCATCAAGGATGCGCTGGAGAACATCCGCCAGACGAAGGGCATCAAGGTCGACATCGACGATTTCTCGATTATCAACGACCCGGCCACCTACAAGCTCTACAGCGAGGGCCGCACCGTCGGCACGTTCCAGTTCGAGTCGGCCGGCATGCAGAAATACCTGCGCGAGCTGCAGCCCTCGACCTTCGAGGACCTCATCGCCATGAACGCCCTCTACCGTCCGGGCCCGATGGACTACATTCCCGACTTCATCGCCCGCAAGCACGGACGCAGCCCGATTGTCTACGACATCCCCGTCATGGAGAAGTATCTGAAGGATACGTACGGCGTGACGGTCTACCAGGAGCAGGTCATGCTGCTGTCGCGTCTTCTGGCCAACTTCACCCGCGGCGAGTCGGACACGCTGCGCAAGGCGATGGGTAAGAAGCTCAAGGACAAGCTCGACGCGCTGAAGCCCAAGTTCATTGCCGGCGGTACGAAGAACGGCCACGACCCCAAGGTGCTCGAGAAAATCTGGGCCGACTGGGAGAAGTTCGCCTCCTACGCCTTCAACAAGTCGCACGCGACGTGCTACTCGTGGGTCGCCTTCCAGACGGCCTACCTCAAGGCCAACTACCCGTCGGAGTACATGGCGGCGGTGCTGAGCCGAAACCTGGCGAACGTCGACCAGCTGACCATCTACATGAACGAGTGCAAGCGGATGGACATCCGCGTGCTCGGGCCCGACATCAACGAGTCGATGCGTACCTTCTCGGCCAATGCGGCGGGCGACGTGCGCTTCGGCATGGCGGCCGTGAAGGGTGTCGGCGAGGCGGCCGTCGACAGCATCATCGCCGAGCGCGAGGCGAACGGCCGCTTCAAGGATATCTACGACTTTGTCGAGCGGGTCAACTTCAGCCTGGTCAACCGAAAATGCCTCGAGAATCTGGCCTATGCCGGAGCCTTCGACTCGATTTCGGGCTTCCCGCGCTGCAAGTTCTTCGGGGCGGATGCCCGCGAGAGCAGCGGCATGACCTTCCTCGAGCAGCTGATGCGCTACGGACAGCGCTTCCAGGTCGAGAAGAACAACGCCCAGCAGAGCCTCTTCGGCGGGGACGACCATGTCGACATACAGCATCCGCTCGTGCCGGCCTGCGCCGACTGGAGCCAGCTCGAGACGCTCAACAAGGAGCGCGAGGTCATCGGCCTCTACCTCTCGGCCCATCCGCTCGACGACTACGCCATCATCATGCGCAACATGTGCAAGACGCAGCTCTCGGAACTGCAGAACCTCGAGGCGCTCAAGGGGCAGGAGATTGCGGTGGCCGGCATGGTCATCAGCGTGCAGAACCTGCTGACGAAGAACGGCAAGCCGTGGGGCAAGTTCACGCTCGAGGACTACAACGGAACGCACGAGTTCGCCCTCTTCGGCAAGGATTACGAGAATTTCCGCAAGTACCTCTATACGGATTACTTCCTCTTCATACGGGGCAAGGTGCAGCCGCGTCCCTACAACGACAAGGAGCTGGAGTTCAAGATTGTCTCGATGATGCAGCTCTCGGAGCTGAGCGAGTCCATCAAGGAGATGCACGTCCAGCTGCCCGTCGAGGAGGTGACGCGCACGCTCATCGACGAGCTGGCGGCGCGTGTGCGGGAGTCGAAGGGGCAGACCGTCCTGCGGCTGAACCTCTACGACCGCGAATCGCAGGTGTCGCTCAACCTCTTCTCGAAGAGCTACAAGGTGGGCATCACCCGCGAACTGGTCTCCTATCTGGATGACCACAGCATCAGGTATTCCATTATGTAAACAAACCGATAAAACTAAAATTCATACAGTTATGGCATTAGCAATCAACAAGGAGAATGTTCAGGAAGTTCTCTCTTCGGAACTTCCGGTAGTAATCGATTTCTGGGCCGAGTGGTGCGGTCCCTGCCGCATGATGTCGCCCATCGTCGACGAACTGGCCGCCGCATACGAGGGCCGCGTGCTCGTCGGCAAGTGCGACGTCGAGGAGAACGACGAGCTGACGATGAAGTACGGCGTGCGCAACATCCCGACCATCATCTTCCTCAAGAAGGGCGAACTGGTCGACAAGCAGGTGGGCGCCTGCTCGAAGGAGGCGCTGGCCGCCAAAATCGAAAAGCTGCTCTAGGCGATGCTGCGCTGTATTGACTGGCACGGGCTGCAGGCCGTGGAGTTCGGCAAGGGTGACTACGAGGCGCTGCTCATTCCGGGCTTCGGGGCCAACCTTGTGCGGCTGGCCAACGTGCGGCTCGGCGTGGAGATTCTGCGTACCCCTGCGGCCGATGAAATCGAGACCTTCAAGGGGCGTCCCCACGTCTTCGGCCTGCCGGTGCTCTTTCCGCCCAACCGCATTGCGGACGGCACCTTCACCTTCGGCGGACGCACCTACCACCTGCCCATCACGCAGGTCAAGGAGCACCATTACCACCACGGAATCCTCAAGAGTCAGCCCTTCGCCGTCTCGAAGGCGTGGGAGACGGACGAGGAGGTATTCCTCGAGTGCCGCTACTACTCCAATGCGGGCAACGACGCGATTTTCCGCGACTTCCCGCACGAGTTCAAGTGCAAGATATCCTTCCGCCTGACGGCCGATGGCCTCGAGCAGGAGGTCTTCTTCGCCAACCGGAGCCGGGAGACGATGCCCATAGGTGTGGGGTTCCATACGCCGATGCGGATTCCCTTCGCCGACGGCGGAGCCGAGGATTACGTACTCCGCATGGCCGTCGGCGAGCAGGTCGAGCTCAACGGGCGCAACATCCCGACGGGGCGCACCTTCGCCCTTCCCGAGAACTTTGCTCGGCTGCGCAGCGAAGGGCTGCGCGTGACGGAGTGCGACCCCATCGAGGCTGCATTCACCGTGCGTGAAATCGACGTCGACGGGCGCCCCTTCCGCGGAGCGCTGGTCGAGAACCTCCGGACGGGGGTACGGACCTTCTACGAAGCCGACGAACAGACCATCTACTGGACGCTCTGGAACAACGGCGGGCATGTACCCTACTGCTGCCCCGAGCCGCAGTCGTGGTGGACCGATGCCCCCAACGCCGCCAATCCGGCCGAACATGGCTTCCGGGCCATCGAACCCGGCGGCAAGTGGCGGATGCGCTTCCGTCTGTGGGCCCGGAAGTCGGTGTGAGCCCGTATGGTAATTGATCAACCGCACGTTTTATTATTATAATGTGGCCGGTTGAACGAAGAAACCCTCTCCGCACATCGGAGAGGGTTTCTTCGTGGTCGGAATGGAGGCCGGCGAGGCCTTTTTGAATAATTTATTTCGGCTTCGGGAGAACACCCGGTTTCCAAAATGCATAATTTTATGGGCCTTTTTGAAAATGGAGGGTATGAATACCGAGAAAAGTTGGAAAGGTCACGGCGCCATGCTGGGCGCCAACGTCATGTGGGGCCTCATGTCGCCGCTTGCCAAGCTGGTCATGGCCGGAGGCATCATGGTGCCGCTGCTGGTCACCGATTTGCGCATTTGCGGAGCGATGGTGCTGTTTTGGCTCTTTTCGTTCTTTCAGCGTCGCGAGCGTGTGCCGCTGCGCGACCATGCGAAGCTCTTCGCCGCCTCGCTGCTGGCCATTGTCTTCAATCAGGGCAGCTTCATCTTCGGCGTGGGGTTGACCTCGCCGGTCGATGCCTCGATTATCACCACCAGCATGCCGCTGCTGGCCATGATTCTGGCCGCCATCTTCCTGGGCGAGCCCATCACCAGCCGGAAGGTGCTGGGCATCATTGCCGGTGCTGCGGGCGCCCTGCTGCTGATTTTCGGCGGCAGCCATCCCGTCGAGGCGGCGCCCCGCGGCAGCAACTTCATCCTGGGCGACCTGCTGGTGCTCTTCGCCCAGCTCTGCTACGCGCTCTACATTGTCCTCTTCAAGAACTTCGTCAACCGCTACTCGCCCGTCACCATCATGAAGTGGATGTTCACCTATTCGTTCATCTGCGTGCTCCCCTTCTCGCTGCACAACGTGGTCGAGACCGAGTGGTCGGCCCTGCCGCTGCGTGACATCGGCGCCCTCTTCTTCATCGTCGTGGGCAGCACCTTCCTCAGCTATATTCTGGTCATCGTCGGACAGCGCCTGTTGCGGCCGACCGTCGCCGGCATGTACAACTACGTGCAGCCGCTCGTGGCCAGCATCGTGGCCGTATGCTGGGGCATGGATACCTTCAACCTGACGAAAATCCTCTCGGTCGTGCTGATTTTCGGCGGCGTCTATCTCGTGACGAGCAGCCGCAGCCGTGCCGACGTCGAGGCCGCCGCAGCCCCCGCGGCCGGGGCGCAGGCGGAGACTCCGGCTGCCCGGCAGGAGTAACGGCCTGCATCGGGTCGGACCCCGGCAATCAAACGCAAACCCCGCCTTTCTGGAAAGAAGGCGGGGTTTGTTGCGTTCTGATGCTGCGGCGTGCGGCTTATTTCGCGCCGTAGGTCTCGTGGAAGACCGTTTCGCAGAGCGGCTTGCGCGTCTGGTCGTGCCGTTCGGGAGAGGCCGGCTCGCCGG
>ENA-ORRI01001126-ORRI01001126.1-human-gut-metagenome-genome-assembly--contig:-NODE-1126-length-11615-cov-3.56202_pt1 | contig 11615 bp, 8 predicted proteins | sample MGYA00242172_ERZ509128 | MGnify/ENA primary metagenome ERZ509128 (study PRJEB26280, sample SAMEA2338623) | human gut metagenome | biome: human gut; feature: human-associated habitat; material: faeces... | reverse complement strand
CCGTTCGGCGGCCGAGCCGGCGCTCAGGTCGTGTGGCAGGGTGAGGTAGCGGTGCGAGAGGAGCCTCCCGACGCATTCGCTGTCGTAGCCGGCCAGCAGGAAGCGTCGTTCGGGGGCGAGCCCGGCCGTATACTCCGGCAGCAGGCGCACCGCTTCGGCGGGCATCTCGTCGAGTTCATCGGGCGTGAAGGCCTCGAGCGGGGAGTCTCCGGCGGCGGCCATCGCCGCGAGTGCCGTGAGCAGCCTGCGGCGCAGGGGCGGGGCGAAGCCTTCGAAGAGGGCCTCGGCCGCACGATGCGGGGAGAGTCGGAAAAGGATGGCTTGAGCCTCGGCGGGGGAGGCTTCGATGAGGGCGTGGAGCGTTGGCAGGTCGCAACGGCTCAACGCCTCCCTGAGTGCATGCCAGTCGCCATCGGCGAGCAGCTGCAGCAGTCGGATGTTGGTCTCTTTCATGGCATGGTCTCCTTTTGTCCTGCAAGGGAGACCACGCGGGGCCCTTACAGGTGGTTCAAGAATTCGATGTCGTTTTCGTGAGTTTTCTGTACGGGCCTTCGTCCATGTTTTTGTTTTTTTGAGTTAGACACGGGGTTCCGGCGGCTGCCGGCGCTGCAAATGTACGCTCCCGAACCGGAAAAAACAACCCCGCGTGTCATTTTCCCCTGTTTCCCGAGTGCCGTGCCTCACAGATGGACATGCGGAAACGCCTCCGGGAACAGCTTCCGACCGTGTTTTGCAGATTTTTTTCAAAAAAGGAGGTGAAAAATTTCCCCCCCCCGCAAAATTTCTATCTTTGTGAGCGTAAGGTGTAAAAATCCGTTCACATGATGCATAAATCCGTCCGTCTGCTGTCGCTTCTCGCGGCCCTGCTCGCTCCGTTTGCAACGTTGGCCCAAGAGGCCTTCCCGCTCACCGGGCGCGTGGTTGACTCTCTGCTCCAATCCGTGCCGACGGCTGTGGTCGCAACCCTTGCCCCCGACTCGGAGGCGATGCTGCAGCACGCCGTGACCGACGACGAGGGGCGTTTTACGCTTTCGGCTTCGGGCCGCGTGCGTCTTTTCGTCAGCTGCCTGGGTTTTGCCCCCTATGTCGGCGAACCGTTCGACGTGGAGCGGGCGACCGACGTCGGGGAGCTGCGCCTCGAAGGGACGGCCGTCGGTATCGACGACGTGGTGGTCGTGGCCGAGAATCCCAACGCAACGCTGCGTGTCGAGTAGGGGCGCATGGTCTATACGCCCCGCAACAGCGCCTCGCTGGCGGGCGGTACGGCGCTCGACGCGCTGAAACAGACCCCCGGCGTGATGGTCAGCGGCGAGAACGAAATCTCGCTCGGCGGCAGTTCCGGAGTGCTGGTGATGCTCAACGGCAAGCAGACCTACATGCAGCGCGAGGAACTGGCCGCCATGCTGCGCTCGATGCCCGCCTCGTCGGTTTCGTCCGTGGAGGTGATGAGCAACCCTTCGGCGCAGTACGACGCCGAAGGGTCGGCCGGCGTCATCAACATCAACGTCGAGCGCGGGCGAAGTGCCGACGGCCTCTCCCTTTCGTTCAACAACGGCTTTTCGGTCTGGGACAACTGGAGGCAGAACACCGAGCTCGCGTTCAGCTGCAATACCGGCCGGGTGAGTCTCTACGCCAACTACAGCCATGCGCTCGGCCGTACGGGGCTCTACTACGGCATGCACCGCATCCAGAACGGGACCGACTACCTGAGTCCGACCGACGACGAGGACCGGCGGCGCACCGTCACGGGCAACGTCGGGGTGGAGTACCGCCCCTCGGAGCACCATACGCTCGGTGCGCGGGTCGATGTCAACACGCTCTTCGGACCCGGTCGGACCCGCACGACCACCACGGTGCGGGACGCCGCGACGCTCAACGTCGAATCGCTCCTTCGCGCCTCGAACGACTACTACCGCCAGAAGGGCAACCGCTACGGCGGAACCCTCTTCTACACCTATGCGCCGCGCGAGGGCGAGCACTATGCGCTCGACGTCGACTACGCCTTCTTCGACGGAGGCGCCGGCTGCCTGCAGCCCAACCGTTACGAAGACCCGGCGGGCGTCGTCCTTTCCGATGACCTCTATCGCTCGGTGAACAGCCGCGCCATCGACATCCTGGCTCTCAGTTATGCGCAGCAGCACCGCCTGTGGGGCGGCACCCTGCACGCGGGGGTGAAGTATTCGTGGGTGCGGGCCGACAACGACTACCGGTTCTCGACGGTCGCCCCGGCGGGTGAGCAGCTCGACCCGTCGCAGTCGAGCCGCTTCCTCTACCAGGAGGAGCTGCTGGCCGCCTACCTCCAGTACAACCGTCCGCTGGGACGCCGTGCGACGCTCGAGGTGGGGCTGCGCGGCGAATATACCCGTTCGGACGGCGATTTGCGCCGCACGGACGGCTCTCCGCGCGAGCACAACCGCCGCCGCTACTTCGACCTCTTCCCCTCGCTTGCGCTCAGCTGGAAGGCGGGCGGGCAGAGCACCTTCGCCCTCTCCTACGGCAGCCGCATCGACCGCCCGGCCTATCAGGACCTCAATCCTTTCGAATACATGCTCGACGAGCTTACCTGCTGGCAGGGCAACCCCTTCCTCGAACCGCAGCGGAGCCATCGCGTGGCGCTCTCGTGGAGCTGGCGCAAAACGGCCGTCACGGCGTCGTACACCTGTCTGACCGACTACCGGACGCAAATCAGCGACACGCTCGACGTGAAGCGTCTGGTGATGACACCCCGCAACCTCGGGCGGCAGCACCGCCTCGCGCTCGAGCTTTTCCAGCAGGTGCGCGTCGCCCGCTGGTGGGATGCCGTGGCAGGTGCCACCTGCTACTGGCTCAACAACGATATCGCCTACGACCGCATGCGGCGCTTCGACCTGAAGCGTCTGGCCGCCATCTTCTCGCTGCGCAACACCTTCCGCCTGCCGGGACGTCTGCGGCTCGAGCTCGGCGGCAGCTTCACGACGCGGCGTCTGGGCGAGGCCATCGAGGTGTGCGAACCGACCGGCAGCGTCGATGTGGCGCTGAGCCGCAAGTTCCTTGGCGACCGCCTCGAGGCGAGCCTCGGCGTGAGCGACCTCTTCTGGACTTCGAACTGGGACAGCACGAGCCGTTACGAAGGATTCTACCTCTACAACTGGGGCAAATGGGAGTCGCGGCAGGTAAAGTTCAACCTTACCTATCGTTTCGGCGCTCCTGCCGGGCGCGAGCGCAGGAGCGACCGCGACCTCGACGAGCTGAACCGTCTTTAGCGCGCTCTGGTTCGGTCGGTGATGGCCCGGTTCTGGCTGATTCCGGTGCGGGAAGTGCCCGATTACGGGCAGGGTAGATGGTCCCCGGTTGGGGCGGTTCCGGACCGGTACGAACCGGTGCGGGGCTGTTTGTTCCCGGGCGGGGCAGGGCGGCCGGTCGGTTCGGTCGGTTTGGTCGGTTGCGTTCGGGCATGTTTGGGACATGTTCGGGCGCGTTCAGCCGGTTTTTGGGCATGGATGGGTGGCGCGGAGGTTTCGAAACGATACTTCGATGTTATTTTTTCGAAATAAAAAATGGAGAAATCGGGAACAGAACGCCCGATTTTTTCTTAAATTTGTATTCGACCAATCCATAAATTTACATACCGTTATGAACATTCCTTCGATTTTCTGGGCCGTGCCGGCCGCCTCGGTCGTCGCACTGGGCATGGCCTGGGCCTTCTACCGCGCCATGAAGCGCGAGGACGAGGGCACGGAGCGCATGCGCGAAATCGCGGCGCACGTCCGCAAGGGTGCGATGGCCTATCTGCGTCAGCAATACAAGGTCGTCGCCATCATTTTCGTCGTGCTGGCGCTCTTCTTCGCCTACCTGGCCTACGGTGCCGGCGTGCAGAACGGCTGGGTTCCCTTCGCCTTCCTCACGGGCGGCTTCTTCTCGGGTCTGGCCGGCTTCTTCGGCATGAAGACCGCCACCTACGCCTCGGCCCGCACGGCCAACGCCGCGCGGCAGTCGCTCGACCGCGGTCTGAAGGTGGCCTTCCGCAGCGGTGCGGTGATGGGCCTCGTCGTGGTGGGGCTCGGCCTGCTCGACATTTCGTTCTGGTACGTGGTGCTCGAGTCGTTCGTCGACGTGGCGGGCCCGCAGAAGCTGGTGGTCATCACCACCACGATGCTCACCTTCGGCATGGGCGCCTCGACGCAGGCGCTCTTTGCGCGTGTCGGCGGCGGCATCTACACCAAGGCGGCCGACGTGGGCGCCGACCTGGTGGGCAAGGTCGAGGCCGGCATCCCGGAGGACGACCCGCGCAACCCGGCGACCATCGCCGACAACGTGGGTGACAACGTGGGCGACGTGGCCGGCATGGGCGCCGACCTCTACGAGAGCTACTGCGGCTCGATTCTGGCGACGGCGGCCCTCGGTGCGGCGGCCTTCGCCTCGTCGGGCAGCGAGGCGATGCAGCTCAGGGCCGTGCTGGCTCCGATGCTGATTGCTGCCGTGGGCATCCTCCTCTCGATTGTCGGCATCTTCCTCGTCCGCACGAAGGAGGGGGCCACGATGCGCCAGCTGCTGCGTTCGCTGGGCGTGGGGGTCAACTTCAGCTCGCTGCTCATCGCGCTGGCCACCTTCGGCATCCTCTACCTGCTGGGCGTCGAGAACTGGCTGGGCCTCTCCTTCTCGGTCATCACGGGTCTGGTGGCAGGCATCATCATCGGCCAGGCGACCGAATACTACACCTCGCACTCCTACAAGCCGACGCAGAAGATTGCCGGCAGCGCGCAGACGGGTCCCGCCACGGTGATTATCGCCGGCGTGGGCTCGGGCATGATTTCGACGGCGATTCCCGTGGTGACCATCGGCGCCGCCATCATCGTGGCCTACCTCTGCGCCATCGGCTTCGACGTCCACCACATGCTCGAACCGCAGAACCTCTCGCTGGGCCTCTACGGCATCGGCATTGCGGCCGTGGGCATGCTCTCGACGCTCGGCATCACGCTGGCCACCGACGCCTACGGTCCGATTGCCGACAACGCCGGCGGCAACGCCGAGATGAGCGGTCTGGGGGCCGAGGTGCGCCGTCGCACCGATGCGCTCGATGCGCTGGGCAACACGACGGCCGCCACGGGTAAGGGCTTCGCCATCGGTTCGGCGGCCCTCACGGCGCTGGCGCTGCTGGCCTCCTACGTCGAGGAGATTCGCATCGGCATGCTTCACAACGGGCAGACGCTCTTGGAGCTTCCGGGCGGTGTGACCCGTCTGGTCGAGGATGCCTCGATGCTCGACTTCATGGAGTACTACCACATCTCGCTCATGAACCCCACGGTGCTCATCGGCCTCTTCATCGGCGCGATGATGTCGTTCCTCTTCTGCGGTCTGACGATGAATGCCGTGGGCCGCGCGGCCGAGAGCATGGTGACGGAGGTGCGCCGCCAGTTCCGCGAAATCAAGGGCATCCTCACGGGTGAGGGTACGCCCGACTACGCCCGCTGCGTCGCCATCTCGACGCGGGGCGCCCAGCGCGAGATGCTCTTCCCGAGTCTGCTGGCCATTATCGTGCCGGTGGTCGTGGGGCTCGTCTTCGGTGTGGCCGGCGTCATGGGGCTGCTCGTCGGCGGACTGAGCTCGGGCTTCGTGCTGGCGGTCTTCATGGCCAATGCCGGCGGTGCGTGGGACAACGCCAAGAAGATGATTGAGGAGGGCCACTTCGGCGGCAAGGGCTCCGACTGCCACAAGGCGACGGTCGTGGGCGATACGGTGGGCGACCCCTTCAAGGATACCTCGGGCCCGTCGCTCAACATCCTGGTCAAGCTCATGTCGATGGTGGCCATCGTCATGGCCGGCCTCACGGTGGCCTGGCACCTCTTTTAGCGGGGTGTGACCGGCGGGCGTGACCGGCGTGTGTGACGCCCGGGCCGACGGCATTCGGCCGGAACCGGCATCGGGCTCCGGCGGCCGGCGGAGAAGCAGGCCGGCAGGATGTTCGGGGAAAGTTCGGGGAAAGTCCGGAAAAGGTCCGGCCGGAACCGGCTTGTAACCGGCTTCAGCATGCGGGGGCGCAGCTTTTTGGAGGCTGCGCCTCCGCCTTTTTATGCCACCGGGGTGCGGCAGACGGACGGTGCACGCTTCCGCATGTCGCGGAAAAGTCCTATCTTTGCCTTCATGAAAAACATCGTTTTCGATTTGGGCGGCGTCGTCTTCGCCCGCAACATAAAGCGCTGCACGCAGGAGTTCATCGACTTCTTCTCCTTTGTCCGCTCGGAGCGGATGCCCCGCTTCTGGGAGGAGTACGACCGCGGCACCTCGACCTTCGAGGAGGTGACCCGCATCCTCGCCGACATGAACGGATGCAGCCTCGAGAAGTGCGCCTCCTACCTGCGCTACTCCATCGAACTGCAGGAGCCCGTGCAGCCGACCGAGGCGCTGATTCGTCAGCTGAAGCAGGCGGGCTATCACCTCTACATCCTTTCGAACATGTCGCGCGAATTCATCGCCTACCTGCGCACCTTTCCCGTCTACGGGCTCTTCGAGGGCGAGGTGGTCTCCTGCGAGGAGGGGTGCGTGAAGCCCGAGCCGCGGATTTACGAGCTGCTGCTCCAGCGCTTCGGCCTCGACCCCGCCGAGACGCTCTTCATCGACGACCGCGGCATCAACCTCGAGGCTGCGGCCGCCTTCGGCATCCATACGCAGCGCTTCGACCCCAAGGCGCCCGAGGCTACGTGCCGCCTGCTGCGCGAGCAGCTGCTCGGTTGACGTCCCTGCGGCGGGAGGGGAGTGGACCCGCGCCGGACGGAAAAGGTGCCGGACAGGAGGAGCCAATGCGCCGGCCCGCACCGGGGTGGGTGAGCCCCGTACCGGACGGGCGGAGAAGATGTCGCGTCCGCGGCGGGTGGAGAAGGAGCCGCGCCTATGGCTGACGGGGAAGGTCCCGTGCCGGGATAGATGAGACCGTGCCGCACCGGACGGAATCCGCCCGTGCCGAGACGGGGCGCGCAGAATGGCGGCCGGAAAAAATCGACCCGCATCGGCGGCGCTTCCGGCACGCTCCTTGCCCGTGGGGCGGCGTATGCGAAATTTTCGGGAGCGATACGGGCGCTATGCGCTTTTCGTGCTGATTTTCGGACTCGGCGCAACCATCTTCATCGAACTGACCCCCTTCCTGGGCGGACTGATGGGGGCGGCAACCCTCTACGTGCTGCTGCGCGGCCAGATGGTCTTTCTGACCGAACGGCGGCGCTGGCGGCCGAGTGCCGCCGCTGCGCTGCTGCTGGTCGAGGCCGTCCTCTGCTTTCTGGTCCCCCTCACGCTGGTTGGCTGGATGCTGGTGGTCCACGTCCAGCACCTCGCGGCCGACCCCCAGCAGCTGCTCCACGCCGTGAAAAACCTCTCGGCGCTGCTCTACGAACGGACCGGCTACGACCTGTGGCAGGAGCGCAACGTGGCCTCGCTCATCGCCATGCTCCCCAGAGCGGGGCAGTACGTGCTGGGCGGCATCGTCGATTTCGCCGTCAACATTGTCGTGCTGCTGCTCGTCCTCTACTTCATGCTGACGGGCGGCCGGGCCATGGAGGCCTACGTCCGCGACCTGATACCCTTTGACGGTGGGCAGCGCGACGACGTCATTCACGAAATGCATCAGATTGTGCGGTCGAATGCCATCGGCATCCCGCTGCTGGCGGTCGTGCAGGGGGGCGTGGCGCTGGTGGGCTATCTGATTTTCGGGGTTCCCGACCCGCTGTTCTGGGGCGTGCTGACCTGCTTTGCGACGGTCATCCCGATTGTCGGCACGGCGCTGCTCTGGCTGCCGCTGGCCGCCTATCTGGCGCTGGAGGGCCACTGGGCCGCCGCCGTCGGGCTGGCCGCCTACGGGACGCTCGTGGTGACCCACGTCGACAACCTCACGCGGCTGGTGCTGCAGCGGCGCATGGCCGACATCCATCCGCTGGTGACCGTCTTCGGCGTCTTCGTCGGACTGGCCCTCTTCGGATTCATGGGCATCATCTTCGGGCCGCTCATGCTCTCGCTCTTCCTCTTCTGCCTCCACATCTTCAAGCGCCGCTACATCGACGGCCGTCCCGACGAGTCGGCCGACCCCGCCCCGACAGCCCGGCATTGACCGGGAACGGGGAGAAGAATGCCGACGGAACGGTTCGGCGCGGCCGATGCAGCCCGGGGCCGCTTTGTCCGGCGTTGACCCGTACCGATGGGCCGGCTTTCCGGGGCGTTCCGCCCTTCGTCCCCTTCGTCCGTTTACCGCCCGGCCCCTGCGCGGAGCCGGTCGCCGCGCTGCAGCACCCTGAGATAGAGCAGCAGCACGACATTCATCACCAGTGCATAGACGATGGCCGGGATGGCCATCCGTTCGTTGTTGAAAATCAGCGGCGACGAGGCGACGGCAATCGCCTGGGCGGCATTCTGCATGCCTACCTCGATGACGACGGTGCGACGGCCCGTGCGGTCGAGCCCGAAGCCGTCGGCGAGCAGCCGCCCGGCCCCCATTGCCGCCAGAATCAGCAGCAGCGAGGCGCTGCCCAGTGCGGGCAGGTTCTCCAGGATGGTGCGGGCGTACTGCACGAAGAAGAGTGCGGCGAGCAGCATCAGCGCCGGGAAGGCGACCCGCCCCAGAAGGGCGTGCAGCCGCTGCGCCCGTGCGGGGAAGCGGCGGCGGAAGAGGGCGCCGCAGAGCATCGGCAGCAGCAGGAGGAGGATGTTCTGGAGGAGCAGCCGCCCGACGGGCAGCTCGATGGCCGCGTCGCTCTGCAGCGCGACGAAGCGGGCGACGCCCTCCATGAGCAGCGGGATGGTGACCAGCGTAATCAGGCTGCTGAGCGCCGTGAGCGTCACCGAGAGCGCCACGTCGCCCCGGGCCAGCATCGTGAAGACGTTCGACGAGCTGCCGCCGGGCGAGCAGGCGACGAGCATGAGCCCCATGAAGAGGACGGGTTCGAGGCGGAAGAGCACCCCCACGCCGAAGGCGATGAGCGGCAGCGCGACGAGCTGCCCGAGCAGGCCGGCCACCACCCCTTTGGGGCGATGCAGCAGGGCGGCGAACGAGTTGCGGTCGAGTTCGAGGCCGAGCTGGAACATCAGCACCAGCAGTATCGGCAGGACAATCCAGACGGTGTTCATGGCGGAGCGGTTTTGAGGCTTGCGGTTCGGGTTCGGAACGGTTCGGGTTCGGCGTTTGTGATTTTGGACGGTTCGGATTCGGGACGGTTCGGGTTCGGCGTTTGCGGGCTCGGAACGTTGCGCTTTCGGACCTTACGGCTTCGGGGCCGGAGCGCCGGCTACCGGACGCCGGCTACCGAGCGGGGATAGCGCAGCACGATGGCCAGCAGCGCGCAGAGGCCCATGATGAAGGGGTAGTAGAGGTAGCGGATAATCTCCAGCGGCGAGAGCCCCGTCAGCCCGGCCGCCATGAGCAGCTGGGCGCCGTAGGGGAGCAACCCCTGCGTGAAGCACGAGAAGGTGTCGAGCAGGCTGGCGCTGCGGCGGCGGTCGATGCCGAAGCGGTCGGCGATTTTGCGGGCGATGGGTCCCACGGTGAGGATGGCGATGGTGTTGTTGGCCGTGCAGAGGTTGGCCACGCAGACCAGCCCGGCGATGGAGGCCTCCGCACCGCGCCGTCCCCGGATGCGGTGGGTCATCAGGCCGATGAGGTAGTCGATGCCGCCGTTGTGGCGCAGCATCTCGAGCACGCCGCCCGCCAGCATCGTGATGATGATGAGCTCGCCCATCCCCGTGATGCCGCGCCCCATGCCGCTGCACCACTCCAGCGCCGTGAAGCTCCCGGCCGCCATGCCGATGAGCCCCGACGAGAGGATGCCCAGCAGGAGCACCTTCATCACGTTCATGCCGCAGAGCGCCGTGACGAGCACCAGCAGGTAGGGCACCACGCGGACCCACTCGATGCGCTCGGTGGCCGTGGCCCCGCCGACAGCTTCGCCCGTGAGGATGTAGAGTGCCAGCGTGGCGACGGCCGCCGGGGCGACGATGCGGATGTTGACGCGGAACTTGTCGCGCAGGTCGCACTCCTGGGTGCGGGTGGCGGCGATGGTGGTGTCGGAGATGAACGAGAGGTTGTCGCCGAAGAAGGCGCCGCCGGCGACGATGGCCGTCAGCCAGGCGGCGTTGCTTCCCGTCTCGGCGGCGATGCCCCCGGCCACGGGGACGAGTGCGACGATGGTCCCCACCGAGGTGCCGATGGCCAGCGACACGAAGCACGAGGCGAGGAAGAGCCCCGCCGGAAGCAGCGAGTCGGGCAGCAGGTGGAGCGTCAGGTTGACCGTCGCGTCGACGGCCCCCATGCTGCGGGCCGACTCGGCGAAGGCCCCCGCCAGGATGAAAATCCATATCATGAGCATCACGTTGCCGTTCGACGCCCCGGCCGAGAAGAGCTCGATGCGGCGGGCGAAGGGGAGGTCGCGCGTCGTGGCGACGGCGTAGACGGCGGCGGCAAGAAAGGCCACCGAGACGGGCATCCGGTAGAAGTCGCCCGCCACCAGCGAGACGAGCAGGTAGCTGGCCAGAAAGACCAGGAGCGGCGTAAGGGCGAAGAGCCCTCCGCGGTGCGGGCCGTGCGGTATCTTGTTGTCGTGGTGCATTTCGGAATCGGTGTTTCGGGGCAAAAATAAGCGCTTTTTCGCAAAATCCGACATCCGCGCCACTTTTCGTCCGCCGCGGCCCCGAACGGAACGATGTTTGAACGCTTCTCCGGCTGAAAAAAATCCCTGTCCGAATGAAACGCATTCTCTTCTATCTGGTCCCGGTGCTCTTCTGCTTCGGCATCGGCGCCATGGCGGGCTGGCTCCAGAGCGAGGCGCTCGTCGAGTGGTATCCCACGCTGGTCAAGTCGCCGCTCACGCCCCCGGCCGTCGTCTTCCCCGTGGCGTGGAGCATCCTCTACCTCTGCATGGGCATCTCGCTGGGGGCGGTGCTCGCCCGCGAGGAGCTGCTGCAGGCCCGCAGCGCGCTGGTGTGGCTGTGGCTGGCTCAGCTGGCCGCCAACTTCCTGTGGAGCGTTCTCTTCTTCAACCTGCGCAACCCGACGGCGGGCCTCATCGACATCGCGCTGCTCGACATGCTGGTCTTCGCCTACGTGGTCGTTTCCTGGCGCCTGTGCCGGCCCGCGGCCTGGCTCTTCGTCCCTTACCTGCTCTGGCTGCTCTTCGCCACCTACCTCAATGCCTACATCTGGGCCTTCAACTAAGGTGTGGCGCCCACTTTGCGGCCCGCGTGCGGGGATTCCCGAAAAATTCGTATCTTTGAGGCCGAAAACCCGAAACTTATGGCAGGCTCCAATTTTGTAGACTACGTGAAAATCTTCGCCCGCTCGGGCCACGGCGGCGCGGGCTCGGCCCACTTCCGCCGCGAGAAGTTCGTCGCCTTCGGCGGCCCCGACGGCGGCGACGGCGGCCGCGGCGGCAGCATCGTGCTTCAGGGTGACCGTCAGTACTGGACACTCATCCACCTCAAGTACCAGCGCCACCAGTTCGCCGAGGACGGCGGCAACGGCTCGGGAGCCCGCTCGACGGGCAAGGATGCCCGCGACATCGTCATCCCCGTGCCGCTGGGCACCGTGGCGCGCAACGCCGAGACGGGCGAGCTGGTGGGCGAGGTGACGGCCGACGGCGAGCGGCTGGTGCTGCTCAAGGGGG
>ENA-ORRI01001123-ORRI01001123.1-human-gut-metagenome-genome-assembly--contig:-NODE-1123-length-11631-cov-7.85029_pt1 | contig 11631 bp, 13 predicted proteins | sample MGYA00242172_ERZ509128 | MGnify/ENA primary metagenome ERZ509128 (study PRJEB26280, sample SAMEA2338623) | human gut metagenome | biome: human gut; feature: human-associated habitat; material: faeces... | reverse complement strand
GTCCAGCCACAACAGTCTGCCTTATCTTTTATTTGTATCATCTTCTGAATTTATCTTTTATTGCTGTTATTTTTGATAAAATAAATTTACGCTCATTCCTGTTACAGCCTACAAAATATATCATGCTGAAAGTGCAAATAACAGAAATTGCACATATCATAATAAAACTTATAAATGTCTCACTCAAATTATATGATAATAAACAAGGAATAATAGCTGATAAAATTGTAACAGCCAAGACATTAAAATACACTTTACTCATATATTCACGTACAGAAAGCCCAATCATGCCTCTTAGCATATATAGACGTGATGCCAAACAGCATTGAGATATACAAATGGCAACAATCAATACAGTTTCCGGGATACATCCATATCGCAACAAAATATAGGATATAGGCAAATTCATCATTTGCAGACCTCCTACAACTATCTGATAATTACGTATATTTCCTGTTGCAAGCATAGCTGTTATTAGCGGATTGGATATAGATTCAGACATAGCAAAAATCAATACTAATTGCACAAATAATGTTGTATGTTCAGGAACAATCTTAAGCCATAATGTAAGAATATAATGGGCATTGATTATTACTGGTAATGAAAGTAACAGTAATATATAAAAGGAAAGTCTTGCTCCTTGATGTATCAATGTCATCATATATTCTTTGTCTCCAGCAGCATATGACTTCGTTATCTGAGGATTAATAGCCATCATGAAATTACTGACAAATCCGCTTATAGCACTATTTACCTGATATGCGATACCACGGGCTGCATTTACAGCCGGACCACAAAACAGGTTTATTACGATATTGCCGCCTTGATCACGTAATACTGATGATGCTGCACCAATGAAGTTCCAGCCTGCAAAGCTGAACATTTTTTTTAAAAGTTCCTTATCGAAAATAAAATGATAGGTACATTCTTCAAAATGTCGTTTGCAATAATAACCATAAACAAAACGGATTATTAATGCAACTGACGCCATTAATATTGCATAGAATATAAGTTTATCAAAAGGTGACCATAACAGCATAAAGACAATAATAAGTTTAGCCACTACCTCCAATATGCTTATATATGCAAAAGCCGACATCTTCTCATGCGCTATTATGGCAGCATTGTATGGAACGCTTATCAGGTTAATTATAAATGTCAATATAGACAGTTGAAACACCCAATTGGCAGCATACATACGGCTTGCAGGTATAGTCATTTTTGCATTAAGGAACCAAACACCAATAGCTTCTGCAAGAATCAAGATTATTAGTCCCAATCCAAGCTGTATCGTTACTGATGAAGAAAATATTCTTGTCAGTTTCTCTTTGTCTCCTTTGCCAAGCTCGTATGTAATGAACCTGCTGATTGCAGCCGACAATGAACCTGATATGACAGAAAACATTGCAACAACACCACCTACAACATTGTATATACCAAAATCTTCAACACCTAATGTATGTAATACTACACGTGATGTGTATAGACTTACTGCCATCATAAATAGCATACGTACATATAGCAGCAACGTATTCTTTGCTATTCGCTTATTATTTTGTGATGTATCAGTCATTATTTAAATGAAAAACTAAAAGTTAAAAATGAAAAATCTAATCGCATATTATTTATTATGTAAATATTTTATACATGCGTATCGTTGTTGTTATCCAATAAAAGTCCTTTCATAATATGTTATTTATTGTGTCGATTTATGAGGCAAAACTCAGTGAGTTTTTGATTATTTGGAACATTTTTTATAATTTATTTATATAGATAGAGAAATACAATTTGTCATTTTTTATATTTGTTATCTGGATTTTTCTTATATAATTTTTTGTTTACATATTTTTGATAGATATTGATAACATGATTTAGAAAAATGATAACCGTATCTTTAGCTTCTTTTATATCGTTTATTGTAACTAATGCACCGATTTCAGAGAATGACTTATTACCATGAGCTAAATCATTACGCTTATTTTTTATACTTAATAAAATTTCTGATGTTCTGCTATAATTTGGTATTTTACCCAAGTTAATTTCAAAAAGTTTACTTATAAAGATTATTTTTCGTAGATCTAAATTCCCAGAAGTATTTGGTAAGTTGTTTATACAGATTTGTGAATTTATAGAGTCTTCCGCTATTTTAAATGCTATCTCACATAATTTATCATCTTTTAAAACATTTCCATCGTAATGAGTTTTTATCCATATTTTTCGTAATGACTTTGATAAATCTACATATTTGAGATTTTCGTCTTGAATAGCATCATATATTAAACGAATACAATTATTAATAGTTGATTCAATTGCATTATATAATATAATAAAAGTTTCAGCGCGCATACACTTTTGCATATCACGGCTTATTATTATATTATTATTTTTATCATTAGCATCTATTAATGGTCTATTTTTATGTGTTTCAACTTTGTCTATAAAACAAAGTATCTCATAAAATGACTCTATATCATTTTTACGCTTTTCATAATTATTTATGAGTTCCATTTAAAAATGCATTTTTTGCTATTGTTATTCGTCTTTCTATTTTTTTACTAGTATGAGTTTTATATCTACCTTCAATAGATTCATAAAAATCATTCCTATTATTTTTGTCTACAATAAGTTCTTTTGGTATAGAAGTTTTAATATCAGGATTTTCTTTTAATGCAAGAATAGCTCCAACAGAAATTGCTTCAAAATAAGGTTTTGAAATTCCTTTTTTGCCTATTTTTTTTGCAAAGCCTTGATTGGGGTATGTTTGGGTTATAAATGAAACCATCATATGAAAATCTTTCTCTTTATTTATTTTTTCTTCATCTGTAAAATCTTTATTCTTATTTTCCAGATACGAGTCTAAGTATTTAGCTACACCTTGATTTTCAACACTATTATAGCGCGGATAGCATTCGCTAAAGGCAAAAAATCGCAATAACAATTCTTCTTCTTCCCGTCTGTTTTCAAAATATTTTGTTATTGGGCATAATTTTTTAAATTGGGGATCTTTAGCCAACTCAATGATAAAATCAGTAAATTTTCCACGAAAGATACCTCTTCGGGTTTCCATAGGTAATAATGGAACACTGCTTGTATTTATTCTATCAAACATTTCTTTTCTTACATCCTCACTGGCGTCAGCTGAAAGAACAACCATGCGAATAGCAATATTTTTAAATAAACGTTGACGAGCAGATGATAATTGCGAAAATTTCGTATTATTTAATTCTGTTAATTTTTCTAGTCCTATCAATGTTAGTTCATCATTTAAATATGCTGCCATTGTACGAATTCTCTGAGAACCGTCAACAATTTCTAATTGTCCTGTACTTTTTACTTCAGCGGTAAATATAAAAGGTACGGGTAAGCCTAAGAACAATGATTCTATGTATCGTGATTGATGTTTTTCATCCCAAACAAATTCACGTTGATAGTCTGGAACAAAAATCTCATTTTCTCCTTTATCTATATCGTTTAAATATTTATTTACATATAATTCAATCGTTGGTTCACGCATATCGAATGATACATCCTTTTTTTGAATATCAATTTGCTTCTCAATAGCTTCCAACTTATTAGGATCTAATTTATTGCACATAATATTGATATTATAAAATTAATTTTACTTTAACTTGTTTTTGGTTTATATTTACTTATCCAAACCAACTATATCACTCTTTATTTTCCGATTACTTTTGTATCTTTTTTCAGTGGATTTTGAGGTGAAATTCAATGAAAAGCAAGAGGAAAAGCGGTGGTTTTCAGAAGTTAATGTTCATGATGACCACGTTTTACAATTATCTAACATTGAACTACATTTGTGGTTTGCTCCCGTTCTCAACTGTTCACTTTTCTTTTTTAATAATAAGCGGTATTTTAATTTTAAGCGGATTGAAATTAGCTAACGCTGACCGTTGGTTCCTAATACTAAATTCCGCCGAATTAATTTCATTGATTGTCGGCACATTACCCAACGTAGTGCTTGCGAATGGAATCCACAAGACATTTGGATTTTTCACTCTTCGTTCTTCACTCTTCACTTAAAAAGGGTGTCACTTTTTTGGTCGTTATATAACATAAATTGTTCTGTATAAGAGCGTCTTTTTTTGAAAATAAAAAAAAAGACGGTAATTAAACTTTACAAATTTATTTTTTTGTTTTTGGCACTTTTTGAAAAAATAAAATGGCCTTTTTGTGACTACCTTGTGAAAAGGTCGTCACAGCCAGTTGCGCCTTGATTCAGCGCGGGGATATATGTGTAAGTTATTGTGTTCGTGAAAGTTACAAAATTGATATTCGCTCCGTCTCCGCGATTTTGCTCTCAAAAGTGTGATAGGGTGACTAGGCACTTCTTAAACTTTTTACATATACGTAAAAAAATAAAATAAATGGGGGGTATTATACGTCATTTAATTTTTTTTTTGCGCGTACGTATAAAATGTTTATATAGGAGGGTGTCAAGGGTGTCACACTCTTAAAGGAGTTAGAGTAGTTAAAGTAGTTATCGCTCACTGAGGTGAGCTAGAAGTTAAAGTCATATGCTTTGTGTATTCTTATCCAAAGATAGCCACAAGACTATTGGATTTTTCACTCTTCGTTCTTCACTCTTCACTTTCGTAAGACGCACTACGTTAGCTATTGACTCTAACTCCTAGCCAACTTGTTGGCGATAACTACTCTAACTACTTTAACTCCTAAAAAGAACATTTGTTCACTCTTTTATCGCGAAGTGTCCTCGCCACTGGATGGAGCCTTTGGTGATAAGGCGCTCAAGGGGGAGGCAGTCGTAATAGATGAAGTTCTTCAGGAAGGGCATGATGGTGCTCTCAGAGGTGTGAGTTCTGTTGCCCGTAGTGAGGTCTTCACTATAGGCTTTGGTCATGACGCCGTGATCCCATTTCTCGTAGTCCATACGGCAGAGGCTGGTCTTAGACAGGTCGATGGTCCAGATGCCGTCGGGACGGCCCTCGGAGTCGCAGTGGCCTGTTAGTATCTCGCCGGAGAAGTTGCCGGTAACGGCGCCGCAGGGATGGCCGTCGCTCATCTCAATGATAAGCATGTTGTCGGCGGCGTTTCTGTTGCTGTTGCCTGACGACTTGTATCGGTAGATGCCGTTATGGCGTCCCTCGAAGTAGTCGACATAAAGCAGCTTGTTGGATCCGCGGCGCTTGTGATGGAACTTCCATCGTCCGTGCTTGCTGTTGTGCAGGTAGGTGCCGCTGACATAGTCGGTGGTCTTGCCGTAAGGGTGGTAGAAATACTTGCCGAGGTAATAGAAGCTGCCTTCGTATATGCGTCCGTCGGCGTTTTCATTGTAATAATAGTGCGCCTTGCCGTCAAGATACTTGCCGGCATAGTGCTTGCTCCCGTTAGGCACCTTGTGTCCAAACGGAAGACGTATGAGTTCTTTTAGTTGTTCAGATAATGATTCAAGCATGGATATTTATAGGAGTTAAGAAGTAAAAGCAATTAAGAATTAAAAAGTAAGAAAATTACTTCTGTTGGTTTATGTCAGTAGTTAAGTGGCTATAGCAAACTGCTAGTGGATTTTTTTCCTAGTGGCGCACTGTAGGGACGTACCCCAGGTGCGTCCACCTTTAATCCATCATTTTATTGCACTATAAATCATTGAAATACAATGTGTTATCAGTTGGACGCACCTGGGTACGTCCCTACAATAAACACAGAGAAGCGTTGTTTACTTTTTACTTTTTAATTTTTAATTAGCTAGCTCTGAGTTAAGAAGTAAAAGCAATTAAAAATTAAGAATTAAAAAGTAAGAAAATTACTTCTGTTGGTTTATGCCAGTAGTTAAGTGGCTATAGCAAACTGCTAGTGGATTTTTTTCCTAGTGGCGCACTGTAGGGACGTACCCCAGGTGCGTCCACCTTTAATCCATCATTTTATTGCACTATAAATCATTGAAATACAATGTGTTATCAGTTGGACGCACCTGGGTACGTCCCTACAATAAACACAGAGAAGCGTTGTTTAATTTTTACTTTTTACTTTTTAATTAGCTAGCTCTGAGTTAAGGAGCATATTTAAGTGAAGAGTGAAGAACGAAGAGTGAAGAATCCAATTGCAAACGTAGTGCTTGTAAGTGGAAACCACAAAGCTATTGGATTTTTCACTGTTCACTTTTATCTTTTCACTTTCGTTAGACTCAGTCTCTTGTCATTTGAGTGATGAATTTTGTGAGGTCTTGATGCCATTGGTTTAAATTCGTCAGCTCAATCTGTTCTTGTGGCGAGGCTATAATGTGATACTTCCTTATCCTGCTTAAGTAGCCGTCTACGATCATGCTGTTGGCGGCTAACAGCTGGAGACAGGTAAGGCCGTCGCCCGGTTTTAAACTTCCGCTTTAGACTGCTTTAATAAATCCATGACGGATGTGCAGCCGGGTTTCTAATGCCCTGCTGCTTAAATTAGTTGACTTTACTAATTTGTTGATAACCATTGTGGTTAACATCTGTGCCTTCTTTTCGGCAAAATTTAAGTTATTCATGGGATATATATACCTTTAGGAGTTAAAGGAGCATGGATTGTAATTCATAATTTATAATTCATAATTAGCTTGCGCTGAACTTTGTTTCATAATTAGCTAGCGCTGAACTTTGTTTGGGTTAGACCGAACTGCGTTTCATAATTAGCTAACGCTGAACTTCGTTTGGGTTAGACCGAACTGCGTTTCATAATTAGCTAACGCTGAACTTCGTTTGGGTTAGACCGAACTGCGTTTCATGATGCATAATTAGCTTGCGCTGAGAATAACAGCCACAAGTCATTTGGATTTTTCACTCTTAACTCTTCGTTCTTCACTTAAACACGCTCCTTTAACTACTTTAACTCCCCAAAATCACTATTCACTTTTTTGTCCGATTTAGGACAAAAGTGGGGATTGGGGGATTTGATGTATTATATTTGCAGGGCGTTTGAAGAGTATCGGGTGTCGTTATGAGTACGATTGCAGATACAGATGGCTTTGTGTTGGCGACTGTAAGTTGCCGTTCGCCATTATAACGCCTTGTTGTGTTTATACTGTTAAACCCATTATGAGATATATGACGAAACTTGAAATGTGGAGTGTGGCGGTGCTGTTACTCAATAGAATCGAGGAGGTCGCGCGAGATGTTGACCTTGGCACTGCCGAGGATGCCGATGTCGATTACAAGACTGGTGCTGTTGTCGGGGCAGGAGAGGACGTAGCCTTCAAGGCCCATGAGCTTGCCGCCGTTGACGCGCACCTTTTCGCCGCGGCGGAAAGGACGGGAGTCGATGGTTATCTGGCTCTCGGCATCGCTGACCATGCGCATAAGGCTGCGCATCTGATGGTCGGGGATGACGGCAACAGGGCGGTGGCCGTTTTCGGGACTGCCGGCGATGTTGACCATGAAACGCTTGATGTAAGGCAGGAACACAATCTCCTTGCGGCGCATGAGTTCGGTGCAGCGGATGAAGACGAGGGTGGGGAAGATGATGCGCTCAACGAGTTTGCGGCGGCCGTTGCGCCACTCGCGCATCTCCTTCTGTGCCGCGACATATACCTCATAGTCTTTCTCGCCCTCAGGCTGCGACGCGATGCGTGCCTGAAGCCTTTCGCAACAGAGCTTTTCGGAGTTGTTGTTGACGATGGCAATATACCAATTCTTGGCGATTTTGGGCGTTTTTTGTACGCCTACGGCGCCGGCGGTAGGTGTTACCGTCGCGTTATTTGTCTGTATTGGTGTATTGTTATCCATACTTAGTCTTGTCAGCTTAGTCGAATAAACTTACGACGCACTCTTACGGAGAGTACATCACATACTGCTAAATACCTGATTATCAGCATATAATAAAATTTCATACAACTTTTTGGTTCACACGAGTTCATATTTAATCGCTTTTGAAACAATGATTTAATGCTATTTTTACACCTAAAATATTGGTAATAAGAAATTAATTAGTAATTTTGCAGCATCGGATGTACTCTCCGTAAGAGTGCGTCGTTATAAAGACAAGTTCCCTGATATTTTTTATAATCCGCTTAGGATGTCGCGGTTAGCCTCGTCAATCTTGCCAGTCTGTATGGACGCGAGGTATATCTGCGTGGTGTTTTCGGAGTCGTGGCCCATGGCTTCGCTGATGACGCCCACGGAGACGTCTCTCTCTTTGGCAGCCGTAGCCCACGAGTGGCGCGCCACATACATGGTAAGAGGCGTGGATATGCCGGCAAGGGCACCAACCTTCTTGAGGTTGCGGTTGACACGGAGCATGGCGTTGAGATACTGGGTGCGCTCGGTGCCGTCTTCGCGCGTGATGATGGGCAGGAGATACTGCGTGGGCGTGGGACCGTAGGCGTCGACGATGGTCTGCATGGGGCGTTCCCATCTGACGGTGAGCTGCTGGCCCGTCTTCTTGCGGCTGTAGACGACGTAGCTGTTGCACAGGTCTTTTTTGCGGAGATAGGCGATGTCGACAAACGACATGCCGCGCATATAGAACGAGAAGAGGAAGATGTCGCGGGCGAAGGCGAGCGACTTGTCGCCGGAGAGATTGAGAGCCTTGACGCGACGTATGGCAGCCATGCTGACGGCACGGTGCGAGGTCTTGTCGACACCTGTGTAGACGGTGGCGAAGGGTTCGCCCTTGGGAGCAATGCCCTCGGCAACGGCCTTGTTGTAGACGCTGCGCAGGATGCGCATATAGAAGGATGTGGTGTTGCGGCACAGGCGGCGCGAGCGGAGCCACGACTCGTAGGATTCGGCGAAGGTGGCATTAATCATGCCGAAGTATAAGTCGCTGCCGTTGCGGAACGTCATAATGCTGTTGAGCAGCTGCCGGTAGCTGTCGGCAGTGCGCAGCCGGCCCTGCTGCCGCAAACTGCCGATGAGCCGTTGGATGAAGCCTGACACGGAGTTGTGGGCAGACGCAGGCAAGTGGTGGTAGCAGTAGATGATGTCGGCAGTGTTGTAAGGCAGTCCGGCACTGTCGTATTTGCTGATTATGCCGTTGAGCCTTTGCCTTATGTCGCACACTTTGTGGTGTATGGCAGTGAGCGTCTTGTTGCGTCCTGCCGACATGGGCGACATGAGTAGCATACAGTTGTTGCGTTCGTCCCATTCGTCGGCAAATATGCGGCATTTGGTGCTGACGCGTCTTACGGTGTGGCGGTGGGATACGAGGAACACCAGCGTTCCCTCGCGTCCCTTGTTGTCTGCCATCTTGAATATAAGTTTTAATGTAGTCATGGATGATAGTTTTTTTATATATAGACGGAGGAAATTTAAGTGAAAAGAGAAAAGTGAAAAGAGAAAAATCCAAATGTATTGTGGGATATTTTGGGGAGTTAAAGGAGTTAGAGTAGTTATCGCCAACAAGTTGGCTAGGAGTTAGAGTCAATAGCCAACGTAGTGATTGTGACAAGAATTCACAAAATATTTGGATTTTTCACTCTTCACTCTTCACTTTTCACTGTTCACTTTCATCAGACGGGTATATGGATTTTTCGTTTTTCACTTTTATCTTTTCACTTAAATATGCTTTTCACTTATCTTATTCCTTTAATAAAATCTGTATTAAACAATCGAAGGAGCATATCAAAATATTTTTGAACACTTACTTAATATCAAAATGCAGATTGATTGAATGGCGATATTTTTCGTAGTATTACTATTTTTATTGTAATTTTCAGAATTTAATTTTGAAAAATAGAATTTTATTCATATCTTTGCAATATGATAATTGAGTGAATCAAATGAGAATATTTACAGAACAGGCTATAAAAGAATATGCAGAAGCGCATCCTGATACAAAGGTAGCTTTACAAGAATGGACTACCATAGTCAAGAGAAGCAAATGGACTTGTTTTGCTGATGTAAAGAAAACATTTAATAGTGTTGATAGTGTTGGCAACCAACATTATGTTTTCAATATTAAAGGAAACAATTATAGGTTGATTGTAGTGATAAAATTCACTATAAAATTCGTTTATATTCGTTTTATTGGTACTCATGTAGAATATGACAAAATAGCTGATTGCTCTAAAATATAATAATAAATAGAGAGAATCTTTGCTTGATGGATTCGATTTTTAATACTGATATTACTATTAAGATTTATACTGATATGACAAAGATAGAAACAAAAGCTCAATACGACTGGGCTGTAAAAAGAGTTGAAGAGCTGCTCCCACTAGTAACAGATGAAACTCCTCTTGATGACCCGAACAGCATAGAGTTGGAATTGCTTTCTAACCTTGTTGCGGACTATTCGGAAGAACATTTTGCATTGGGAGAGCCATCACTTGTTGATGTTCTCAAACTCCGTATGTATGAAATGGGACTTAACCAAAAAGCATTGGCCAAGCTGATTGGTGTTAGCCCTTCACGTTTGAGCGATTATATTTCCGGTAAATGTGAACCAACATTGAAGGTGGCGCGTGAGATTAGTCAGAAACTGAATATTGATGCAAATATTGTACTTGGCGTTTGATATGAGAAATGTTGAGGTAATAGTTGAAAATGCAGGGAGTAATCTTTGTGCTTATATCGAAGGTGCTCCTGTGATGACCGTCGGTGATAACATAAGGGAAATAGAGAAGAACATGAAGGAAGCCATAGACCTGTATCTGGAGGACAATACGAACCCTTGTGATGTTCTCAAAGGAGAATTCACTCTGACGTTTAAGATAGATGCTGCCTTGCAGATTTGAGAACGTAAAAGACAAGTTTGACACATCCAGCAAGGAGGAAACGGAAGAGAAACAGGAGAATGAGATAGAGGGACAAAACATCTTTCATATATAAAAGTAGTAGCAGTAAAGTTGAATAATAGAAAAATTCAGTAAGAAAATATTATTGATTATTTGGAATACAAAGGTTACAAGGGTTCTGTGGAATACAGCAAAGAGGACAATTGCCTTTGCGGTAAGGTACAAGGAATGGGCAACAAAGCTTTGATTCTTTATGAAGGAACTACCATCGACGAACTCCGAAAGGATTTTTAAGAAGGGATTGACAGCTATCTTGAAGGGTGTAAAGCGGATGGTGTTGAGCCGGTTAAGCCATTTAGCGGTAAACTAAATCTTCGTATGCTATCCGATCTTCATGCCCGTGTATCTGCATTTGCTGCAAGTGCTGGTATTATTATTAATGATTTCATCAACAATGCTATTGTCAGAACTGGAGCATGGCTGTGCGATGTAAAGTGATTCAGAAAGGTATTAATGCGCTGACAGAGGAATTGGCAGGCTATAAAATTGTTGTGATTATGTTATAGCCTAGAAATAATAGTGGCAGAGATATAAAAATTTGGACGGGTATTTGGTAATGTTTTAAAAAGTGTGTCCAGAAAGAGTCCACTCATGTCTGTAGATTTCAAATGACATTGCAAATTTAGCGTATTATTTTAATTGGTTTAGAGAATTGAGAAAATATCATAATTAAAAAAGCTACATGTATGGTAAACTAGATTCTAAAGAGAAAATTAATTGCACAATTATTAAACTTCGAAATATTGTTGAAGACTGAAGCCATTTTGTATATTATTCTTTGTCATGCCTATTGTGACAACTTCAATTTTCATAATATAAGCCATATCACTACTGTCCCGTAAAAGTGGATAAATAGTTCTTTGAAATTATTGAAATATAGT
>ENA-ORRI01001111-ORRI01001111.1-human-gut-metagenome-genome-assembly--contig:-NODE-1111-length-11706-cov-3.21432_pt1 | contig 11706 bp, 10 predicted proteins | sample MGYA00242172_ERZ509128 | MGnify/ENA primary metagenome ERZ509128 (study PRJEB26280, sample SAMEA2338623) | human gut metagenome | biome: human gut; feature: human-associated habitat; material: faeces... | reverse complement strand
GTGGGAGCCGTTAATCTTGTCGAAACCATATGCCCAGTCAATACCCATCATACCAATCATCGGCAGGAAGATACGGACACCGACACCTGCCGAGCGTTTCAACTGGAACGGATTGAACTTGCTTACATCTGTCCATGCGTTACCTCCTTCGATGAAGCCTAGCGCATAGATACTGGTCGAATTCTCCAGCATCAACGGGTATCTTAATTCTGCACCTAAACGTACGTAAGCGTAGCCTTCACTACCATAAGGGGTCAATGAACCGTTTTCGTAACCACGCAGTGCAATGGTTTCGGAAGCGTAGCTGGTGCTATAGCCTGTCATACCGTCACCACCCATGTAGAATGTTTCAAAAGGTGATTTTTTGTATTTGTTATAGTGACCCAGCAAGCCGAATTCTGCGCGTGTCATAATAACCGGACATTTCTGACCTCCTGTAAGGGCGGTATAGGTCTTTGATTTGAATTTCCATTTATGGTATTCAATCCAGTTGAACATGCTTGCCGCTTCATCATAATCATCTTTACCGTATACCGAGTAGTCCTTGTTACTGAACAATGAGTACGGAGGAGTCAACTGTACGGAAGCCGAGAATTCAGAACCGCGACGCGGGAAAATCGGGTTGTCCGTAGAGTTACGTGCCAGAGTTAGATTCAAACTCAAGTTGTTGCAATTACCGGTTGACATATACTCTCCGTTGTTCAACTTGATATACAGGTAGCTCCAGTCTTTCAATATAAATCGTTGGTAAGAGAGTTCGGCTGACAGGGTAAAGTAGTCATCCGGCCACCTCAAACGCTTACCCCAACCGATGGATGCTCCATACATCTGGATAGATTTGTCGGGGTCATAATAAGACTCGTAGTTGTTATATCCACCATAATAATTACCATAACCGCTGTAATAATTATAGTAATTATTCATATAAGCTGAGTTATAGTAGTTACTGCTGATATCTGTCTGTATGGAGTAGAAAGCCGAAACAGAGAATGAATTCGGACGTTTCCCGCCAAACCACGGGTCAAAGAACGATACACTATATGACTGGTAGTAACTACCGTTGGTCTGTCCGCTGATGGTCAATGTCTGCCCATCACCTTGTGGCAGGAATCCTCGGTAGTTATCACTCTTATGGAACAAGTTTGCCATAGAGAAGTTCGTGAACTTCAAACTTAATTTACCGATAACACCGGTCTGTCCCCAACCTGCCGAGAACTCTACCTGGTCATTTGCTTTAGACTCCAGATTCCAGTTGATGTCTACTGTACCATTGGTAGGATCCGGTTGAACATCCGGCTGGATATTTTCAGGGTTGAAATGTCCCATTTGGGCTATCTCACGATAGGAACGTTCCAATGCTTCTTTGCTGAACAGATCTCCCGGTTTGGTTCTTAACTCACGGCGTACCACGTTTTCATACAAACGGTCGTTACCGTTGATGCGCACTTTGCTGATAGAGGCCTGAGGACCTTCCTGAATACGCATTTCCAAGTCAATGGAGTCACCGTCTATGTTTACTTCTACCGGGTCAAGGTTGTAGAATACGTATCCTTTATTATAGTAGTAGTTACCGATAGCGTCTTCATCACCGGTTAGACGCTCGGTCATTAATTTCTGGTTATAAACATCTCCTTTTTTCATACGGAGTTGCTCGTTCAACCAGTCCGAAGCATAAATGGTGTTACCTACCCATGTCACGTTGCGCAGATAGTATTTGTCACCTTCTTCTATTTTCATGTACACATCGACGGTACGGTCATCGTATGGAGAAATGCTGTCCACAACAATTTGTGCGTCGCGGTAACCTAATTCGTTGTATTTGTCGATGATATGCTGTTTGTCTTCTTCGTATTTCTCTTCAATGAACTTTTTGGTACGGAAGAGGTTGACAAGTTTGTTTTTCTCATTCGTCTTCTTCATGACACGCTTTAACTTCTTGTCACTCAACACAGTGTTGCCGTCAATGGTGATCTTGTGGACTTTCACCTTTTCTTTCTTGTCAATCATTACATCAACATCCACTTGGTCTTTATTGTCAGCCAAATCACGCTCTACAATAGTCACTTCGGCGTTTTTAAAACCTTTTTCATCGAAATGTTTCTTGATTAATATTTTAGCACGGTCTATCAAGTTGGGAGTAATCTGGCTTCCTTTTACCAAGCCTAGTTTGGCTTCCAAATCTTCACGCTCGCTTTTCTTTACGCCGTGGTAACGAATGTCGGCAATACGTGGACGTTGAGCCAGGATGATTTTTAAATAGATCTTGTCTCCAACAATTTTTTCAGCTATGATTTGTACATCAGAGAACAGTCCGTGTCGCCAATAACGTTTTACAGCTGTGGTAATGTCATCTCCCGGAACAACAATGGTCTGTCCTACCGATAGTCCTGAAAGTCCGATCAATACATAATCTTCATAGTTTTTTACGCCTTCTACTTTGATTCCGCCGATTTCATACTTCTTGGGCGTTCCGGAATAAAGTATGACTGGATTGTCGTTTTCTTCTACGTTTGCTTCTTGGGCGTAACTGCCTGTTGAAAAGCAAAATAGGCATGTAAGCGTTAATAGTATAAGTGAAATACGATATAGCATTTTATCTAACTTTATATTTGTTCACTGGTTTTGCCGAAACGGCGTTCTCTTTTCTGATAATCATAAATGGCTTTGCAAAATTCTTCTTCGCGGAAATCCGGCCAGAACGTTTCACAAAAATATAGTTCGGAATAAGCACATTGCCAAAGCAGATAGTTGCTAAGGCGGATTTCTCCTCCGGTACGTATAAGCAAATCTGGATCGGGCATATAGTTTGTACTTAAATGCGCACTTATCAAATTGTCATCGATGTCGTCAATGGCTAGTTTGTTGTTTTGAATCTTGATCGTTATTTGTCTTACCGCTTCTGTTATTTCCCATTTGGAAGAGTAGCTTAAAGCAAGTGTCAGACACATGCCGGTATTGATTGAGGTGTGTTCAATACATTGGTTCAATCGTTCCAGAACTTCTACCGGTAACTTTGCCGTATCACCGATAATGCGAAAACTGATGTTGTTTTTCATGAAAGTTTCTTCTTCAATGGAGTCCATCAGAAGACTCATCAGAGCAGCGACTTCATCTACCGGGCGATTCCAGTTTTCGGTAGAGAAAGTATATAGTGTCAAGTATTTGACTCCCAGTCTAGCCGCTTCTTCTGCTATGATGTGTACAGTTTCTGCACCGGCTTGATGTCCGAAGCTACGTGCCTGTCCACGTTGTTTAGCCCATCTTCCATTTCCATCCATTATAATGGCTACATGGGCAGGTATACGGCTTTTGTCTATTTGCTCTCTATATGGCATGTCGCAATCTATTTTATATGACTCTCTTTGACTTTATTCCTTGGAATCGAATCCCAACTTATTGATTCTTCCCCTCCATACTTCTCCACTTCGGCTCCATATAATCCACAAAAAGTTATTTTTGTCTATAACATAAGAATAGTTGCCGTCTGCCTGATGGTATAGATCGGGGAATTCTGTTGGGAAAAATACATATCTAGAAACAGGTTTCCATGTAACGCCTTGATCTGTTGATTCATAGAATTGGCTGAAGGCGGGAATGTCCTTACCGAAACTTTTGCCCGGACCACCGAAAGCGTATAATTGGTCGTTGTAATGAATCATGGCTATATTAGCCAGCTTGGGACAATAAAAACTATCGTATGCGGCTGTAGGATAATCTGCCCAACTGTCTTCTGTGGTCAGTCTGGTCCATACAGTAGAGGTCGTGTCGGTAGCAATGGGATTTTCCCCCATTAGTACCATACGGTCTATGGATTTATTGGTTACCAACGGGTAAGCTGTGTATGATATCTGATTTTTCGGGAAATTGGCCGGAACCTCTCCATTAGTATCCCACGCCATAGCATCCGTACTTTCCATAAAATGATTGTTGGTGTCTATGGCGTACAATTTGCGGTTATATTCTGAATGAACGCCGGCAATCAGCTTCTCGAATTTGGTGTTAGTGCCAATCTTGCTCCAGCTTTTTCCATCAGAGGAACAGTACAGGTCATTGTCGGCAAGTATGTATAATTTGTCTCCCCATGCCATGGCAGAAGAATAGTCCGCATTTAGCATATTTTCAGGTAAAGCCTGTAAGGGTGTCCAGGTTCCTCCATCATTGATGTGGGTGCTTGTAACAGCGGCACCATTGTCTTGCTGTGCGAAAACATAAATATAATCTCCTAATGTGACTGCTTTTTGTGCCTGGATGGTGTTGTCGAAACTACTTCCTCTATGGCTCCACTGCAATGAGTCGGGAACTTGTTTATGTACATTAATCTCAGCTTTATAAATAGGCCCATAGACTCCGCTCATTGCCATAACTTTAAATTGGATAGGTTTTTCGAAATTCAAGGAGTCGGTTTCATTCCACAACGAATCTTTGTCCTCTGCAACAATAAAAACTCCGATACCATCTGATGTTATGCTGACTACAACTTTGCTGATGTCTGTACCGACTGGCAGGGAGTCTACATTGTAGATATGTCTTGTGCCTTGGTCGATGGCAAAAGGGTATTTGGTACCATCAACGGTGAATGTCAGCGTTGTATCTTTGCCATTAACCTTTTCGGTATATTGAGTTTCAATTTTATCTTTTATAGCAAAAGCGGTAATGCTTGATTCTGAACTATATTCTGTTTCTACTTCGTTGTCGTCCAAGCAAGATGTAATCATAAAAGCTGCAGTAAGCAGACTTGTGATGACAGTCAAAAACTTTATTTTCATTTGCAAATGAGTCTATTGTTACAAGTCGCAAAAGTAGGAAGATTTTTTTCTATACAGAAGTTTTAGGGCAAGTTTTATATTAATTTATAGATAAACTAGCCCTTTTTCTCTGTCAATCAGCCACATTTTGTCTTTGGTTTTGTGGATGGACGGCATGCATTATTTCTCTTCCAAAGTATATTTTATTCAATTTAAAGTATTTTTTTTGAATAGAAGGTGCCTCTATCCCATTCTTCAAACACAGTGGAACCTTTTCTATGAAGGCTTCATCCCATAGACTGGAATCTATGAAAGACTGTAATAAAATACTTCCTCCTTCTACTAGAAGTGATTGTATTTTTTTCTGATATAATACTTCCATTATTTGCGGCAGGATGTCTTTGCTAAAATCCAAAGATATGTATTCTGTTAATGTGTTTGGCTGATGGGGGGATTTTCGGGTGAACACGAATGTCTTTATCCTGCCACTGAAAAGTTCCAGGTCTCGCGGTAATGTCAATTCTTTGTCTATTACCAGGCGTACGGGATGCTTGCCGTACCAATTCCGGGTGGATAAGGAGGGATTGTCAAGTAATGCCGTGCGTCGTCCTACTAATATAGCGTCATGTTCGGCGCGTTTTTTGTGTACCAGCATGCTGGTCAGTGGATTGGATAGTTTGATCGGTTTTCCTCCTGTGCGGTTTATATCGATGAAACCATCGGTAGATTCTGCCCACTTTAAGGTTATGTATGGGCGTTTGAGTGTGTTGAATGTAATGAAGCGTCTTATCAGGTGCCGGCATTCCTCCTCTAATACACCTACAGTTACTTCAATACCGGCTTTGCGCAGTTTTTCGATACCTCTGCCGGCTACCAGAGAAAACGGGTCCATGCAGCCTATCACGACTTTGGGGATTTTCTTCTCTATAATCAGATCGGCGCAGGGAGGGGTCTTCCCATAATGGGAGCATGGTTCCAGACTTACGTAAATGGTTGATTCCTTCAACAGATTTTCGTCTTTAACGGAACGTATGGCGTTTACTTCGGCATGTGCCTCTCCGCAACGGATGTGGTAGCCCTCTCCAATAATGGTATCGTGATATACGATGACAGCACCTACCATCGGATTAGGAGCTGTGTTACAGAGTCCGTTGTGTGCCAGTTGCAGACAACGGGAAATATATTTTTCATCTTTTGTCATAACAGTCTTGTTTAAATTCTTACTTTTGCATATAAAATGACACTATGAATCCTGTTGTATCTTACATAAAACAAACCTTGCAGGGGTATTACCCCGATACAGAACTTGTACCTATGGCTAAATTGCTGCTTACACAAGTCTTCGGTATGTCTGTTGTTGAATTGTATGCAGGCAAAGATACTACTTTTTCAGTGAATGAGCAGAAACGGTTGGATGATATTCTGGTCCGTCTGCAAAAACTAGAACCTATTCAATATATAATAGGCACTGAAGAGTTTTATGGTCTTACTTTTGAAGTGAATAAACATGTATTGATTCCACGTCCGGAAACGGGGGAGTTGGTAGATTGGATTATACGGGAACATAAGTATGGTTGGGTTAAAATATTGGATATTGGTACGGGGAGTGGTTGTATCGCTGTCTCTTTGACCAAGAATCTGGAAGAGGCGGAGGTCGTTTCATGGGATGTCTCAGAAAAGGCGTTGCAAGTTGCAGAACGTAATTGCAGGCGGAACGGCGTTCGTGTAACTCTTGAGCAAAGGGATGTGCTGCTTGCTTCTCCTGCCGGTGAGCAGTTTGATGTCATTGTCAGCAATCCACCTTATATTACAGAAAAGGAGAAAGCGAATATGAGTGCTAATGTCTTGGAGTGGGAGCCGGAATTGGCTTTGTTTGTGCCGGATGATAGTCCATTGCTGTTTTATCGGAAAATAGCAGAATTGGGTAGGGATATGTTAGTGTCTGGTGGAAGGCTTTATTTTGAAATTAATCAGGAATATGGCCGGGAGACGGTGGATATGCTAGCTGGTTTGGGATACAAAAATATAGAATTGAGGAAAGATCTCTTTCAAAATGATAGAATGATAAAAGCGGAAAAATGAGATGAAAGGAGAATTAAGTGAGAATGAGTTGAGGTATAAGGCAGAAGCTTATTGTTCTTCAATGGAACGTTGTGTAACGGATGTAGAGGCTAAATTATCACAATGGGGGGCAACTCCGGAAGTGATGGAGAAAATCGTTCGGCATTTGCAGGATGAGAGATACATTGACCAGAAGCGTTTTTGCTCGGCTTTTGTTCGTGATAAATATCGCTTTAACCAATGGGGCAGAGTGAAAATCAGTCAGGCTTTGCGCATGAAGAAGATCCCTGCGGATGTTATAGCCGAAGGGTTGGAGGAGATAGATGAACGGGAGTATGTGGAGATTCTGTCTGGCTTGATCGAGCAGAAAAGAAGTAGAGTGAAAGCATGTACGGAATACGAACGGAATGGGAAATTGATTCGTTTTGCTGTTGGTAGAGGATTTGAAATAGAGGCTGTTTGCCGTTGTGTGAAACAAACCGGAGAAGATGATGTCTATTTGGACTGATCTTTGGAATTTATTTTTCCCACATAGTTGTCTGCTTTGTGGGCGGCAGCTTATATCAGGGGAGAGAGTGCTTTGCTTGAAATGCTTGTCAAGGCTTCCGCGTACTCAATTTCATTTACGGAAAGATAATATTGTAGAATGTAACTTCTGGGGAAAAATACCGGTGGAGCGTGCCACCTCTTTTCTTTATTATGCAAAGGGAGGGAATGTCCGACAGTTGTTGTATGAACTGAAATATCATGGTAATCAAGAAGTGGGTGAAGTGATGGGGCGGATGATGGCATCTGAACTTATGTGTTCTCATTTTTTTGATGGGATAGATTTGATTGTTCCTGTCCCGTTACATCAACGTAAAAAACGTTTAAGGGGGTATAATCAGAGTGAATGCTTGGCACGGGGAGTTTCGGTGGTGACAGGTATTCCTATGAACACTAAAGTTGTGATAAGAAGCAGATATACTGATACGCAGACGCATAAAGGACAATATGCAAGATGGGAAAACGTGCGAAATTTGTTTGCCTGTATTTTCCCCGATGGCTTGGAAGGAAAGCATCTATTGTTGGTGGATGATGTGCTGACAACAGGGGCTACGGTTGTTTCTTGCGCTGATGCCTTTCGTGGCATACCCGGATTACGTATCAGTGTACTTACTTTGGCATTGGCAGGGGAATCTTGATAACAACAACTATTTTTTAGAAAAATACCTTGTCCGATTTTTCATTATCTCGATGTATTTCTATATTTTTGCACAATATTTATCAGATATAGTTGAGTTATGAAGACTTTAGAAAAATTATTCGCAGAGAAATTACTGAAGATTAAGGCTATCAAGTTGCAGCCGGCTAATCCTTTTACTTGGGCATCCGGTTGGAAGTCGCCTTTTTATTGTGATAACCGCAAAACTCTTTCGTATCCTTCTCTTCGTAATTTTGTGAAACTTGAGATTAGCCGTATTGTCCTGGAGAAGTTCGGTCAGGTAGATGCTATTGCCGGTGTGGCGACAGGGGCTATCCCTCAAGGAGCTTTGGTGGCTGAAGAATTGAATCTGCCGTTTGTGTATGTTCGTTCTACTCCGAAAGACCATGGCTTGGAAAACCTGATTGAAGGTGAACTTCGTCCTGGTATGAAAGTCGTAGTTATTGAGGACTTGATTTCAACTGGCGGCAGTAGCTTGAAAGCTGTTGAAGCTATCCGTCGTGACGGATGTGAAGTGATTGGTATGGTCGCTGCATTTACTTATGGTTTCCCGGTGGCAATTGAAGCGTTCAAGGAAGCAAAAGTGAACTTGGTTACTCTGACTAATTATGAAGCTGTATTGGATTCGGCCTTGAAAACCGGATATATTAATGAAGAGGATGTTTCTGTTTTAGATAACTGGAGAAAGGATCCGGCTCATTGGGAGGCAGGCAAATAAGTTATAGTTTTAAAACAAATATAATATGAAGAGAACCGTTCGGAAATTTTTATGGATTTCCGGATTGTTCTTTTCGTGTTTTTAGAGAGCAGGTATTATGGCACAATTTGAGAGTAGTGTGAAATATGTTCCTTATAGTCAGGAGCAGGTGTTTAATAAGTTGTCGGATTTAAGTAACTTGGAATCTGTACGTGATAAATTGGCTGACAAGGTACAAGGTATGGAGTTCGACTGTGATTCTTTAAGTTTTACGGTACAAGGCATAAGCATTACTTTGCGTATTATAGAACGTGAACCTTGTAAATGTGTTAAATTCGAAAGTGAAAAATCTCCGGTCCCTATGAATTTGTGGATTCAGATTTTGCCTGTAGAGGCTGGGGTAACTATTCGTGCAGAAGTGAATATGTTTATGAAGGCAATGGTTACTAAACCTTTACAGGATGGGGTGGATAAACTGGCTGAGATGTTATCGATGATTCCTTATTAAAAAATAAAGAAAAATATGGCACAGAAACTTTGGGAAAAAAATGTCCGAGTAAATGAGGAGATAGATCGTTTTACAGTAGGACGTGACCGTGAAATGGACCTTTATCTGGCTAAACACGATGTATTGGGCTCAATGGCACATATCACCATGTTGGAAAGTATTGGTTTGCTTACGGCCGGAGAATTGGAAATGCTGTTAGCGGAATTAAAGAATATCTATGCTTCTGCCGAAAAGGGAGAGTTTGTAATAGAGGATGGTATAGAGGATGTACACTCGCAAGTAGAATTGATGTTGACGCGTAAGTTGGGAGATGTCGGGAAGAAAATTCATAGTGGACGTTCACGCAATGACCAGGTGCTGGTGGATTTGAAGCTGTTTACTCGTGCGGAATTAAAAGAAGTGGCCGAAGCAGTAGAGCGGCTTTTCCATGTGCTGATTTCTCAAAGCAATCAATATAAAGATGTGCTGATGCCGGGATATACCCATTTGCAGATAGCGATGCCTTCTTCATTTGGCTTGTGGTTTGGTGCGTATGCAGAGAGTTTGGTGGACGATATGATGTTTCTGCAGGCCGCATTCAAAATGTGCAACCGTAATCCGTTGGGGTCTGCTGCCGGTTATGGTTCTTCTTTCCCGCTAAACCGTGAGATGACTACTAGTCTGCTGGGTTTTGATTCGATGAACTATAATGTGGTATATGCGCAGATGGGACGTGGCAAAATGGAACGTAATGTAGCTTTTGCCTTGGCTTCTATTGCCGGAACCGTTTCTAAGATGGCTTTTGATGCTTGTATGTTTAGTAGTCAGAATTTTGGCTTCGTGAAACTTCCGGACGAGTGTACAACTGGTTCCAGTATTATGCCCCATAAGAAGAATCCCGATGTGTTCGAACTGACACGGGCTAAGTGTAACAAGATACAGGTTCTCCCCCAACAAATTATGATGATAATGAACAATCTGCCTTCGGGTTACTTCCGTGATTTGCAGATTATAAAAGAAGTATTCCTGCCTGCTTTTCAGGAGCTGAAGGAGTGTTTGCAAATGGCTGCCTATATCATGGACAAGATTAAAATCAACGAGCATATTCTGGATGATGATCGTTACCTTTATATATTTAGTGTGGAAGAGGTTAACCGTCTGGCTTCTGAGGGCATGCCATTCCGTGATGCTTATAAGAAGGTGGGCTTGGATATAGAAGCCGGAAAATTTACTCACAACAAGAAGGTACATCATACTCATGAGGGTAGTATAGGTAATTTGTGTAATGACAGAATTGAAAATCTGATGCAACAGGTAGTAGATGGTTTTAACTTCTCAGTCATGGAGCAGGCAGAACAATCCCTTTTGGGTAGATAGAAACAATTATAAATCGCATGATCATGAAATATCAACCTTCAGCAGAGCGCTATGACAAGATGCAGTATAAATACTGTGGGAATAGCGGATTGCTTTTGCCTCGTATCTCTTTAGGTTTGTGGCATAATTTTGGCAGTGTGGACGATTTCGGTGTGGCAACCGATATGATTAAATACGCTTTCGATAATGGGGTTACGCATTTTGACTTGGCTAATAATTATGGCCCCATTCCGGGAAGTGCTGAGATTAATTTTGGTAAAATCTTAAAGGAAAATTTTCAAGGTTATCGTGATGAATTGATTATTTCCTCAAAAGCAGGGCATGAAATGTGGGATGGACCTTATGGAGGAAACAGTTCGCGTAAGAATTTAATGGCCAGCATTGATCAAAGTTTGCGTCGTACCGGTTTGGATTACTTTGATATATTCTATAGTCACCGTTATGATGGGGTGACTCCTGTTGAGGAAACAATGCAGGCATTGATTGATATAGTGAAACAAGGAAAGGCATTGTATGTGGGTATTTCAAAATACCCTCCAGCACAAGCTAAAATAGCTTATGAAATGTTGAGGGCTGCCGGTGTGCCGTGTCTCATTAGCCAATATCGTTATAGTATGTTTGACCGTACTGTAGAGGAGAAATCATTGCCATTGGCTGCAGAACAAGGCTCCGGTTTTATTGCATTTTCGCCTTTGGCGCAAGGCTTGCTGACTAAAAAATATCTGCATGGTATTCCGGAACATTCTCGTGCGGCCCGTTCTACCGGATTTTTGAAAGTAGATCAAGTGACAGAAGATAAAGTAGGAAAAGCACGTCGGTTGGATGAAATAGCCGCTCGTCGTGGCCAGACTTTGGCTGAGATGGCATTGGCATGGGTCTTGAAAGACGAACGAATGACTTCTGTTATTGTGGGGACAAGTTCTGTGAAACAGTTGGCAGATAATCTTCATGCATTGGATAATTTGAACTTTACTAATGAAGAATTGGCCGAAATAGAGGGAATTTTACGATTGTAAATAAAAAAATGGGTGCAAAGTTTGGTTGGTATTATAAAATGACTTATCTTTGCATCCGTTAAAACAAAAGGCGGAAATAGCTCAGTTGGTAGAGCATAACCTTGCCAAGGTTAGGGTCG
>ENA-ORRI01001106-ORRI01001106.1-human-gut-metagenome-genome-assembly--contig:-NODE-1106-length-11729-cov-3.0072_pt1 | contig 11729 bp, 13 predicted proteins | sample MGYA00242172_ERZ509128 | MGnify/ENA primary metagenome ERZ509128 (study PRJEB26280, sample SAMEA2338623) | human gut metagenome | biome: human gut; feature: human-associated habitat; material: faeces... | reverse complement strand
TTTCATCGCGCGGCGGAAGCCGATGCGCTTCTCGAGCTGCGCGGCGATGTTCTCGGCGACGAGCTGTGCGTTCGTATCCGGCGTGCGGACCTCGACGATGGAGAGGGCGACCGGCTTGCCGATCATCTTCTCGACGGAGAGGCGGATGCGCTCGATCTCCGCGCCGCCCTTGCCGATGACAACGCCCGGACGAGAGCAGTGGATATAGATGCGGACCTTCGCGCTGTCGCGCTCGATCTCGATGTTCGGGATGCCTGCGGAATACAGGGTCTTCTTCAGGTACTGGCGGATCTTGTAGTCCTCAACGATCAGGTCGCCGACCTTCTCGTCACGGGCATACCAGCGGGAATCCCAATCTTTGATGACGCCGACACGCATGCCGTGCGGATTAACTTTCTGTCCCATATCTTCTGCCTCCTCCCTTATGCCTTCTCAGCCACGACGATGGTGATGTGGCTGGTGCGCTTGTTGATGCGGTACATACGGCCCTGAGCTCTCGGGCGGCCGCGCTTGAGGATCGGGCCGGCCGTGGCATAGGCCTCGGCAACGTAGAGGTTGTCCGGATCCATCTCGAAGTTGTTCTCCGCGTTGGCGCAGGCGCTCTTGAGGAGCTTGAGCATGAGCTCGCAGCCGGCCTTCGGCGTGTTGGCCATATAGGCCTCGGCGACCTTGGTGTCCTTGCCGCGGATCATGTCGCACACGATCTGGACCTTACGGGGAGCGATACGGGCGTGCACCAGCTGGGCACGTGCAGTTTTCAGTTCTTCCATGTTCTCTCCCCCTTACTTTCCAACAGTCTTGCTGCCGGCGTGGCCGCGGAACGTGCGCGTGGGCGCGAACTCGCCCAGCTTATGTCCGACCATGTCCTCGGTCACATAGACCGGAACGTGACGGCGGCCGTCATGGACAGCGATGGTGTGGCCGACAAAGGACGGGAAGATCGTGGAGGAACGGCTCCAGGTCTTGATGACCTTCTTCTCGCCGGCCTTGTTCATTTCATCGACCCGCTTCAGCAGCTCGGGAGCGGCAAACGGGCCTTTCTTAACACTTCTGCTCATTACCTATTCCCTCCTTACTTCGCGTTGCGGCGCTTGACAATGAACTTGTCGGTCGCATTCTTCTTCTTGCGGGTCTTGTAACCCATCGCCGGCTTGCCCCACGGGGTGACCGGGCCGGGACGGCCGACAGGCGCTTTGCCTTCGCCGCCGCCGTGCGGGTGGTCGCACGGGTTCATGACAGAACCGCGGACAGTCGGGCGGATGCCCATGTGGCGTTTGCGGCCGGCCTTGCCGACGGCGATGTTGGCATGGTCAACATTGCCGACCTGGCCGATGCAGGCGATGCAGTTGAGGCGAACCTTGCGGTACTCGCCGGAGGGGAGACGGACGGTAGCCATGCCGTTTTCCTTCGCCATGAGCTGCGCGGCGACGCCCGCGGAGCGGACCAGCTGCGCACCCTTGCCGGGGTAGAGCTCGATGTTGTGGATGACGGTGCCGACCGGGATGTTGGCCAGCGGCAGGGCGTTGCCCGGCTTGATGTCCGCCGCGGCGGAGGACAGGACGGTGTCGCCCACGTTCAGGCCGACAGGGGCCAGAATGTAGCGGCGCTCGCCGTCGGTGTACTCGACCAGGGCGATATAAGCGCTGCGGTTCGGATCGTACTCCAGGCGCAGGACGGTAGCAGGCACGTCCATCTTGTCGCGCTTGAAGTCGATGACGCGGTACTTTTTGCGGTTGCCGCCGCCCTGATGGCGGACGGCCGTAGCTGTTGCGGCCGGAGTGCTTCTTGAGGACCTCCACGAGCTCCTTCTGCGGCTTGGCGTGCTTATCGACACCGTCGAAGCCGGAAACGGACATATGTCTGCGGGAAGGCGTGGTGGGTTTATAGGTTTTAATCGACATTGTTCAATTCCTCCCTTACACCATGCCCTCGAAGATCTCGATGCTCTTCGAATCAGCGGACAGTTTCACAACGGCCTTCTTGCCGGTGGCGGTCATGCCGGAGGGGTTGGCGCCGACGCGCTTCTCCTTGGCACGGATCGTCGCGGTGGTGACCTTGATGACCTTCACGTCAAAGATCTCCTCGATGGCCTTTTTGATCTCGATCTTGCCGGCGTCCTTGGCGACTTCGAACGTGTACTTTTTGATGTCGAGGTCTTCCATGGACTGCTCGGTGATGATGGGACGGATAATGACATCGTAAGCGGTTCTCATTATGCGTACACCTCCTCGATTTTCTGGAGCGCAGCCTTGTCAACGACCAGGACGCGGTGCGTCAGGATCATATAGGGGCTGAGGATGGTGGCGATGGTGCTGCTCACGCCGGGGATGTTGCGGGAGCTCTTGACGAGCTTCTCGTCGACCTGTTCGGTCACGAGCAGAGCCTTGCCGTCGGCGCCGATCTTGGTCAGGAACGCCTTGACGGGGGCGGTCTTGATCTCCTCGACGGCCATGCCGTCCACGACGAGGATCTCGCCGGCAGCGGCCTTGGCGCTCAGTGCGCTCTTGAGGGCCAGTCTCTTGACCTTCTTGTTGAGCGTGTAGCTGTAGTCGCGCGGCTTCGGCGCAAACGCGACGCCGCCGTGGGTCCACACCGGGCTGCCCTTGTAGCCAGCGCGTGCGCGGCCGGTGCCCTTCTGGCGCCAGGGCTTGGCGGTGGAGTAGGAAACCTCGCCCTTGGTCAGCGCGCTCTGCGTGCCCTGACGGCAGTTGGCCAGGTGGTTCTTCACGGAGTCGTGCAGGACGGACTCGTTGGGCTCAACACCGAAAACGGCTTCGGAGAGCGCCACTTCGCCGACCTGATCGCCGGCCATATTAAACAACTTAGCAGTAGGCATATTCGCTCTCTCCTTTCCTTACTTTCTTGCAGAAGCCTTCTGCGGGTTACGACCGGAGGCCTTCTGCGGGTTGGTGCTGATGCCGGCGTCGCCCTTCTTGACGACGGTCTTCTTGACGGTGCTCTTGATATAGACAATGCCGCCCTTCGGGCCGGGGATCGCACCGCGCACAACGATCATGTTGAGCTCGGGATCGACCTTGACCACGTCGAGGTTCTGGACGGTGACCTGATCCACGCCCATGTGGCCGGCCTGCTTCTTACCCGGGAAGATACGGGAAGGATCGGTGCTCGAGCCCATGGAGCCGGCGTGACGGTGCACAGGGCCGCCGCCGTGGGAGGTCGGGGTACGGCCCTGGCCGAAGCGCTTGATGACGCCGGCGTAGCCGTGGCCCTTGCTGATGCCGGTGATGTCGACCTTGTCGCCTTCCTTGAAGGTGTCGGCCTTGACGACATCGCCCACATTGACAGAGGCGCAGTCCTCGAGACGGAACTCTTTGAGATGCTTCTTGTAGCCGACGCCCGCCTTGTCCAGGTGGCCCTTCTCGGGCTTGGTCAGCTTCTTCTCGGCGACGTCCTCGTAGCCGAGCTGGACGGCTTCATAGCCTTCCTTTTCCTTGGTCATCTTGCCGGTGACCGTGCAGGGGCCTGCCTCGATCACGGTGACGGGGACGACCTTGCCTGCTTCATCGAAGATCTGCGTCATGCCGACCTTTTTACCGATGATGGCTGTTTTCATACATGTTCCTCCTTCAGGTTATTGGTCAGCTCGCTTAGCTCATGGCCAGAGGCTGCTGACTTGACCCGTCCGCACACGCAAGCTGCGGACTGCGGGTTTGTAAATATGCGCTCGCGCGCAGGGTTAACGGGGTGTGCTTACAGCTTGATGTCGATCTCGACACCGGCCGGCAGCTCCAGATTCATCAGAGCCTCGACCGTCTTCTGTGTCGGGTTCATGATGTCGATCAGGCGCTTGTGGGTGCGGCGCTCAAACTGCTCGCGGCTGTCCTTATACTTATGAACAGCGCGCAGGATGGTGACGATCTCGGTCTTCGTCGGCAGCGGAATGGGGCCGGAGACCTTCGCGTCGGTACGCTTTGCGGTTTCGACGATCTTCTCCGCCGCCTTGTCGATCAGCTGGTGATCGTAGGCCTTGAGGCGGATACGGATCATTTTCTTGTTGCTCGTGGTTGCCATGTTGTTTCCTCCGTTACGAATTTTTTTGGCGGCATTGGCTCCGCCTGGTTCGCACGGATGAGATCGCCATACACCGTTCCGTGCGTATCAAACCCTGCCCGAAAAACAAACCGGCTCTCGCCGGTATGCAACCGCGCAGGTGATATACGCAAGTGCTGGCTGACTCAACCGCCCGATCATCTGCCGTGCAAGGGCGCGGCAGCGGACATACTCCACGGAAGTTACCGGAGACGGGCTCCGCAATCTCCCGCTTCATCGCAGAATGCACCTGTTTCCGCACAGGCGCTTCATAAGAATAGCAAAAACCCTCCCGAATGTCAAGAGGGTTTTTCGCTCAAACGTAGAAATTTTGCAAAAAAGTTTGTGCAGTCCGCCAAAATTACGCCTCCGGCGGTTCGGGCGGCTCCGGGGTCGCCTCCGCCGCGGTGTGCACGGCGGCCGCAAGCGCATCGGCCTGCCGGAGCAGGTCCTCCGCCCCGGTCAGGAGCGTCTGCCCGGCGGGCGTGAGCGCGACGGTGTGCCGGTCGCGCACGAGCAGCGGCACGCCGAGCTCCCGCTCGAGGGCGGACACGGCGCGGCTGGTCGTCGAGTGGCTGCGCGGGTAAAACTGCGGCAGGCGGCAACGGTGCAGAAAATGCGCAGCTGTTCCAGTTCCATGGCGGATCCCTTAATAATTAAAGGTATAGGGCATGAGCTCGCTCAGGCGGTTGCTGACATAGCGGCCGCCGCCCATGGCGGACAGCACCTCCATATCGGGCGCGAACTCGGCCAGAAACTGCCGGCACGCGCCGCAGGGGTAGCAATAGTGCTCGCCGTCGCCGTAGACGGCGATGCGCACAAAGTCGCGGCGGCCTCGCTGACGGCCTTGCAGGCGGCGGTGCGCTCGGCGCAGATGGTGCTGCCGAGGGCGGCGTTTTCAATGTTGCAGCCGGTAAAGACCGTGCCGTCGCGGCACTCGAGCGCCGCGCCGACGGCGAAATGGGAATACGGCACATAGGCATTGCGGGAGGCCTGCTCGGCCAGATTAATCAGTTGACGATCTGTCATGATCCTGCTCTCCTTCCGTTTGTTTGGGGACTGCGAACACAATATATTTATAGCCGAAGTAGTTGAACAGCGCGACCTCGAGCGTGACGCCGACCTTGGCGATGTACGGGTTGAGGCCGAAGTGCGTCAGCAGGCCGATCATCACCTCGCTCACGCCGAGGGACACCACGTTCCACATCACAAAGCGCAGGCACTGCCGCCAGCGGGCGATGTGCCCGTCGCGGAAGGTGATGCGGCCGTTGAGAAAATAGCTGCAGACTGTGCCGACAAAGTAGCCGATGGCCTGGCAGATCACGGGCGTGAAGTGCAGCAGCTCATGTGCAGTTGTGAACGCCACCCAGTCCATGCCCGTGTCAAAGCAGCCGACGAGCGCATAGGTGGCAAAGCGCTTGGCGCGCGCAATCCACTCTTGTTTCATGCGTTATTGATCTTCCAATCCGTGATGTTGTGGAAAATGTTGTACTTCGTGGGAGAAAAGCCGCCGACGGCGCCGCGGTGCACGTACAGGCAGTGCTTTTCAAAGCAGACGGGCACGATGGGCGCAGTGTCCGAAATGGTCTGGAGCATGGTGCCGCAGGCCGCTGCGCGGTCGGAATCCGCGGCGGCGAGGTAGGCGTTGATGACATCGGCATACGTGCCGGTCGTGATGCCGCCGTAATTGAGCGAGCCACCGGCCTTGAGCAGCGCCGAGAGATCGAAGTCCGCCGGGAGGGCGACCTCGCCGTAGTACATATCAAACTTGCCGCCCTTGAGCGCATCCTGATAATTGTCCCAGCTGAGCTCGCGCACCTTCACGGGGATGCCGATGCTCGTGAGGTCGGCCGCGATCTTGTTGGCCATGCTGACCTTGGCCGTGCTGTCGGCATAGACGATCAGCGAGAGACTGATGTCGAGCGGGGACTGCCCGTCGGGCATGTACTCGCGCTCGCCGTCGCCGTCATAATCGACGATCTTCAGGTCGTCAAACATCTTCTTGGCCTTGTCGAGGTCATAGGACAGCGACTCGTTGAGGGCATTGTCATAGAGCGTGCTCGCCGGATGGACGGGCAGCGCGGTGGCGACGGCGCAGTCGTGCAGCAGCGCGACGGCGAACGCGCGGTCGATGACATAATTGAACGGCTGGCGGTAGCGCGCCGTCATGAAAAAGCTGCTGTTGGTGTTGAAGCCGACATACTGCAGGTTCGTCGTGGCGTACTGGCGCTGGTCGTTCAGGCTCGAAAAGCTCAGGTCCGTGCCGGAGCTGGGGTCACTGAGCGCGAGATCGAGCTGGCCGTTGTCAAACGCGGAGACGATCTCCTCGACCGACTTGCACTCCATGAGATAGACCGTGTCGACGGGCGCTTTGTCCGCGTCCGGGTGGCCGGAATAGACCGTGAGGCTCTGGTGATCGGACGCAAACTGATACAGCCCCGTGCCGCTGGGGTAGGTGCTGTCGGCCGCGTTGTTTTCGATGACCGGGATGTTCAGCAGCGCGGGAAACTGCGTGTTCGCGCGCGCGAGCGTGACCGTGACGGTGCCGTCGTCGCTGTCCTTGACGTCCTTGACGGCGTTCAGGCGGCCGGAATACAGATCCGACGCCATGGCGGTCTGAATGGAATAGGCCGCGTCCTGCGCCGTGAGCGCGTGGCCGTCGTGGAAGGTGCGGCCGGCCGCGACGGTGAAGGTCCAGGTCTCCCCGTCGTCGCTGCTCCACTCGGTGAACAGGCCGGGCCCGGCCTCAAAGGCATCGGTGAGCTCCGTGAGCGTCTCGTACACGAGGCCGCAGACGGCGAGGTTATCGGAATTTTGCGTCTTGTAGGGGTTCATGCCGGCGGACGCGCTGTAGTTGAGCGTGAACTTGCCGTCGAGCTCGACGGTGGTCTGCGTATCCTTCTGGCCGACAGTGTCGCCGGTGTCGTCCGTGGTCTTCTTGCCGCAGGCCGTGCAGCCGAGCAGCAGCACAAGTGCGAGCGCGAACGCGAGCACGCGGGTCAGGTGCAAATGTTTCATGGTGTTCCCCCTTGGGTCACAGGGTGATGACGGCGGCCTGCACGCCGCGGCGGCCGTCCGTCGCGCGGTGCGACCAGAACACGTCCGGCCGGCACATGGTGCAGGCGTCCGACACGGCAATCTGCCCCGCCGGGACGCCGAGCTGCACAAGTCTCCGGGCGTTGACGCCTTTGAGATCGAGCAGGGCCTTGCCGTCCGCGCGCGGGCGCACGAGCGCGCCGAGCGGCTCATGCAGCAAGGCTTCGGCCGCGGCCACGACCTCGGGCCCGACCTCGAAGCAGCACGCGCCGATGCCGGGGCCGATGGCGGCGCGGATGTCCGCCGGGTGCGCGCCGATGGCGCACATCTGCGCCACGCCAGCCGCAGTGCACCGCGCCGATGACCCCGGCAGCGGGGTCGTGCAGCAGCACAGGCAGGCAGTCGGCCATAAAGACCGCGAGCGGGACGCCCGGTTCGTTCGTGACAAAGCCGTCGCAGGCAAAGCGCGGCTCGCGCTCCGGCGGCTGCGCGTCGGCGGCGTGCGCGATGCGCACGTCCGCGCTGTGGATCTGCCGCGCATACACCGCGCGCGTGAGATCCAACCCGGCGGCCGCGCCGAGCCGCCGCCAGTTTTCGCGCACGTTTTCGGGCGTGTCGCCGCGGCGGACACTGAGGTTCAGGCTCTCGAGCACGCCGGTGCTCACGCCGCCGAGGCGGGTGGAAAAGGCGTGGCGCGCCGCGATGTTCGGCGCGGTCAGGTACGCTGCGCCGCGCGCGGCGTGCAGCGGGAAAGCGACTTCGTTATGCATTCTTGCCGCAGCAGTCCTTATACTTCATGGGCAGGCCGTTCGGGCGCAGCTTGCCGCACGGGCACGGGTCATTGCGGCCGGGCTTCTTGACGCGGCGGACGGGGCGCTTCTTCTCGCTGTCGTCCCCGCCGGCATTCGTCGCGGCGCTGCGGGCGACGGTCTTGCGCTCGAGCTTCTGCTCGCGGCGCACGCGCACCGTGAACAGGCGGCGCACCGTCTCGCTCTGGATGCCGTTGACCATTTCGTCGAACATGTCAAAGCCGGCGCGCTTGTATTCATCGACGGGCTTGACGTTGCCGTAGGCGCGCAGGCCGATGCCCTGACGCAGGTCATCCATGGCCTCGAGGTGATCCATCCAGTATTCGTCGACCACGCGCAGCATGACCACGCGCTCGAGCTCGCGCATGAGCGGCGTGCCGTCCGGCTGCAGGCCGAAGGCTTCCTCGCGCGCGGCATAGGCCTTCATGGCGCAGTCATACACCGCGTCGGAGAGCGTGTCGGGCGTGAGCTTGTGCAGTTCCTCGGCCGTATAGCTCAGGTCGCACGGGAAGAGCTTTTCGAGCGGGGCGAGGATCTCGTGCAGATCCTTGTCGTTTTCGGGGTGGTGCTCGGCCATGCCGGCGGCAATGTCGCCGGTGATGACGGTGCGGATCATGTGCTGGACGTGCTCCTGCAGATCCTCGCCGTCGAGCACCTTGCGGCGCTCTTCATAGATAACGTTGCGCTGCACGTTCATGACATCGTCGTATTCGAGCACGTTCTTACGGGCCTGGAAGTTGCGGCTCTCGACCGTGCGCTGGGCCTGCTCGATGGCGTTGGAGAGCATCTTGTGGTCGAGCGGCGTGTCCTCGTCGACGCGCAGCGTCTCCATCATGCTCTGCATACGCTCGGAGCCGAACAGACGCATGACGTCGTCCGTGAGCGCGATGTAAAAGCGGCTCTCGCCGGGGTCGCCCTGACGGCCGGAGCGGCCGCGCAGCTGGTTGTCGATGCGGCGGGACTCGTGCCGCTCGGTGCCGATGATATACAGGCCGCCGGCCGCGCGCACGCGGTCCGCTTCGGCGTCGATGCTCTTTTTGTGCTCGGCCATGCGCTCGGCAAACAGGGCGCGGGCCTTGAGGATCTCTTCGTCCTCGGTCTCGGCATAGCCGGTGGCCTCGGCGATGACCTCCTCCGAGAAGCCGGCCTTGCGCAGGTCGGCCTTGGCCAGATACTCCGCGTTGCCGCCGAGCATGATGTCCGTGCCGCGGCCGGCCATGTTCGTTGCGATCGTGACAGCGCCGAACTTACCGGCCTGCGCGACGATCTCGGCCTCTTTCTCGTGGTGCTTGGCGTTGAGGACGTTGTGCGGGACGCCCGCCTTGCGCAGGAGCTTGGACAGGTGCTCGCTCTTTTCGATCGACACCGTGCCGACCAGCACCGGCTGGCCCTTTTCATGGCAGACGCGGATCTGCTCGATGATGGCGCGCAGCTTGCCGGCCTCGTTTTTATACACAACGTCGGGGTTGTCGATGCGGATGACGGGCTTGTTCGTCGGGATCTCGATGATGTCGAGGTTATAGATGGCCGCGAACTCCTCTTCCTCGGTCATGGCCGTGCCGGTCATGCCGGAGAGCTTGCCGTAGAGACGGAAGTAGTTCTGGAACGTGATGGTCGCCAGCGTCTTGTTCTCGCTCTGCACGCGCACGTGCTCCTTGGCCTCGATGGCCTGATGCAGGCCGTCGCTGTAGCGGCGGCCGAGCATGAGACGGCCGGTGAACTCGTCGACGATGATGACCTCGCCGTCCTTGACGACGTAGTCAATGTCGCGCTTCATGATGCCGTGCGCGCGGATGGCCTGGTCGATGTGGTGCACGAGCGTGGCGTTTTCGATGTCCGCGAGATTTTCCAGGCCGAAGGCCGTCTCGGCCTTGGCGATGCCGCGGGCGGTGAGCGTCGCGGTGCGGGCCTTTTCGTCGACGACGTAGTCGGCGTCGAGGTCCTCGTCCTCCTCTTCCTTGTCGTCGATGGAGGCGTAGGACTTGCACGTCAGGCGGGCGGCAAAGTCCTCCGCCTGGCGGTAGAGGTCGGTGCTCTCGTCGCCCTGACCGGAGATGATGAGCGGGGTGCGCGCCTCATCAATGAGGATGGAGTCCACCTCGTCGACGATGGCGAAGGCGTGGCCGCGCTGCACCATCTGGGATTTGTAGATGGCCATGTTGTCGCGCAGGTAGTCAAAGCCCATCTCGTTGTTCGTGCCGTAGGTGATGTCGGCCGCGTAGGCCTGCTGGCGCTCGGCGCTCGACATGTCGTGCACGATCAGGCCGACGCTCAGGCCAAGGAAGCGGTAGACCTTGCCCATCCACTCACTGTCACGGCGGGCGAGGTAATCATTGACGGTGACGATGTGCACGCCCTCGCCGGTGAGCGCGTTGAGGTACGCCGGCAGGACGGCGACGAGGGTCTTGCCCTCGCCGGTCTTCATCTCGGCGATGCGGCCCTGATGCAGCACGATGCCGCCGATGAGCTGCACGCGGAACGGCTTCATGCCCAGCACGCGCCACGCGGCCTCGCGCGCCGTGGCAAACGCCTCCGGCAGCAGGTCGTCGAGCGACTCGCCGTCGGCATAGCGCTGCTTGAACTCGTCGGTCTTGGCGCGCAGCTGCTCGTCCGTGAGCGCGGCGTACTCGTCCGACATGGCTTCGATTTTATCAGCGATCGGGTAGAGCCGCTTGAGCTCATGGTCGCTGTGAGTACCAAATATTTTTTTGAGAAAACCCATTTGTTGACACTCCTTGTCCAGTGTAATTTAGGATTATACCATACATTTATGAATAAAAAAAGAGCGAATCGGCCCCGCGATAAATTTTTACCGGATCGGGCATTTTCCCATTGCCGGAATGCGTCGAATGCTGTAGAATATATGTTTGTTTGATAGCTTGAAACAGAGGAGAGAAGCATCTATGCAGGCGATCGGCTTTGACAATGACAAATACCTCCGGATGCAGTCGGAAAAGATCCGCGAGCGCATCGGCCAGTTCGGCGGCAAGCTGTATCTGGAGTTCGGCGGCAAACTCTTTGACGACTACCACGCATCGCGCGTGCTGCCGGGCTTCGCCCCCGACAGCAAGGTGCGCATGCTCATGGAGATGCGCGACGAGGCGGAGATCATCATCGCCATCTCGGCGGATGATATCGAGCGCAACAAGCGCCGCGGCGACCTCGGCATCACCTACGACGACGACACCCTGCGCCTGATCGACGCATTCCAGGGCTGCGGACTGTACGTCGGCAGCGTCGTCATCACGCACCACCGCGGCCAGCCCGCGGCGGAAAAGTTCCAGCGCCGGCTCGAGACGCTCGGCATCCGCGTGTACCGGCACTACATCATCCCGGACTACCCGTCCGACGTCGCGCGCATCGTCAGCGACGACGGCTTCGGCCGCAACGACTACATCGAGACGACGCGCAGCCTCATCGTCGTGACCGCGCCCGGCCCCGGCAGCGGCAAGATGGCCACGTGCTTGAGCCAGCTCTATCACGAGCACAAGCGCGGCGTGTGCGCGGGCTACGCCAAGTTTGAGACGTTCCCGATCTGGAACCTGCCGCTGCGCCACCCCGTGAACCTCGCCTACGAGGCCGCGACCGTCGACCTCGACGACGTGAACATGATCGACCCCTTCCACCTCGAGGCCTACGGCGTGACGACCGTCAACTATAACCGCGACGTGGAGATCTTCCCCGTGCTCAACGCCATGTTCCAGCGCATCTACGGCAGCTCGCCGTACAAGAGCCCCACGGATATGGGCGTGAACATGGCGGGCTACTGCATCAGCGACGACGCCGTGTGCTGCGCCGCCGCCAGGCAGGAGATCCTCCGCCGCTACTACGCCA